>Ga0073936_10007465_pt1 | contig 14128 bp, 10 predicted proteins | sample AliMusrvi5mmetaG_FD_87041 | JGI IMG/M metagenome (GOLD analysis project Ga0073936, IMG submission 87041) | Freshwater lake bacterial and archeal communities from Alinen Mustajarvi, Finland, to study Microbial Dark Matter (Phase II) - Alinen... | ecosystem: Environmental > Aquatic > Freshwater >... | reverse complement strand
ATGCAGGCTGGGAGCGCGTCGTTTACCAGCAATCGCTCGGGTCGCCGTTGGCCCTGCGCCTGTTCGGACGGGTGGCAGTCGTTCTGCCCTGACCAATCTCAGACCGCGGCAGGGTGGGCGTGGCGCACCACTGCCGATGCGCAGCCGAAGAACGGTGCCGGCGGGACTGACAAGTCCGTCCGCCGCCCCGGACACATTTTCCAAATCTCCTGAAAACCTGCGCCCGATCCCGCCGTATCAGGTTTCCACGACACCACCAACCATAAGAAAAACATGAAATTCCCCACCACCACCGCTGTTTTCGCCGCACTCATCGCCGCCAGCCAATTCTCGCTAGCCGAAATCCCCGTCAAACCGGGTGACAAGGTGGCATTCCTCGGCGACTCAATCACCCAGGGCGGCCAGGGCAGCCCGAGCGGCTACTGCCAACTCGTCATCAGCGGTCTGGCCGCCAATGGCGTGAAAAGCGAACTCATCGGCGCTGGCATCAGCGGCCACAAATCCAACGACATGCTGGCACGCCTGGACCGCGATGTGCTCGACAAGAAACCGCAGTGGATGACCCTGAGCTGCGGCGTCAACGACGTCTGGCACGGCGCCAATGGCGTGCCGCTCGATGACTACAAGAAAAATATCACCAGCATCGTGGACAAGGCCCAGGCGGCCGGAGTCAAGGTCGTCATCCTCACCTCGACCATGATCGGCGAGGACCAACCGAATCCTAACAACCAGAAGCTCGTCGCCTACAACGAATTCCTCCGCATCCTGGCGAAGGACAAGAAATGCATGCTTGCCGACCTCAATGCCGACATGCAAAGCGCGCTGGCCAAGATTGCGAAGTCCCAGCCCAAGCCTGCCGCCGGCAATCACCTGACCGCCGATGGCGTGCACATGAACCCCGCCGGCAACCAGATGATGGCCACGGGCGTGCTCAAGGGCTTCGGCCTCAATGCCGCCGAACTCGCCAAGGCCACCAAAGCCTGGGCCGATCTTTCCAACCCCGCGAAAAACCCGTCACCGGGCGCAAAGTAAGCGCGGACAAGCCGGGCAACGATGAATTCACCAGGTCCTTGGCTGCCCCTCTCAAATCCAACAAACATTGAGACCCTTCCTTTATCTAACAGGAGAATCCATGAATCCGCAAGACCACCCATCCATCATTGAGTCAGCCATCCGCCGCCGGTCCTTTCTCAAGGGCATGATCGAGGCGGGGGTGTTCACTGCGGCCGCCTCGAGTCCGCTATTCGCCAAGCCAACCAAGGGCGGCAAGACCTCGGGCGACAAGGTCAGGCTCGCCTGTTGCGGCATCGGCAACCAAGGCGGCAGCGATGTCAATTCGCTGTTCAACACCGGCCACTGCGAAATCGTCGCACTCTGCGATACCGACATGGGCGCGCCCCATACCTAGGGCGTCCTGAAAAAATTCCCGAATGTCCCGCAGTTCCAGGATTTCCGGAAAATGCTCGACAAGATGGGCAAGGAAATCGATGCGGTGAGCATTGGCGTGCCTGATTTCTCGCATTTCCCGATCGCGATGCTGGCGATGTCCATGGGCAAGCATGTGTTTGTGGAAAAACCGATGGCCCACACGTTCGAGGAAGTGGAATTGATGATGGCGGCTGAGAAAAAATACAAGGTGGCCACACAGATGGGCAACCAGGGGCATTCCGAAGGAAACTATTTCCAGTTCAAGGCATGGACCGAGGCGGGCATCATCAAAAACGTGACCAAGATCACCGCCTTCATGAACAGCGGCCGACGCTGGCATGGTATGTCGGTATCCGGATACCTGGCCAAGCAGGATATCCCCGCATCGCTCGATTGGGATACCTGGCTGGCAACCGCCAAATTCCATGAATACAACCTGAAATATACCATGGGCGACTGGCGGTCATGGTTTGATTTCGGCAACGGCGCGCTCGGTGACTGGGGCGCGCATATCTTCGACACGGCGCACGAGTTCCTCCACCTGGGCCTTCCCGAGGAAATCAATTCGGTCAGGTGTGACGGCCACAGCGACTTCATTTTCCCGCAAGCTTCCACCTTGTGCTTCAAGTTCCCGAAACGGGAAAACATGCCGCCCGTGGAACTCACGTGGTATGACGGCCAGAAGAATCTGCCGCCACTGCCTGACGAATTCGGCGATGCCGAGGTGGATCCCAACATCCCGCCGCCCAGTTCGGGCAAGGTTGTTACCAAGGCGAGCGCGCCAGGCAAGGTGATCTATGGCGAGGACCTGACCTTCAAGGGCGGCACCCACGGTACCACTCTGAAGATCATCCCCGAGTCGAAGGCCAAGGACATGGCGTCCAAACTGCCGCCTGTGCCGAAGAGCCCCTCCAATCATTATGCCAATTTCCTGCTCGCCTGCAAGGGCGAGGAACAATGCCGCTCGTCGTTCGAGGTGGCCGGCCCGCTCAGCCAGGTCATGGTGCTCGGCGTGATCGCCCAACGCCTCAACGCCCAACTCAAGTTCGACCGCTCCACCAAACAAATCACCAATAACAAACTCGCCAACGACCTGCTCGTCGGTCCGCCGCCGCGCAAGGATTGGGAGCAGTTCTACAAACTCTGACACACAACCATGCGCCTCCTGCCGCGGGTGGATACAACCGAGCATCCATCCGCGGCATTCTCATGAAATCCGATTTTCTAACACCAATATATGAAAGCAAAACATTCCAATCACCGCCAGCCCGCGCTTATTCTGTTAGCCGCCGCCGTTTTGACCGCCATGCCCGCTTCGGCGGACGTGCGTCTGCCGAAGATCTTCACCGACAACATGATGCTGCAGCGTGACCTGCCGGTGCATGTCTGGGGATGGGCGGAAGCCGGCGAGGCGGTTACCGTCACCCTGTCAGGAAAATCCATCACCGTCAAAACCGGCCCGAGTTGCCAGTGGGCGGTCGAATTGCCGGCCATGAAGAACGGTGAAAACCTCGAACTGACAGTGGCAGGCAAAAACACCGTAACCCTGAAGAACGTTCTGCTAGGTGACATCTGGGTGTGCTCCGGCCAATCCAACATGGAGATGGGACTCAACGGCTGCCTGGGATTCCAGGATGACCTCAAGGCCGCCGACCTGCCCAAGATCCGCCGCATCAAGATCAATCATGAACAGTCCAGCATGCCGCAACTGGAGGCACCGACCGCGACCCAGTGGCAGGTGTGCTCGCCGACGATGGACGTGGGCATCACTGCGGTGGGTTTCTATTTCGCCCGCGAGATCTATCAGAAGACCGGCGTGCCGATCGGCATCGTTGATGACAACTGGGGCGGCACGCCCATCGAACCGTGGGTGGCAACCGAGGGCCTCGGCGTGGTTCCAGAGCTGAAACCGCAGTTCGACGCCAGCCAGGATGCGATCAAGAACTATCGGAACAACCAGTTGCCCAAGGGGCTGGCCGACATGGAGGCATGGATCGGCCAGACGCGCAAACAACTGGCCAGTGGCCTGCCGACCGGCGCGCCTCCCGCCCTGCCGGTGCCTAACGCTGGCGGTTGGAGCGGAATGTATAACTCGATGGTCGCGCCGTTCATGCATTTTCCGATCAAGGGCGCGCTATGGTACCAAGGCGAATCCAATGGCGGTGAAGGTGAGACCTATTACGACAAGATGCGCGCGCTGATCGGTGGTTGGCGCAAGGTGTGGGGACAAGGGGATTTCCCGTTCTATTTCGTGCAATTAGCCAATTTCCAGGATGTGTCCGAAGATCCCGCCGGCGGCAACGGCTGGGCCAAACTCCGCGAGGCACAAAGAAAAACGCTAACCTATCCCAACACCGGCATGGCGGTCATCATCGATACCGTGCCGCTTGCCGAAAAGGGCGACATCCACCCGAAAAATAAATACGATGTGGGGATGCGCCTCGCCCGCTGGGCGCTTAACCGCGACTATGGCATGAAGCAGTTGGAAGTTTCCGGGCCGCTGTTCAAGGCGCTCAAGATCGAGGGCGACAAGGCGCGCCTGGCATTCGACCACACCGGCACCGGACTGATGGTCGGCAAGAAGGAAGGCCGCAATCCGACCGTCGAAAGTCCGGGTGCCAAACTCACCCGTTTCGCCATCGCCGGAGCCGACAAGAAATGGTTCTGGGCCGACGCCGTGATTGATGGCAAACTCGTCACCGTTTCCTCGCCGCAGGTGAAGGAACCTGTCGCCGTGCGCTATGCATTCCAGATGAATCCGGATGGTGCCAACCTTTACAACCGCGAAGGTCTCCCGGCATCACCATTCCGCACGGATGATTGGTGAGCATTGACATAAATGGCCGTGAAAAACCTCCCGCTTGTCTTCGCACTGCTCGGCGTTTCTGCGGTCAGCGCCACCGCCGCGCCTAACAAGCCCAACATCCTGTTCATCGTCGGCGATGACATGGGATACGGCGATGTCGGTTTCCAGGGATGCAAGGACATCCCGACGCCCAACCTGGACGCGCTAGCGGCGTCGGGCGTGCGCTTCACCAACGGCTATGTCAGCGGACCGTATTGCTCGCCCACCCGCGCGGGACTCATGACCGGACGCTATCAGCAGCGCTTCGGCCACGAATTCAATCCGGGTGGCGGCAAGGAGGGTTTGCCGGTCACCGAAACCACGCTGCCTCAGCGCCTCAAAGCCGTTGGCTATGTCACCGGCATTGTCGGCAAGTGGCATCTTGGCAGCATGCCGGAGATGCAGCCGCAACAGCGCGGATTTGACGAATTCTTCGGATTCCTCGGTGGCGCGCACAGTTATATCGATGCGGCTGAAATCCTCCGCGGCAAAGAGCAGGTAAAGGAATTGGACTACACCACCGATGCTTTCGGCCGCGAGGCTGAGGCGTTCATCGAAAAGCACAAATCGGAACCCTGGTTCCTCTATCTGGCGTTCAATGCCGTGCATACCCCGCTGCAGGCCACCGATGCCCGCCTGGCGAAATTCCCTAACATCACCGATAAACGCCGCCGCACCTACGACGCGATGATGCTCGCCATGGACGAGGCGATCGGCGCGGTGCTCAAAAAACTGGTGGCAACGGGCCAGGACGCCAACACGCTCGTGATCTTCATCAGCGACAACGGTGGCCCGACCATGAAGGGCACCACCATCAACGGTTCCAGCAACGCTCCGCTGCGCGGATCGAAACGCACCACCCTCGAAGGCGGCATCCGTGTCCCGTTCATCGTTTCCTGGAAAGGCAAGTTGAAACCCGGAGTCTTCGATCAACCCGCGATCCAACTCGATCTCACCGCCACCGCGCTGGCCGCCGCCGGCGCCACCGGCACCACCGCCAAGCGCGATTGGAAACCCGACGGCGTGAACCTGACCCCATATCTAACAGGTGAACGGAGCGGAGCGCCCCACGATGCGCTCTACTGGCGGCTCGGCGGTCAAATGGCCATCCGGATGGGCGATTACAAACTCGTGCGCTACGACCGGAACGCTGACACGCAAACGGGCAGGAAACAACCCGTCACCGAGCCCAAACTATACAATCTGGCCAACGATATCGGTGAAACCATGGATCTGTCCGCCAATCAACCCGACAAGGTCAAGGAACTCCAGGCGAAATGGGACGCCTGGAACGCGACCCTTGCGAAACCGCTTTGGGGCGGCGGCAAAACCGACGACGATGGCCCCGAACCCGGCATGAATAAGAACAAGTAACGTTGAAATATGAAATACCTCGTCCTTACGCTGGTCCTTCTGGGTACGATTGTCCCCGTCACCTCCGCGGCTGCCGCGAAGAAGCCGAACATCGTCGTGATTGTCGCCGATGATATGGGGTTTTCGGATGCCGGTTGTTATGGCGGCGAGATCCAAACACCGAATCTCGATCACCTGGCGGCTGGCGGTCTGCGCTTCACCCAGTTCTATAACACGGCCCGCTGCTGGCCGTCGCGTGCGGCCATCCTGACAGGATACTACGCGCAGCAGGTGCGGCGCGACACCCTGCCCGGCGTGCAAAGCGGCAACGGCGGCACCCGCCCGGCCTGGGCCGGCCTGTTGCCGGAATATTTGCGGCCTTTAGGATACCGCACCTATCATTCCGGCAAATGGCATGTGGACGGTCAACCGCTCAAGAACGGATTTGACCATTCGTATTCGCTCAACGACCACGACCGCTATTTCAACCCGAAAGCGCATACCCTCGACGACAAACCGTTGCCGCCGGTGAAACCAAACAGCGATTATTATGCCACCACCGGCATCGCCCAACACGCCATTGATTTCCTAACTGAACACCAGGCTGACCACCGCAACCAGCCGTTCTTCCTCTATCTGGCGTTCACTTCACCGCATTTCCCGCTGCACGCGCTGCCCGCGGACATCGCCATCTATCAGAACAGGTACACGGCGGGCTGGGACGTCATGCGCCAGGACCGCTACGACCGCATGAAAAAAATGGGTGTGATCACCGGCACGCTGCCGCCGCTCGACCCCGCGGTTTGGCCTGACTACAACCCGTCGGAACCGCAACTGCATGAGAAAATCGGCCCGGGCGAGGCGGGGCGCGCGGTGGCCTGGAATTCCCTAACAGACGAGCAGAAAAAATTCCAGCCGATCAAGATGGCGATCCATGCGGCGATGATCCACCGCATGGACATCGAGATCGGCCGGGTGATCGCACAGATCAAGGCTGCCGGGAATTTCGACGACACCCTGATATTTTTTCTATCGGACAACGGCGCGAGTTCCGAGCAGATCATCCGTGGCGATGGCCATGACCGCGACGCGCCGCCCGGATCGGCCAGGACTTTCCTCGGCATCGGCCCGGGGTGGTCGAGCGCGTCGAATACGCCCTTGCGCCTCTACAAATCATGGGTCCACGAAGGCGGCATCTCCACGCCGCTGATCGTCCACTGGCCTAACGGAATTGCCGCGCGCGGCGAACTCCGCCACAATCCGGGCCACCTGATCGATCTGGCACCCACGATTCTGGAGCTGGCCGGCGGCCAATGGCCAGCCACCCATGGCGGCGTGGCGATGCCGCCCAACCCCGGCAAAAGTCTGGTGCCGGTGTTCACCAAGGACGGGTCCGTTAGCCATGACTTTTTTTGGTGGTTTCATGACGGTAACCGCGCCATCCGCATCGGCGATTGGAAACTTGTGGCCGATCACCAGAAACCATGGGAACTCTACAACCTGCATGCCGACCGTTCCGAAACCCGCAACTTGGCACCCGAACAACCTGCCAAAGCCAAGGAACTCGAAGAGGCGTGGACCCGGCACATGGCGGAATTCCTCGATCTTGCCACCAAGGATCTGCAACCGCCGCTGAAACATTGAGTTGCGATGAGTTGTGATAGCGGCTAAAGACGCGCGTGCTTTTCAACAGTTACGCATTCTGGATTTTCCTCGCCCTGATATGGGCGGCCTATCGGAGGTTGCCCCATCGTGGCCAGAACCTCCTGCTGCTGACGGCCAGCTACTATTTTTACTGCAGTTGGAACTGGCGCTTCCTGCCATTGATCCTGACTAGCACCTTGGTTGGATACCTCACCGCGCTGGGGATTGAGGCCAGCACCAACGAAAAGCGCCGCCGCCTGCTCATGGCCACCGCAGCAAGCGTGTCACTGGGCCTGCTGGCGTTCTTCAAATACTGGGGATTTTTCACCGCGAGCATGGCGGAACTGCTGACTGCTCTGGGATTTCACGCGGACATCAAGGTGCTCGACATCGTGTTGCCTGTGGGAATCTCATTCTACACTTTCCATACGATGTCCTACACCATCGACGTCTATCGGAGAACGGTCAAGGCGACCCGGTCATTCACCGACTTTGCCCTCTACGTCGCCTATTTCCCGCTGTTGGTCGCCGGCCCGATCGCCCGTTCCACCTCGCTGATTCCGCAGATCACCAGTCCCAGGGTGAGGCGACGCGGAGACTTCTCCGAAGGCCTGTGCCTCATCCTGCTGGGACTTTTCCTGAAGGTGGTGGTGGGCGACAACCTCGGCTACGTCGCTGATGGTGTTTTTGCCGCACCCTCAGGCAAACTCACCGGCAGCGAGGCGCTGGCCGGTGTGTATTGCTATGCGTTTCAGATCTATGGGGATTTCGCCGGATATTCATCGATTGCCTGCGGTGTCTCCAAGTGGTTTGGGATTGACCTGATGACGAACTTTCGAATGCCCTATCTGGCGCGCAACCCGTCGGAGTTCTGGCAACGCTGGCACATTTCGCTCTCAACATGGCTGCGCGATTACCTGTACATTCCCTTGGGTGGCAGCCGCGATGGAACAGTTAGAACCTACCGCAACCTGATGCTCACCATGCTGCTCGGAGGTCTCTGGCACGGCGCTGCCTGGACATTCCTTGCCTGGGGCGGGCTACACGGGCTGATCCTATGCATCTACCGGGCACTCGGGGATCGTTTCAGGCTTCCTGGCCTCTGGGGCCGCATCCTGGCCACGCTGGGATTTTTCCAACTCGTGTGCCTGTCATGGTTGTTTTTCAGGGCCAAAACATTTGCCCAGGCATGGGAGATGCTGGGTTCGATTCTCACCCGTCAGGAAATGACCCCGCTCGCCCGTTATGGCTTTGGCTTGCTTGCCTTCTTCTGTGTGCCCCTGATGGCTTATGAGATTTGGCTCAACCGGGGCTCTGCGCAGCGGAGTCTGACAACCGTGCGATGGGGATGGCGGGCGGCGTCATATTGTTATCTGGTCTTCATGCTGATTGTGTTCCCGCCGCCGGTTTTCGGCCAGTTCATTTACTTTCAATTCTAAGACTCCATGGCTGTTCCATCCCATGATTACGATGCCTCGCCGACCGACATCCATGCGCCGTCGTTCCGGCAGGAACTGCGTGTCATCGGCATCGTGCTCGCCTTTGTCGCCCTGCTGGAAATCCTCGCCAGAGTGCTCGCGCCCTCGCTTGATCGCGACCGCAAACGGATCCATGACTTTCCGCAAACCATCAGCAACCTTGAGCATCGCGCCCGGATCTCGGGTCACCCACGCGTCGTGTTCTTTGGCAATTCGCTCATGTTGCGAGGCCTTGACGAAGACATCGTGCGGGACGAATTGCTGAAACATTCCCGACCGGCGGTCGAAACCGCCAAAATCACCCCCGTCGGAACCGCGATGCTCGACTGGATTTATCTCTATCAACGGTATTTCAAAACCGAGGACAGTCAACCGGATGTGCTGATCGCGGGCTTTGTCGGCCATAACATTCATGATCAGGAACCTATCAAAATCCGCCGTTTGTCACGCCATTTCGTCGCTATCCGGGATTTTCCAGCCTTGTGGCGGACCGATCTGGAGGACTTCCATCAACTCGTGCAATCCGCACTGTGCGGGGTCAGCGCTCTCGAAGGCGATCAACCTGAACATGAATTGGCCATCCTTAACTGCTGTGTGCCCGATTACCAGGACGGCCTCAACGCCAATCATCGCCTGATCGAAGACGCCGCCGCACGCAAGACCCGGAGCAAAACCGCTTCCGGTCCGGCGGACCGGGCGGGTGCCGCCACCGAAACCTTCACCCGCATGAAACGCTTCATTGATTTGTGCCAAGGGGATCATGTCAGGATTGTCTTTGTTGCGATGCCACAACCGGAATTCTGGAACATCAATCCGGAGGCGATTCGTCTCGCTCACAAGCACGACGTGAAAGTGCTCGACGCTCGCGCTATCGACGGCATGACTGAGGCCGACTTCATCGACGGCTATCACCTTGGGCCAACCGGCGCGGCAAAATTCTCCCGCTGGCTGGCTGGTGCGCTCGCAGAAACCACAGGTGCCTTTGATGCCACCCCGGACAAGCCTTGACAACCCCATCCATGTTCTCCTATCCCTCCCCGCATGCCCCGTAATCATGGTTTGGGAAGCATGCTCCTGTCTCTCGTTATCCCGGCAACCGCCGTGTGTGCTGCGGATTGGCCGTCGTGGGGTGGACAACCGTCGCGCAATATGGCCTCCGAAATAGAGAAGGGCCTGCCGAATTGGTATTCTCCCGGAGCGAAAATGAAGGGGGACAAAATCGATCTATCCACCACCAGGAACATCAAATGGGTCGTCAAGCTCAACAACAATACCTTCGGCAGCCCGATCGTGAGTCAAGGCAGGGTTTTCATCGGCACGGCGGGTGATTCGCCCGCCGATGCCAGGATCCTCTGTTTCGATGAACAAACCGGGAAGGAGTTGGGGACGTTTGTCTGTGGTCCCTCGAAGACAAGAACGGATAACTTCGGGGTGTGTTCGACTCCAACCGTTGAGGGCGATCGCCTCTATTTTGTGGCACCGTATCCGGAGGTGATGTGCCTGGATTTGAAATCCTGGCTCAAGCCGTCCGCGGCGGGTGACGTCGCGGATTCCGCCCGGCACATTGTTTGGCGGTATGACATGGCGAAAGCATTGCAGGTCATGCAGGATCATGTCGCCAGTTGTTCCGTTCTGGTGCATGGCGACTTTGTGTATGCCTGCACTGGCAATGGGCGTTTCAAAAACCTCGGGAAACCGTTTTATCCGCTGACCCCCAGCCTGATCGCGCTCAACAAGCGTACCGGACAACTGGTCGCGCGCGACGATGAGCAGATTGGAGAACAGCTTTGGCGGGGGCAATGGTCGTCGCCGTCGCTGGCTACGGTGAACGGCAAGGCTCAGATCCTCTTTGCCACCGGGAATGGTTTCTGTTATGCGTTCGAACCGGCCGATCCGACGGCGGAGGTCATCCCGGATCGTTGGGTTGCCACCACGCTGCGCGGCCCGATCGTTTATTATATCGACGTCAAAGACAAAGATACGACCGGACTCGCACCTGCGGAATACGCCAGAAAGTTCAACGTGATTTCTCCCACGCGCAAGCCGGCGTTGCCGCTGGAGTTCCGCTATTCGATCGACATGCCGGTCACCACGCCTGTGGATTCCATTCCGACGGCCAGGGTGCCCGACGTGCCGATCCTGAGGAAAATCTGGTGGTTCGATTGTCTTCCGCCGGAATACAGGCGGGCGCCGTTTTATGCGCACGGGACCACCGGGGACGGGGGAAAACACCCGTGCGACATCATTGCGACCCCGGTGTTCTACCGCAACCGGGTTTACCTGGCGATCGGCGGAGATCCGGTTCATGGCAGCAAGGACTGCAAGGGGAACCTGGTGTGCATCGACGCGACCCGAACCGGCGATGTCACCCGCAGTGGCAAGGTGTGGAGTTACGACGAGATGAATGCGTCGCTGAGCACGGTGGCAGTTACCGATGGTCTGGTGTTTGCCATTGACGAAGCCAGCGTGATCCACTGCCTGGACGCGGACACCGGACGGAAATACTGGACCTTCACCCTCAAGGGCGACCAGGGCCAGATCAATTCCGCCCTGCTGGTAGCGGATGGCAAGGTGTTTGTCGGCAACACCATCCTGGCGGCGGACAAAACACTCAAAATAGTCAGCACCATCGAAAAAGGCACCCATGGCAGCAGTGTGCCGTGTGTTGCCAATGGCGTTCTCTTTACGGTCATGGGCAAATCATTATGGGCGGTGTGCGACAAAGGGGATTGAAAATGCTGAAAATAGGGTTGCCGGGTGATTCCCGGCATGGCAGCATCCGCTAACATTTAGCTAACTAACCAACCCGCACGCACCGAAAGAAGATCGTCATGCAAGTCAGTCCGCTGGATTCCGGAATTATCATTTTCTATTTGCTGGGAGTGATGGGCATCGGCGTGGCCGCCGCCTTCATGCGTAGAAAGGCGGGCGAGGGGGCGCACTATTTCCTGGCCGACAATTCGCTGACGTGGCCGGTCATCGGGTTGGCCATGTTCGCCGCCAACATCTCGACCGTGCATCTGGTGAGTCTGGCCCAATCCGCCTACACCTCGGGGTTGCTCTACGGCAACTATGAGTGGATGGCCGGCTTCACCCTGATTCTCCTGTCGTTGTTTTTCGCGCCGCTTTATCTGCGCACGCGGGTGCCGACCCTGCCGGACTATCTGGAACGCCGCTACAACCGCAACTGCCGCGATATGCTGTCGTTTTTCTCGCTGGTTTCGGCGATCGTCATCCATATCGGGGTGGCCTTGTTCACGGCCTCGACCGTCCTGTGTTTCATCTTCGGGATACCGGAAAGCCAGCCCATCATGGGAATGGGGGCGCTCATGTTCTTCATCGTGGCGCTTGGCGTGTTGACCGGCATCTACACCATGATCGGCGGCCTGCTGGCCGTAGTCTGGACCGAGAATATCCAGACGTTGCTGCTGCTTGGCGGGGCCATCTGCATCACCGTCATCGGCTACCATGCCGTCGGCGGCTGGGATGCCCTGCGCGATACCCTGGCCACCCACCCCCATCCGCTGGCCGGTGTGGAGGGCGTGAAAGACGGCGTCCATCTCTCGACCAAGTCGTTTCTCAACATGGCGCACTCCAACGGCGACATGACCGTGATCGGCAATATCCCGTGGTATTCATTCCTGTTAGGATATCCGGTGATCGGCATTTGGTACTGGTGCTGTGACCAGACGATCGTGCAGCGGGTGTTGGCGGCCAAGGACGAGAAACATGCCCGGCTGGGTCCGCTGTTTTGCGCCTTCATCAAGGTGCTGCCGGTATTCTTCTTCGTGGTTCCGGGAATCATCTGTGTGGCCTTGGTCCAGCAGGGGTTCTTCGGCAAGGAAACCGTGGACGGCGTGGTGGGCATGGTCGGTCCTGCCAAATCGGCGGAAACCTATCCGTTCATGATCACCCACCTGCTGCCGGTCGGTTTCAAAGGGTTGGTGACCGCGGCCATGCTGGCGGCTGCGATGCAGACCTGCTCCGCGGCGCTCAACTCGACGGCCACGCTCTTTTCCTATGACATTTGGAAACGCTGGAAACCGGCGACCTCCGATCACAGCCTGGTGAAAATCGGCCGCTGGACCACGGTGGTCGCAACCGTTCTGGCCATTGTCCTGTCGCCGGTGTTCGGCCATTATGAAACGATTTTCAAGGGCATCCAGATCATGGTATGTTATATCGCGCCGCCGATCACCGCCGTCTTTGTTGTCGGCGTGTTTTGGAAGAACGCCGGTGGTCGCGCCGCATTCATCACCATGATTTCCGGTGCCGCGATGGGCACCGCCTGCTTCGTTCTCGATTTCTTCAGAACTTCGATTGTGGGTGAAGGGGCGGTGGCTGCGGAAACGGTGCGGAATTCCCCGATCTATGGGTTCATTTACAACATCGCTCTCAAGGATTTCATGTTGTCATCATTCGGTATCTTCGCACTTTGCGTCATCATCCAGGTGGTCACCTCGTTGGTGATTGTCGAACCGCTCAAGGATGAGGCGCGGGCCTTGGTCTGGGACAGTTGGCTCGAACCGCTCAAGGTCAAGTGCGGCAGCGGCCTCTCTGACTACCGCGTCATGTCTGCGGCGGTGCTGGTGATGTTCGTCATCCTCTACCGGGTCTTCTGGTAGCGCGGGACGGCGGGTGCTCGGCGCGCCACACAACGCTCTCCAGAAGTTGCACCAACAAGGCGACGTGGGCAGGTTCGCTGAGCAGGATCCGCCCGCCACCGTCCAACTCGATCACCAGGCATGAGGCGACCGTTGGCAACTCCACTTCCACGAACCGCGTGCGTGCGGCCCGTCCATTGCGTCCCCGGGACCGGGGTGATTTTTTCAGTGACATCGGCCGAGCCTAGCGGGCCGCGCCGCCGCGCATAGGGGGACAATTATACGACGCTTACCATCTATATATAACGGGTTCGAGAGGAGACTTACCGGTAAAAGTAGAGCGGTATTTCTAAATTCCACGACAAACAATACTTCACCGCAAAATTTCAATCCCTAACAGACGCCCCTCATTGTCAAAATCCAAAACAATCTCCGGTCCTAAATATCCGCTCAGCAAATCGCGCAGCATAACATTCTTTGCGACCTTACGCTCCACGGATGAATCGAAGGGGATTTGCAAATAAGCTGCATCGCCACTCGCACTTATTGTCAGTTTGCACTGCTTCAGACTATTCATAATAATTAAGGGCTTGTAAATAAGCTATTTTGTTGGATTGATCCATTTAAGAACCGTTCTGAGTCGGAGCGTTCCATTGGGGGCGTTCAATTTTCCGTTAATCTGCTAGAAGCCCGCAGGGCTGGCTAACGGGATGAGTGATGGCAGTTGCGGCGACGGTTGAGAAGGAGATTCTTCCCGGCGGGCGCGTTTTTCTTCT
>Ga0073936_10007462_pt1 | contig 14132 bp, 16 predicted proteins | sample AliMusrvi5mmetaG_FD_87041 | JGI IMG/M metagenome (GOLD analysis project Ga0073936, IMG submission 87041) | Freshwater lake bacterial and archeal communities from Alinen Mustajarvi, Finland, to study Microbial Dark Matter (Phase II) - Alinen... | ecosystem: Environmental > Aquatic > Freshwater >... | reverse complement strand
TGGTCCCCATCATTGTCGGCGCCCTCCTGAGGTTGCCGCAGTTTACCAAATGTGGGTTACTTGGCTACTGTTCTTCAGGTGAAATGTGATTTGGGCAACACGCCGTCGAGACGTGACCCCAATCCGCCGGCCACCGCGGTACACCTCCCATGTGCGGTGTTCGTTTGCATAGGACAGCGTGGAACGTTTTGGGTGTTCTTCCACCCCCAGATGGCGCAGCCGGCCTTCACAGCTCTGCAAGCCTTGCACAATCTCCCGCAACGATTTGGCCTGGGCCAGCTGACAGAACAGCATGGCCACAAACTGTCCCCAGCAGGTGAACCCCTTGGCGTGCTTCTCAGCATCCAGTGCCTTGACCACGCCGGCAAACTGATGCCGATCAATCAAAGAAAGAACTTGGCTGAACACACTGGCATGACGCACCATAATCCTACCTCCGTTTGTTGATGTTTACACACACATCTGGCCATCGTTATGGCCTCAAACGGAGGTCTTTTTCAAAACTTATTTTGGACAGGTGTGCCGCGGGGGTGGTTTATGGTGGCCGTCAACTGGTACTCCGTGACGCCGTATAACGTCCGCGACACCATGCCGATCGACATGCAGGGCGTCTATGATGCTTGGGTGGCGGCGAATCCGGCCAAGTCGCTGGCGTTGACCAAGATCATCTCGCGCGTGCTGGCGTTCGTGCGCACAGTGGCCGCGAACGATCCTGACTTGGAGCTGGATCCGGACACCAGCAAGGTTCCGTTCTCGCTGGCTCAGCATACGATCACGCTCTGTCTGTTCCATCTCAAGACGGAGATGGGCGTCATTATGACGGATGGGGACTATGTAGCCTTCAGCCGGGCGGAGATCGCCCTGCGGCAGGGACTACGGGCCGGGGTGCTTGATCTGACAGGGCCGACGGTGGTGGCGGCAGGTGAGCCGTCGTACAAGCAGCAGGAGGGTTCTGACAATGGCTGATCCATGCTTGCATGAACATGACTGGGGCAAGATCGAGGAGTGGCGCACGGACACCGGTGCCAAGCTGGACAAGATCCTCGAACAAACCACGGCGCACAACGGGCGGATGCTGGCGCTGGAGCGGTGGCGCACGGTGTTGACGACCACTGTTGCGACGCTGGTACTGTCCAATGCCGGGAACATCGGCGCCGGGCTGAAGTCGCTCAAGGAACTGCTGCAATGAGCGGACGCTGTGGCATTCTGGGTTGCGGCAAAGGGCGCAGCGAGGGGCTTAGCCGCAAGATCGAGCTGGACCGCATCCTCATGTCTTTCGACGTGCTGGACGTGCCGAAAGATGTTCAGGCACTGATTGTCGAGGCGTTGAACTCCGACAAGTGGGATTGGTTCACGGACTGCGACGGCTGCACCGGCGTGTCCGAAGTGTACTGGCCGACGATCTACTTCCCGCCCTGCCTGCGCCATGACTTCGACTGCACGCCGGGTGTGGGCACCCCGCGCTGGATCGCCAATGCCCGGTTCTACCGCATCCAGCGCGCCTATGGCATGTCTGCCCTCCGCTCAGGCCTTCGCTGGATCGGCGTCACCGTGGCGTGGTATGCGTGGTTGAAGTGGATTTAGGCATTCCGACCTGACGTTAAACCATTCCGTATTTCTTCTTAAACTCAAAGATCCAGTCGTGATGCCGTGGGATTTTCTCGATTGCGGCTACGAGTTCCTGCGTACTGATTGAGATTACTCTTTCACGAATAGCATCCGGCAAGAGACTCGTCAGGAAAGGCATCAAGCCTTTCTCCTGATTTCCAGAAGGGAATTGGAATACAGGACTTCTTTCGTCGCTGAGGAGAACGAATGTACCGCCTTTCTCGATAGCAAGGATGACTTCCCGGAAGAACTGATAGTGCGCCGTGAACAGGCACTGGCGGTCGTGTCGCATTGCCTCCGATATGCCATACTTGGCCATGAGCGGCCAGTACTTGCGACCTATAAAATGGAGGAAGCATGAGTCTTCTGCGCCTATCGGATTCATACCACTACAGTCGCCGTCACTGAATACAGAGCATCCACCGAACTCTCGTTCTTCGAATTTGCTTTCGATGAAGATTGAAGGCCGTCCACTAGCGCTCTTGAGTACTATATCAATAGAGGTCGGTTGCCCTGCGTTTTCGTTGAATACGTCTCGGTCTTCGTACTCGAAGACGGCCTCGGCAATATCATCAGCACCCGGGACGTGCTTTGACTGCAACACAGCCGCAAGTGAAGAGTAGTCGTTTCGAGTGATGAGTGGGCCTATGAGGTTAAACGCCATTGCTTGGCTGCTCATTCCGTGGTGAAGGTACTTGTGCAATGGAAACGGAACTTCCCTCTGTTGGGCGTCTGCGTTCCGAGCGGATATGTATGCGGCCACCTCGTTGAGGATGATGTTCGATCGCCAATCATCCCATTGTGCGAGGCAGAAAGGCATCCGTGGATCTGTGGAATATTGCTTCTCCTGAAACCATGTCGCGGCTGCCGCGCGCAAGGTCCTGGAGAACTGCTTGTGGCGGGGGTACGGCCACAGTTTTGTTCTTTGTCTGCTATTCATAATCCTCCCGACCTAACAGTATTATTGAGTCTGCTTCATACGCGGTGTTTTCATCAACTTGCCCGAATGCTAGATCGTAAAATCCGGTTTGTCAATGTCCGCCGGGCTGGCGTTGTCGTGGCTTGGTCCGCCTGGCTGAAGTGGATTTAGCCGTTCCGGTGTCCAAAATAGTGGTGGCGAAGCTGTGCCGAGAATTTGCTGGTTGGATGCTCTCAGTACATTTCTTCCTGTTGGTCCCAAGGTTTTGTGTATTTCTTCGGAATCTTCCATTGGCCCTTGGCTGAACTCCACCATTTCTTCCATCTGGCCTGATCATATCCGTATGACTTGCCTGTCACTCGCTCCAGTTCTCTGACCAAGAAGTTCTCGTTTTTAATTTCTGGTGTCACTCTGGCTATGGCCAGAGGGATGGCTTCACGATCGCCGAGCGCGATGAGCGTCCTGAACGCTGACGGGAGGGCATAGAACTCCTTCGCTGCAAGGCAGTCACGCAATACGGGTATCGCGTCAGGGGAGCCGATACGCGCAAGTGCTTCGCACGCGTATGCGTGATGCCAGTAATCGATAGGACGTCGTTTCAGAATATCCAGAAGGCACGGCAGGGCCTTCCGATCCTTGGTCCATCCTAGTGAAATGATGGACAGTTGGGTCTCTGTCTGTTCTGGATCGGTGCGCACGGTTTTGACAAGAAAGGAGTTTTCGTCAATCGGATCCGGTAGAGCACCTTGCTGTGCAAGGCCGATTGCGCCAGTCAATCGTGCTATGACATTCGTTCGGGAATATAGATCTATCAAAATCATGTGCGAGCGATCCGTCCTGATTGCTCCGAGTACGTCAGCAATCCAGAACGCGTTGCGACCGTTCAAGATTGTGAAATTCTCTGATTTCTTTTTGATCAGAGGGAGAATTGAATCACCGTCCTGAATGGCCTTCTGCTTGGCGCGCATGCCGAACTTGTCATCATGCACAAGTATCTGTGCTGTTTCTCCTATCGTGTTCCCCGGTCCGAACGCTTGGCGATACAGGTAGCCCACATAGCATGCACCTGCGACAAGAAGAACTGCGGCTATCACCGCTATGCTTTTCAGAATTCTTTTCATATTCATTTTTCCAACAGTGTTATCGAGCCTGCTTCACGCGTGATGTTTCCGCCACCCTGCCCGAATGCTAGATCGTAAAATCCGGTTTGTCAATGTCCGCCGGGTTGGCGTGACGGTGGTTGAATAAGTTCGCCCCTTTTGTTCGAGGCGCTGATTTCGATTGTGTCTGTTCGAAAAGTGAAGTCCAAATCGATGTTGGGTGACAAGGCTCGCCACCTCGCCTTGATCTTGTCACTCAGGCGATAAGTCACAGTAATCGAACAGGGCGGCGCAAGGTGCGCCTCGCCCCACACGTATGCTGAGGGTTGGATGTCTCTCTCGTACGTTTTCCCTGGCGCGAGTTCGACCGTCTTGGGCATATCGGCTGGTGCGTAGAAGCAGTTGCCTTTGGATTCATATCTCTCGGCACCCCTCTGAACCGTGACTTCGTAGAAATCGCCACACTCTCCTGAGCCCTCTCTGATGTCGAGAAAACGAATGGCATTTCTAGACACGTTCGTGACGCGAATGACAAACAGACCGGATCGGTTTGTGGACGGTTCCAATGTGGCGCGGACCGTGTCGCTGGCTTCACAGGTAGCGCCAACGACGAGGAGTCCTAACGCTATTACGATTGCCTTCATAGTTTCATCATCGAACCGTGTTATCAAGCCCGCTTCATGCGTGATGTTTTCATCAACCTGCCCGAATGCTAAATCGTAAAATCCGGTTTGTCAATGTCCGCCGGGTTGGCGTGACGGCGGCGCTGACAGCGGTTTGAAAGCCCAAGCGCACATTTTTTCCAGAATATCTCACTTTTTTTGAACCCTAGCCGTCCAGCAAATCCGGGTGGATGTATTAGCTGTGGGTGCAATTGTGGGTGCTTTTGTGGGTGCTTTTGCCGCCTCTATTCGGATTTGTCTGGAACTGTACACATTTCCGACCGAAAAGTGAAAACCATGAAATTCATTAGGAAAAACATGTGTTTTTAGGCCTAAAAAGTGGTGGGCGATACAGGACTTGAACCTGTAACATCCAGCGTGTAAAGCTGGCGCTCTGCAACAAGAAGCATTGCAACGGATCATTTGACACTTCGACAGAGATCAGTGCAGGTCGGGACTGGCAAGGATGCGCAGAACTATGGCTATGGCGGGCGTCTTTACCGATCACGGCTTGGAAGTCACGCTGCGATATCTGGCGGCGGTACCGGGCGTTCCTCGCCAGGAATGTGGAAGGCCGGAAAGCCTAGCAATTGACAGACATCACACGAAAAACATATCCAGCCCGCTTTGCACTGGACAGTCATGCGCCGGTTGTTTTTAATAACGATCAATGAATGCGTCCGCATAGGCTGAAGGCTGTTAGACTGTAGGCGGAGGAGGCTGGAATTACGCAGGGTTCAGGGTTCGGGGTTCAGGCAAGATGCTGACCACGGATGAGCCGGATAACACAGATGGAAGCAGAAAAACTGATCAACAAAGGAGCACAATTGTGAAAAAACTGAAAGTGGCAATGATCGGCGGCGGCGGGTCGGGCAGCTTTTTTGGCAGGGTCCACCTGCGGGCGATCTGTCTTGACGGCACGCGCGAGGTGACCGCGGGCGTGCTGCGCAGCGATCCCAAAGCATCCATGGCCTCGGCCAAGGAATGGGGCATCCAGGGGTTCCCCACCCTCACAGCCATGCTGGAGGCACGGAAGCGCGGCGAGGTCGAGCTGGATTACGCCACCATCACCACGCCGAACTTCGCGCACTATGGCGCGGCCAGGGCCTGCCTGGACGCCGGGCTGCCGGTGCTGTGCGAAAAGCCCATGACGCTGACGGTCGCGGAATCGCAGGACATCGTCAAGCGGGTGCAGAAGAAGAAAATACCTTTCGTGCTGGCGCACACCTATACCGGCCACCCCATGATGATGCTGGCGCGGGAGATGGTGAAAAGCTGCCAGATCGGCGAGATCCGCAAAATTGAATCGTGGTACCGGCAGGGCTGGCTGGCCAGCGCGCTGGAAGCCAGCGGCCAGCAGCAGGCTTCCTGGCGCACGGACCCGAAACGCACCGGCATCTCCAACTGCGGCGGCGATATCGGCACCCACGCCTTTGTGGCCGCCACCTGGGTCTCGGGGCTGGCCGTCAAACGGCTCTCCGCCCGGCTCAACAGCTTTGTCAAGGGCCGCAAGCTGGATGATGACTTCAACGTGGTTGCGGAAATGAGCAACGGCGCCACCGCGCTGATCAACGCCACGCAGATCGCGATCGGATACAAGAACGACAACGGCTTCCGCATCTTCGGCACCAAGGGCTCGCTGGAATGGCATCAGGAGGAGGCCGAGAAACTGCTGGTCCGCATGGGCGAATGCGACCAGACCTACTGGATCGGTGCGGGGTTCAGCTTCTTCCCGCCCGCCGTGGGCTCCTACCTGCGGGTGCCGTGCGGGCACAACGAGGACTTCTTCGAAGCGCTGGCCAACCTGCATTGCACGATGGAGCGGATGATCAGGCGCAAGCATGGCGAAACAACGGCCGACCCCTATCCGCACCCGGGCGCGATGGAAGGACTGGCCGGCATGAAGTTCGTCAAGGCCGCGGTCGCCAGTTCCAAGGCGCGCGGCAAATGGGTGAATATGTAGGCACCCCAAGAGCAAGGGTTCGGGGTTCAGGGTTCAGGGTTCAGGTCGGGAGGACGGAAAGAATTGCCCATAGATCACCCATCGACTCAACTCAGGGCAGGCTCAGATGGACACGGACAGGAGCCGGAGTGTTTCTCGCAAAGGCGCAAATGGCGCAAAGATGCCAGAAAATCAACACAGATAAGACGGAAAGCGTATTAACTACGAAATACGCCAAAAGTCGCGAAAACGGAAAGATCAACCACGGCTCAGTCGGAGACTTCGCCCTACCCGGGGAAAATCAAACAGGTAGGGCGAGACCTCCGGGCGAGCCGTCAGTGTTCAGGCGCGCGGCAAATGGGTGAATATCTAAGCACTCAAAGGGTAAGGGTTCGGGGTTCAGGTTGGGAGGACAGAAGGAATTACCCACAGATCACCCCGTGTCACTAGAAGTTATGCGGGGCACAGCACAGATGGACACAGCAAGATAGGAGTCAGCATTCAGAAGTCAGGATTCAGAATGAAGAATTGACCACGGATAGGACGGATGGCACGGATAGGTGCGGAAGAGCTTTAACTACGAAATTCGCGAAATATACGAAAAAAAGAATTTGGATTTCCTAACAGTCTAACTACCTACAGCCTATCACCCTTCCCCGATGACTTACGCCACAACACCGCGGCCACGACATATCCGGATCGGGACCTCCTCCTACATCCTGCCGGACCATATCCTGCCGAATATCCGATACCTAGCACCCAAGGTGGACGATGTGGAACTGATTTTCTTCGAAACGCCGGATGCGTCAAATATGCCCACACCACCGGAACTTGATGAACTGAGGCAACTGGCGCTGGACCACCAGCTGACCTATACAGTCCACCTGCCGCTGGATGCCGCGCTGGGCCATGCAGATTCCGCCATCCGCAGCCGCTCGATCGAGCAGTGCCTCAAGGTCATGACGCTGACAGAACCGCTTGAGCCGTTCGCCTGCGTGCTGCACCTGCTGGCACCGGACAGCGCACCGGATACGCCGCCCACCCATGCACCCGTCATGCCGCCCGGTGCGTTCGCGCGCTGGCAGGAGGCGCTGGACCGCTCGCTGGCGGAACTGAAACAACGCGCTCCCGCCATGCCCATCTGCGTGGAAACCCTCGCCTACCCCTTCGAATGGGTGGCTGATCTGGTCACGCAGCACCGCCTGAACGTCTGCCTGGATATCGGGCACCTGCTGCTCACCGGCCAGGATGTCGAGACCGCGATCCGGCGCTACGGTGCGCAGACCCGGGTCATCCACCTGCATGGCATTGAAAACGGCGTGGACCACAAACACATCGGCGCGCTTGATCCCGCCCTGCTGGACCGGCTGTTCACATGGCTGGCAGACGACCCGGTGGAGCGGGTACTGACCATGGAGGTGTTCAGCCAGCCTGACTTCCTGAAGTCCATGGAGACCTTGTCGCGTTGCCTGAAAAGACAGACTGATGAGGATGGGACGGCGTAGGGTTCGGGGTTCAGGCAAGATACAGATACGATAAGAGAAAAAAAGAATTTTAACTACGAAAGGCCCTGCTCCGCCAAGAAGTTACGCCGGGCACAGCACTGATGGACAGGGAGAAAGGGCGAGAATGCATGGCGCATGGCGCGGAGTGCAGAGGGCGCAGAGTTGAAGAAGCAGCTTCACGATGTCATGCGTCGCATGCATCCGTCTTGTCCGATCCCTTCCAGATATCCACCGGTGCATCGTTGCATTGACGGGTGCCGGGCGTGGAGCGTCCTTCAGTGACAAAACGCTCCAGTGCGTCCACCAAGCTGTCAACGATGTCGCGACGCACGGCCTCCAGGTTCGTCCGCTCGCCGGGATCCGCCTCCATGTCGTAGAGCTGGATGGAAGGCAACCCCTGCCGTGCGGCCGCGTCATCCGTCGGTGAAGTCCAGCCGCCGGACCCCGCACAGAGCACGAGCTTCCACTTCCCGCTGCGGATTGCAAACTTGCCCTCGATGGAGTGATGCACCACATAGTCACGCACGGGGAAATCACGGCCCTGCAGGAGCGGAATGAGGCTGACGCTGTCTTCGCCGGCATCGTCAGGCAAATGCGCCTGAAGCATGTCTGAACACGTTGCCATCAGATCGGACAGGCATGCGAGCTGCCCGCACGCGCTTCCGGGCGGCGTCACGCCGGGCCAGCGGACAATAAACGGGATGCGATGGCCCCCATCCCACACGTCGGACTTGTACCCGCGATAGTGCGCGCTCGGGAAATGGCCCATCGCCTCCAGCTCCGGCACGCCAATATAGTGCGCGCAGCCATTGTCGCTTGCAAACACCACGACCGTCCGGTCTGCGACGGCGCATTCCTCCAAAGCGTCCAGGACACGGCCGACCATGGCATCAGTCTCCATGACGAAATCGGCATAGAGATTCAGCCCGCTCTTTCCCTTCCACGGGCCGTTCACCGCCAGGGGCGTGTGCGGCGACGTCAACGGCATGTAAAGGAAGAATGGAGCGCGCCGTCCTGCCTGTTCGCGGATATAGCCGCACGCACGCCCGGCAAATGCGGGCAGAAGCTGTTCAAAGTTCCAGCCGGCCAGCGCCGGCCCCGGCAGGCTGCCCTGATTGTTGCCCAGGAGGCGTGCCGGCAGGAATTCCGAAGGGATCCCGGCGGTCCGGTCATTTTCGATATAGCAGTAGGGCGGCCAGTTGGGCACATCCACGCCGAAATAGGAATCGAACCCCCGGGTGGTCGGCCCGCCGGTCGTGGGCCTGGCAACGCTTCCCGCCACAACGCCTTCTGCCTGCCCGTGGCCACGGGAGATAAATCCTTGCAACGATCAGGGAGGAAGTCGCCCGTGGGCTCGAAATCCCAGCCTTGCCCGAGGTGCCACTTCCCGATGCAGGCCGTGCTGTAGCCATTCTGCTTCAGGAAGCGGGCGACCGTCAGGCGGTCCGCGGCAATCAGCGGATCGCCATACACCTGGACAATCCCCGACTGCAACCGGGTGCGCCAATTGTAGCGGCCCGTCAAAATGCTGTAGCGGGACGGGCTGCACACGGAAGAGGTGGCGTGGGCATCGGTGAAACGCATCCCCCCGGCGGCCAGCCTGTCTATGTTCGGCGTGGGGATTTTCCCCGCCGGATTAAAGCAGGACACATCACCATATCCCAGATCGTCGGCAAGGATATATACAATGTTGGGACGGCTCTCCATGGTTCTCCCTGAGCGGACACCACTTTTACGGGCAACGTGCATGAATCGGGCTGTCCATCACTGGTTGATGACCGGGAACAGCGCCTCCCGCTGTGCCAGAAGGTTGGCGGCCGCCCCGAGTGCGACCTGATACCGGTTATCTTGCAGAGCGCTTACAATGCCTGCGGCCACGGCTTCAGCGGACATGACGTGGGCCGCATCATCCGCCCGGCCGCGCCTTCCCGACAGTCCGGTGGCGACGATGGGCGGGGCAACCTCGAAGACCCGCACGGAGGTCTTGCGGAGCTGATGCCGCAGGGAGACGCTCCATGAGTGGACGGCGGCCTTGGTCGCACAGTACACAGGCACAAGCGCCAAGGGCGTAAACGCCAAGCCCGAGGAGATGTTCACGATGGCGGCTTCCTTCTTCCGCCTGAGATGCGGCAGCAACTGCGCGCTCAGATGGAGCGGAGCCATCAGGTTTGTGGCGATCTCCTCATCGGCCGCACCCAGATCCCCCGCTCCCTTCAGAAAGTTGACCTGCCGTTGAATGCCGGCGTTATTGACCAATACATTGAGCGGTCCAAAACCGGACAGCAGCCAGTCCACCAGCGCGTGCCGGGAGCGCGCCTTGGAAACGTCGCAGACGCGGATGTGGATGCCGGGCAGGCGCTTCTTCGCCGCCTGCAGCCGGTCGCGGCGGCGGCCACATATGATCACTTCATTGCCCAGACGCACAAGCGCTTCGGCCAACGCCAGCCCGATGCCTGTCCCTCCGCCCGTGATCAGCACTGTGTTGCCAGATATTCGCATGACTTATCCTTTCGCTTTCTTTCACACCGTCCAAACTGCGCTGCGCCGTGTTCAAAGAAGGGCCTCCACGGCCTCCACGACTGTCCTTACACAACCTGCGCAGGTTTTGTTCAAAAGATCGCTTTCTTTAAAACACCGCTGTCCATCAGGCGTATTCAGGTCGCAGCCATCCAGCAGCGTGCGGCAGATGCATGTGCCATGCTTCGATTCGAACCGGGACATCAGTTCCCGCACTTTCCCGTATGTTCTCTCCGTTGGCGTGCGGTCCTGCCCCTCGCCGCGGCCATGCTTCAGGCCGATGGCGAGCATGCCCCCGGAGACCGCGCCGCACACCTCCTGTTTCCTCGCCATTCCCGCCCCAAACCCACACGCAAGCCTGAGCGCCGTGTCCGCGTCGAGACCGAGGTCGCCGCAGAATGCGTAGAGCACCGCTTGAGCGCAGTTGTACCCCGCCAGAAATTTCCGTACCGCAATGTCGTTTTTTGTTTCCATACGGATAATGAGGTCCGGAAAGTTCCCGGACCACTTTTGTACTTTTGCGGGTTTTCGATCCTCTGTCAACCGGTTTTACTTCAAACACGGTATTCCGCCCTCCCAAAAACATCCGCCTTGCCCGGCGCGAAAACTCATGCCAATATAGTTCAGTTTCAGGGTTAAGGGTTCGATGGTTTGAGGGTTCGGACAAGCAGAAGAAAGAAACCACGGATAGACACTGAATAAGATAAAGAAAGAATTTTAACTACGAAAGCCCCGGCTTCGCCAAGAATCTACGCCGGGCACAACGCGAATGGCCGCGAAATGGCAGATGCAGGCAAACAGGATGTGTGATATGAAATGCAAGAAACCACAAGTCACGCTCATCACCGGCGGCGGACGCAGCGGCAAGAGCCGGGTGGGCCATGAGACTGCGCTGCGCTTTCCCCGCCGCGTCTTCATCGCCACCGCGGTGTCCTGCGATGCGGAAATGGCCGACCGCATAGCCCGCCACCAGCAGGAGCGCGGCAACGCCTTCCGCACGGTCGAGGAACCGGTGCGCCTTGCGGAAGCCATCCATCAAGCCGCCAGCGGCACGGATGTCATCCTGGTGGACTGCCTGACCGTCTGGCTAAACAACCTGCTCTATGAACGCCAGAACCACCTGCAGCCGCAACCCCAGATTGACGCATTGCTTGAGCTGCTGAAGAAGCCGCCCTGCGAGCTGATCTTCGTGACCAACGAGGTCGGGATGGGCATCATTCCCGACAATGCCCTCTCCCGCGAATTCCGCGACCTCACCGGCAGCGTGAACCAGAAAATCGCGGCGATGGCGGACAACGTCATCTTCATGGTCAGCGGCCTGCCGATCTTCATGAAAGGAACCACGCCATGCTGCGAGGCCTGATCACCGCCATCCGCACCCTGACCTGGCTCACCGTGCCGGGCCGGGATGTGAAATGCTTTGCCGACGCGCTGCCCTGGTTCCCCTGCGTGGGACTCCTGATCGGCGCCCTGCTTTACGTGCCGGCAAAACTGGCCGGCGCCAACTGGCCGATGGGCACCGCCCTGCTGCTGCTGCTGGCCGGCACGCTCATCACCCGGGGCCTGCACCTGGACGGACTGGCCGATGCGGCGGACGGGCTCTTCGGCGGGCACACGCGCGAACAGCGCCTGGCGATCATGAAAGACTCGCGCATGGGCGCCTTTGGCGGCATCGCGCTGGCACTGGCGCTGCTGGCCAAGTTTGTCCTACTGGCCCGGCTGGCGGAAACCGGCGGCATGATCTGGATCATCCCGGTTTTTGTCGTCTCCCGAACCGCGCAGTCGATCCTGCCCGTCCTGCTGCCGTACGCACGCGCGGAAGGGACCGCCCGTGAATTCATCACAGGCGCCCGCCGGCACCATGCCCTGTCCGCCATCATCATCGCCGGTGTCATCCTGCAAGCGGCCGGGATTGAACCCGCAATATGGATGCCCGCCCTGGCGGCGGGGCTGATCCTCACCCTGCTGCTGGCGCAAAGCTTCAGGAAGCAGGTCGGCGGGATCACCGGCGACCTGATCGGAGCCACCAGCGAACTGGTGGAAATCGCCATCCTCTGCCTGGGGTGCCTGCTTTGGACGTGCCCCTGCGCATGCTGACCCGCGAAGTGCTTCACCACGGATGGGGGAGGTCAGGAAAAGATTCACCACGGAGGCACAGAGAAGCCGATCCGGAGAGGTCCGATCAAATCAAATTTGATCGGACGGTTTGTTCTGTGGAGGTGGAAGAGAAAACGTCTCATCAGAATGGCAAGGCGAAGGCGCACAGAGGATGAAAAAACGACGTAATTTTTTTGCGTGTCTGTATTGCCAATTGATTCGGTTTCCCGTAGATTAACAACAGGTTAGCCGCCAGGCTAATGACAAGTCATCAAAACAGGGGGAATTCGATGGCAACTAAGAACAAGTGGTTTTCGGGACCGGACGCCGCGCTTGCGGTCATCATGATGATGCTGGGGTTCCTTGCCCTGCCCCGCCTCATCCATTATGCCATCATCCTTTCGGCAAAAATCCACCTGCCGAAAACCGTGCTGCAGATCCTCTCGTTGGAAGTTTACCTGCCCCATCTGCTGACCGGCATGCTGGTGGCGCTGCCGCTGGTCTACTCCGTGAGGGACCGCCGCCGGATCTGGTATGCACTGGCCGCACAGGCCGGCGTCTTTATCCTTATCCATGCCAGCAAGTGGCATGCCATTGTCGAACAGCTTTATTTCAAGAAAGTCCTGATCACCTATCTGCCCGCATGGCTGCTGTTTTTCCTGGCAGCACCCCTTGTCGCCGCCATGGTCAAGCCATGGAATGATGATGAGCTGATGTGATTCTGAAGGCTTTAGCGATTTAGGCTGAAGGTTGGTAGGTCAAACCTCAAGAAGCTGATCCCTGACGTTGCAAATGCGTTTGAATTATACCATTTACGCTAGAGATTGAGTACAAAGTTCCCGGGCAAAGAACGGTCGGGACGGAGCCCGACCCTCCAGAAAATTAGCAAACGGCATGAGTTTTACACTGGAGGGACGGCCTCTGTGCCGTCCGTGGCAACGGTGAATGATTGCCGTGCTGCACAAGCCGCGTCCTTTATATACTGAATTTCCAGCGTAAATGGTATAATAGTCTACAGTCTATCGCCTGCATCCTATCCATGCAGAGATGCGCACCATGCGGCCATGGCGGCCGTTTGGACACGGATGGCTTCCCCTTCACCCGCACATACATGACGCTGCGCGGCCAAATCATGCGCAAGCGCCTCATCCAAGGACAGGAATGCCGCACCGCAAACACCGCAAAATGCGCCCGCCCCAACCGGCTGACGACAGCGGGGACACGCATCCTTCAGCACCTCGCCGCAAACGGCGCAGAACATGGCACCCGCCACCAGGGCCGGATAGGCAATCACCCGTCCCTGAACACGGGAAATGACCGCCGTGGGACACCAGGGTGATGTGCAATGTTTTAGACGTCCGACCGGGTGCGAGGCTGACGGTTCAGGCATGCATACAAGGTCCGGCTTGATTCCCAGAAAATCGCCGATGGTGTTGAGCCTTTCGAGCGACAACGCCGACTGTTCGCCATGTTCAAACCGGCTAATGGCACCCTGCGAACACGACACCGCATTGGCCAGCTCAATCTGCGTGAGCCCCTTTTGCAACCGCGCCTGACGCACCTGATCAAACACATTCATGCCCATATCCCATTGTTAACTACGAAACACGCAAAATACGCGAAAGTCCGAAAATTCATTAATCACTGATGACGCGGATATTGGATTTTCACTTCAGTCGGCCCTTTTTTTATCCGTGCCATCCGTGTAATCCGTGGTGATTTTTCATGCCCAGCCGAGAGTAAAAAATGCACCGTAAAGATGCAATATTATTAATATTATTC
>Ga0073936_10007460_pt1 | contig 14132 bp, 14 predicted proteins | sample AliMusrvi5mmetaG_FD_87041 | JGI IMG/M metagenome (GOLD analysis project Ga0073936, IMG submission 87041) | Freshwater lake bacterial and archeal communities from Alinen Mustajarvi, Finland, to study Microbial Dark Matter (Phase II) - Alinen... | ecosystem: Environmental > Aquatic > Freshwater >... | reverse complement strand
TGGCGCTTCAAAAAGAAAGGTTGTACGAGGAGTGGGACGTGGCGGCCCAGGAAGGGCTGTCGGAGGCTGAGGTTGTCAACCGAACTTCGGCAGAAAATGTTTCAATTTGAACTGGACAGGACAGGGTCAGCTTGTCGTCCTCGACCACAAGTATCCTAAGCTTTTCCATTATGGAAGTCCTCCATTTGAGCCGCCATTCTCCCGAATGAGTGACTGAGTATCGATTATACCTCTATTCCAGATTGCTCGGAGCAGTATTCTGCCCGCCGCTCACAGGGAACACGGAACCAAAACAACAAAACCCCAGAGCGCAGTCTTCCATGGCATCGCAGTTGCTCTGTACAGGCTAGAGCCGGACCAAGCAGGACGAGGGGGAACTCAAGCATGGCAAGCCAAACCGCGATACTGAAGAACACCGTGACGACCTTCGTGAGCTCCGGGGGAGGCAAACAGCTGACGTCCCGGAGAGTTCTGGCTCATTTCCCGGAGAGGCTGTCCGGTTACGACGAATCGGACCATGAGCGCGTCATTCAGACTCGGCTTCGGCCCGTTTCTGTTGCACTTTGCCCCACCGCATCCTGCGTACGCCAATGTAACTTCTGCTCCAACACGACGAGGAACAAACACGGCAAGCAGATGTGCGCGGAATACGGCAACGATATGTTCCGGGAGGTCAGCGAGGACCTCAAGAGGATGGGCGTCCTCGGGGTGACCATTGCCGGCGGCGGGGAGCCTTTGTCGTACGACAAGCCCGCCTTCGATTCGTTCCTGGCCCAGGAAAGTCCTCCTTTCAAGATCGGCATCCATACCAACGGAGTGCTGCTCCAAAGGCTCTTCACGAAGCCAATTGTCGATGCCAGCAACATCAAGTACATCAACGTCAGCGCGGTGGCCCATCGGCCCGACCTTTATCAGCAGGTGACCGGCTCTCCGCATGAACAATTCTTCGAGATCGAGCAGGGCCTTAGGAAGGCCGTGGAGCTCCAAAGCGGGCATGACAACTTCCCCGAATTCGGAGTGAAGATTATACTCTGCAGGTCCAACTACCGCCACGTGAAGGGGATGGTGGACTATTTCCGTGGGCTCGGGATCAAGAACGTCCTGCTGCGGTGCGTGGGCAACTTCGAGCCGGACCAGGACGTCGAGCTCCGAGCCGAGCAATATGACGAGCTCGGCGCCATCTTCAGGGAAGATCTAGGCATGAGCGAAGACCAGATCAGCGCGGTCACGGGCAGGAACCCCGTCAAGCCGCCCATCCCTTCCCGGTGCTGGATGACGGCCCTGCAATTCAACGCCGGCATTTATCCCGATGGAGAAGTCTACATCTGCACCCTGTGGGCTCAGAAAGAGTTCTCCATCGGGAACGTCAACAAAGAGCGGTTCTCAAGCTTGTGGGGCGGAGAGAGACACAGGCAGGTAGCCCAGGTGCTCAACCGCAAGCTCAAGGAAGGGATATGCGACCCGCTACGGTGCCGCCTCTACTACAGCAACCTGTTGGTGGACAAGTATGTCGAAGGGGCGCATGACCTTCTGCCTTCGAAGAGCAGCATGGACGACTGCTACGGCCGCTTTATATAGCATGGGAACTAAAGTGCGGGGCTGATCGTATATATATATGGGGACCATGCACATGAATCAAGCACGGCAGCCACTCTTGAGGGGATGGCGGACGCGCGTTGCGGCGTGCTCGCAGGGCGCGGTGTGCGCCAGGAACGAGGACCATGTCGGCCATGTGGCGCGGGATGGCCGACTGGCCGCTTGGGTCATCGACGGAGCCAGTCCCCTGGTGGAGGCGGGGCGCATCCATGGTTCCTCCAGTATGGATGTCCAGTGGTTCGTCCGGGAGATCGAGCGGTATTTGCACGAGAACAGCCTGGGGGCCGCCGAATCGCGGACGATGTTCACTCAGGCGGTCGATGCCGTCTACAAAGCGTATCTCCTGCTCGCCAGGGAGGGGATCGATACGCCGCTGTTTGAGCGCCCTCTGGCCGCCGTCTCATGGGTCCGCATCAACTTCAAGGACCATCACGCCGAACTGGAGTACCTGTGCCTGGGAGACTGCCCGCTTTTCGTGATGTCAGCCGAAGGCTCAGTGCTGCTGGAGGCCGCGGGGGATGCGACCGCCGAGAGCGTCGTCCGCGACAAGGTCCGGGACACCCTGCGATATGAGGACCCCCTGGAAGCCGCAGGGCTTATCGAGCACTTGAAGCTGCGAAGGGCGCGCCAGCATACCGACCCATCGGCCGGCGTCTTCGCGATGGCTCCAGGGACGGTCGAGCGCGGTCTCCACGGCATCCTGCGGATGGAGCAGCCGTTTGATGTAGTGATGATCACCGACGGGTTGTTTAGGCTGGTGGATCTTTTTGGGCGATATTCCCCCGCGGGTTTCTGCGCCCGATGCGTCCGCGGAGACTTCGAATCCCTTATCAGCGAGCTCCGGAAATTAGAGAATACCGGTGAGTCTCGATGGCGATTCCCGAGGCTGAAGCGGAGTGACGATGCCTCGGGAGTACTCATTCAATGCCGCAATTCTGATCTTTGCCTCGACAGGAGGGCAATATCGTGAGCGACAAACTGTGGCCGGTCTCGGTGAAGGGCGTTGTATTTAACTCGCGTGGCGAGGTCCTTCTGCTCAAGAACCCGAGAGACGAATGGGAACTGCCGGGCGGGCGACTGGAGGAGGGGGAGGCTCCGAGGGAATGTCTCTCTCGGGAGATTAGGGAAGAGTGCGGAGTTCAAGCCACGCCCGGAAAAGCGCTGAGCCCGCATGTCTTTGAGGTCATTCCGGGCAAGTATGTACTGCTGGTGCCTTTCTTGTGCACTGTTGACGGGGAACAGGTTGACCTCAGCAGCGAGCATAGCGAGGCAGATTTTTTCGGGAATGAGGCTCTTGGCGGAATCCATCTCCCTCGCGAGTATGTCCTGATCATCGACGAGGCCCGAAAAGCGCTCTGATGCAATGAGTTCTATCTCCGTCGTCCTTCCGTATAGTCCGTCGCCCTATTTCGAGTCAGTGCTAAAGCAGTTTCTTTCCATTCCTCTCGTCCGGAAGATATTCGTGGTCCATGCCGGTGGCTTTGCGAAGGCGCATCCCAATTGCGAGGGTGTCCTCTCCGGGGCATTGACGGCTGGCGGAGCGATCAGCCGGATCGTCGCGCGGACCGACACGGAATTTCTTCTTGTCGTCAATCAGCCGTGCGAAATCCGACTGGAGCGGGGTGCGCTTGAGCGTTTCATCCGTTTCGCCGGGCAATCCGGGGCGGGCTTGGCGTATTCGAGCTACTGCGAGCTAAAACAGGGAGGCAGCCAGGAGCATCCTGCCATCGACTACCAACTCGGCAGCATTCGCGATAGTTTCAATTTCGGACCCCTGATGCTCTTCACAACGGCGGCCGCCAAAGAGGCGTTGGCGGAATATGGGGCTCGTGAAGAACTCCGCTGGGCCGGATTGTACGACCTGCGCCTGAAGGTGTCAGTCGGTAACGTCGTTCCCCATATCCCCGAGACCCTTTACACGAAATGTGAGGCAGACCTCAGGCTCAGCGGGGAGAAGCAATTCGACTACGTGGACCCGCGCAACCGGCCCATACAGCGGGAGATGGAGATTGTCGCGACCGACCACCTGAAGCGGATCGGCGCCTATCTCCCGCCCGTTTTTAAGAAGGTTCCCCAGACCGACGTGGAGTATCCGGCGGAAGCGAGCGTGGTGATTCCCGTCCACAACCGCGCGCGGACCATCGCCGAGGCGGTGCGCAGCGCCGTCCGGCAGAGGGCTGATTTCTCCTTCAATATCATCGCCGTGGACAATCATTCGACGGACGGCACGACCGAGATCCTCCGAGACCTGGCACGCAGCTGCCCGGACCTCAAGCACCTTGTTCCCGCAAGACAGGACCTCGGGATAGGCGGACTCTGGAACGAGGCCGTCTCCTCGGAGCACTGCGGACGCTACGCCGTCCAACTCGATTCGGACGACCTCTACAGCGGAGAGGACACCCTGCGAAGTATGGTCGGTGTCTTCCGTGAAGATGACTACGCGATGGTGATAGGTTCATACAGGGTCGTGGACGTCGATCTCAACGCCATCCCTCCGGGAGTCGTCGACCATAGGGAGTGGACGCCGGACAATGGCAGGAATAACGCCCTTCGCGTGAACGGTTTGGGCGCCCCCCGCGGATTTCAGACCTCCTTGCTGCGGAAACTTGGGTTCCCCAACGTCAGCTATGGCGAAGATTACGCGGTGTCGTTGCGGCTTTCGAGGGATTACAAAGTCGGAAGGATATTCGAGCCTCTCTATCTTTGCCGCCGGTGGGAAGGCAACACGGATGCCGCGCTGACGATTGAACAGACGAACGACAACGAGCTGTACAAGGACCGCGTCAGGACCTGCGAGATACTCGCGCGCCAGAGACAGAATCGCTTGGCGGGCATGCGAGCCATCGCGGCTGTTGAGCGGTCTCCGATCTTCTGTTGAGAAATGTTCATGCCTGCGCGGCCACTGGAACGGCGTAGCCCCTGGCGCTGGGTGCCCTCGCTTTATCTCGCCGAGGGAGCGCCCTACGCGGTTGTGATGGAATTGGCGGTGATCATGTACAAGCGGCTTGGAATATCCAACGCCGACATCGCCCTTTACACGAGTTGGCTGTATCTGCCCTGGGTGCTCAAGCCTCTCTGGAGCCCCGCAGTCGATCTTCTTGGGACGAAGCGTTCCTGGATAATCAGCCTCCAGTTGGTAATCGGCGCGCTGCTCGCCGGCATTGCATTCACGATTCCTCTTCAGGCATCCCTGCAATGGACGCTGTCACTCCTTTGGCTTCTGGCATTTAGTTCCGCCACGCAAGATACAGCGATCGATGGCCTCTACATGCTCGGACTCAATGAGGCGGACCAAGCCGCCTTCATCGGCATCCGGAACGCCTCTTACCGTATCGCGATGATTGCGGGGCAGGGTGCCCTTGCCATATTGGTAGGTCGCCTGGAGAACACCCTCGGGCTCAAGTTCGCATGGTCGGCAGCTTTTGGAGCCCTTTCCGTGCTCTTTGCCGTTTCTTGCGTCTATCACAGAACCGCACTGCCCGCGCCGGCTTCGGACAAGCCGTCCAGGAGCGGGAGCCCCGGACGCATCGTCTTGGATTTCCTGGGGACATTTCGAGAGTTCTTCCAGCGCAGGGGAATCCTTGCGATTCTGGCATTTCTTCTTCTTTATCGCATCGACAAGGCTCTGCTGGTCAAACTCTCATCGCCGTTTCTTCTTGATCCCAGGGCCAGCGGAGGCATAGGACTCACGATGGGGCAGATCGGCATCGCCTGCGGTACGGTCGGGGTCCTGGCCATCACATTGGGCGGATTGTTGGGAGGCTATGCCATATCGAGGCATGGCCTCAAGTCCTGGCTCTGGGTCATGGTGGCCGCGCTCCACGTCCCTGATGCGGTCTATATCTATCTTGCCTACGCAAAGCCGGAGAGCCTGTTCCTTGTCAGCGCCGCCGTCGCTGCAGAACAATTCGGATATGGGTTCGGTTTTGCGGCGTACATACTCTTTATGATCCTAACCGCTGAAGGGAAGCACAAAACGGCTCACTACGCAATTTGTTCCGGGTTCATGGCGCTTGGGATGATGCTGCCTGGGATGCTTAGCGGTTCAATTCAAGAGTTCTGCGGTTATAGAACTTTCTTTTGCTTGGTATTGCTCTCAGGCCTTGCCGGCTGCGCCGCCGTCACCCTCGTGGACATCCCGCCGGAGTTCGGAAAAATACGGCCCAGGAACGAGGAGCTGGTTCAGACTCCCACAGCGGAACTTGTGGCGGTCTGATTAGGGCGAATGACTGCGGAGTAGACGCCTTTCGTGACGGCCCATGGGATGATCTTCGAACCGGAGCATGCGTCGCGCTCCCCGGACGCAGGGGCCCAGATGCCTGGCCATTTGTCATCCTCGACCACGAGTATTCTGAGCTTCTCCACGGTTGAATCATTCGCATGAGCGAAACGTCTTTCGAATGAGTGGCAGGCCATTATGATTATACCGCACTTCCAGGCACTGGAAGGCTTTTTCCTGTCCGCTCCACATGACGCAGCCGTGGCATTACAATTGCTCCGCAAGGGGTGCCGGGCAAGAGCAGACACGGAGGACGCAGATGGACGCCAACACGAAGGTCGCTGAAGACGCGCCGGACATGCAGCACGAACTCGAAACAGCGGGGGTGTGGGACAACGTGGTCTACACCCTGGCCCACACGAGGTCGGTCCGGTTCTGAGATGCCGCCAGCTCTGGGATGTGACGTGCAACATAAAACGGAGGTAACAAAGCATGATCGACTACGTGGCGCCGCAGATCGTCCGCACCGACATGGAAGGCGGGCCGGAGTAAGCAGGGACGCCGACACAGACTCCCCCTGGAGTTCCTGCCGGCCTCAAGCCGGCGGGGCTCCGGGGGGGGCAATCTGAATACTATGTTATTCTCAAGTCCCCCTTGCATAACCTGGCACATCACGAACCGCTGCAACCTCGACTGCAGCCACTGTTATTCCAGGCGCTCCGCTGCGGAGTCGGAGATGGGGATGGCGGACGTGCTCCAGGTCGTCGATAGGATCGCAAAGGCCAACACCTTCAAGGTGCATTTCGGCGGCGGCGAGCCTTTCATGAGACCGGAGATCGTAGAGGTCACGGCCGCCCTGGCCCAACGCAATATCTTGGTCGGGGTCTCGACCAATGGAATGCTCGTAAACGAGTCCCTTGCCGAGCGCATGAGAGCCGCCGGCTTGTCCTCCGCCTATGTCAGCATCGACAGCGTCGACCCCTGCGTACACGACGGCATCAGGGGCCGCGCCGGCACCCACAAAAAGGCCCTCGCATGCGCGCGTCGCTTCGTCGCCATGGAGGTCGAGGTATTCCTCTGCACAGTGATATCGCGACGCAACCACAAGGACATCCGCGCCCTTGCCGAGTTCGGCGCGGCGAACGGGATCTTCAAGATGAACGCCAAGATATTCCGTCCAGTCGGCAACGGCCTCGCCAGCGCCGCGGAGCTCATGCTGTCCGAGGATGAAGCCGCGCAAGCCCAGGCCTCGATAGCGGCCGTCAACAAGTCCGGAGCGTGTCGGATCATCGTCGAGTCGTGCCCCTGCAAACCCGAGCATCTCATCGTGCTCCCGAACGGAGACGTTCCCAGATGCTGCTACAAGCCTGGCCCGCTCGGCAACGTGCTCCGCGACGACCTGCGCTCGATCTGGGCCAGGGTTATTCAGGGCCCCCAATGCCCCGGCATTCTCCAGGCCCCAGCAGAGGTGGCAGCATGACACGAGCAAAATGCTACGGCTTCTTCTTCCTCTCATGCTTTAACGGCTATATGCCCTTCCTTGGCCTGTTCCTGGCCACTCGCAAGGGTTTCGACAACGCCTCGATACTCCAGTTCCTGGCTCTTTATCCTATCGTCGAGGGACTCCTGGAGGTCCCTGCCGGGATATTCGCCGACCGGGTTGGGGAGAAAGCCAGCCTGATGATCGGGACTCTTCTCCGGACGGCCGCCCTGTTCATGGTCGTCTGCGGAAACGGCCTGATGATCGTGTCCGGACAAGTGCTGCTCGCCGCGGGAGACGCCTTCTGTTCCGGTTGCGACCACGCCATGCTCTTCCACTACTTCCAAGGCGAGGACTACGACAAGGTCGTGGCCGACTGCACGGCGCTCTCCTGGACGGCGGGCGCTCTGGCCGCCTTTTCCGGCTATTTCCTCGCGAGGGTCGACGTCACATGGCCGTTCATCGCGACGGGAGTCGCGTTCGCGCTCAATATCGCCGTCGTGCGCTCCCTGCCGCCGCTCGCCATCCACCGAGAGAAGGACACGAGCGCGGTTCTCCGCCGGACACTCAGCAGCCTTGCCGGCAACCGCCGCCTCCGCTATTGGTTCCTCGTCGCGACGCTCCTCAATGCGGCGATTCTCACAGGATACCTGTCGCTCCAGGCTCTGCTCAACGAGAAGGGCTTCGCGGGCGCCGGCAACGGCCTCCTTTACGCAGCGGCGACCGTATTCGCGGTCCTGGGCTCCATCTGGTCGAAATCCAGACGATTCCGCTCCGACAGCGCCGACCCGCGGCTGGTGGTGCTGGCTATGGGAGTCGCACTTGCCTTCTGTTTCTGGCTCATCCCGGCCGCGACGAATCTGGCTATCCTCGGTTTTTCGCTCTGCATCTTGCGGGTGGTGTGGGGGTGCTCGGGGCCATATCTTGTGAGGCAGGTCAACGCCTCGTTTAGCGACCATTCCATCCGCAGCACGGTGTTGTCCTGCCATGCCCTGGCGTCGTCCGTCACTGTCTCCGTTCTCCTGTTCGCCTTCTCGCGAGTCTTTGAGCGTGTATCTCTGAGCTACCACCTCATGGCGGCCTTGACCCTGGCCTTGGCGGGAGCCGCGTGGGTCTTTGGCGCGCAGACAGAGGAAGCCGCCGACGCGCGGATGGTCTCAGGTGCAGCCGAAGTGATGTCTTAAGGGAGGATCACCATGATACTGTCATCAGCCTCGTTCGTGAACTGGAACCTGACCGACACCTGCAACTTCGCGTGCAGGCACTGCTATACGAGAAGGAGAGCGGAGCAGAATGAGCTGACGGCCTCCGAGTGCAAGGACGCCATCAAGAAACTCGCCCAAGCCAACATCTTCGAGGTCAATCTGGGCGGGGGGGAATCGCTCCTGCGGCCGGACGTCTTCGAGATCCTGGGAGCCATGTCAGACCACGGCATCATGGCGGACCTCTCCACAAACGGCTGGCTGGTCGATAAAGATTGCGCGCGGTCGATCAAGCGCGCGAGGGTGTCCAAGGTCTATGTCAGCCTGGACCACGTCGAGGCGCAAGTCCACGACTACATCAGGGACAGGGAAGGGTCGTTCGACAAGGCGATTCAAGCCATCCGGAATCTCCAGGAAGAAGGCATCCCGGTCGGGATATCCGCCGTCGTGTCACAGAAGAACCGCGCTTCCTTGGTCGACATCTTCGAGTTCGCCAAGAAGCTCGGGCTCGTGGAGGTGAACCTCAAGAGGTTCCGGCCCTTCGGCAACGGCTTCCTCAACGCGGAGGAATTCGAGCTGGGTGACGAGCAATGCGACCAGACCGTAAGCCAGCTGGCGGCCTGGAAGCGCCAGTACCAGGACTCCATTAAAATAACCTACGTCTACTCGGATTTTCCGGTGCCTGGACTGACCGACGGCTGTCCTTGCGGTCGGAAGTCCCTGGCCATTCATCCCAACGGTAATCTGTTGATGTGCGTCCACGGGAAGACGATCCTGGGTCACATCCTCAAGGATGATGTCGCCCAGATATGGCGCACGCATCCCTTCCTGGTCAAGAACAGGTGCTCGCACATCTGCGAGGCGACCGTCGGAAAAAACAGGACCTACGCCGCCAACGGCAAGCTGCTCAAGCAGCGCGACATCAGGATCCCGGAAGGCATGACGGCGTACGAGGCGGCCAGCCGCAGCCTCTTCAAGCCCGACACGGCTGACGCCTCTGTCTCGGCCGTATCGCTGGACGGGAAGGTCTACAGCCTGAACCTGGCCGGGACCATGGTCTTTGAATCCATCACCTCCGGAGAAAAAGTCGGCGACATCACAAAGAAGTTCAAGCAAGTCTTCGCGGGCAGAGAGGACGGCAAGCTGCGGGAAGACATAGGCGCGATGCTCGAAAGGATGCTTGAGACGAAGGTCGTCCAAGAGGCACCGCTCACGACTTAAGGCGCGCCAGCGGCCAGGGGTTCACTTGTCTCTCTGGGCCCAGGGTTGCTAAAGTTTGGCTATGCGTGGAAAGAAGGCTCTGGAGAAACCGCTCGGCGTGGGTCGCGAGGTCTATGACGCCGACTTATATGATGCCTTGACCCGCTTCGGCTACGACCTGCCGTTCTATCGCGGCTTGGCCCGGGCGGCACGCGGGCCCGTGCTCGAGCTCTGCTGCGGGACGGGACGCCTCACCATTCCGATCGCCAAGGCCGGCATAGACATAACGGGGCTGGATTTCACGCCATCAATGATCGACCGTGCTCGGGAGAAAGCCCGTGCGGCAGGCCTGAGTATCCGGTTCATCCGCGGGGACATGCGGCGGGCGTCCCTGGGGCGAAGGTTCAAGCTCGTCTTCATCCCCTACAACTCTCTCCAGAATACTTATTCCATCGCGGACGTGGAGCGCGTTTTCGCCAACGTACGCCGGCATCTGGCCCCTGGCGGCAAATTTGTCTTTGACGTCTTCAATCCCAGTCTCGACTACATCGTGGCGGCTGAGCGCCGGGTCCAACGCGGCAAGTACCGGTTCAGGCTTCCAGATGGCCGCCGCGTTAGGATCGACGAGCACTACCGCTATGACGCGGCCCGGCAGACCGGCAGGGTGACCTGGGTCCACCATATTGGAGCTAGGAAAGTCGCATCCCGCCTAGACATGCGTTGTTTCTACCCGCTGGAGATGGATGCCCTGCTCAAGTACAACGGCTTCGTGATCCTGCGAAAGTACGGCTCGTTTGAGAGGAAGCCCTTCGGGTCCGAGTCCCCAAAGCAGATATTCGTCTGCCGGCCGCGATAGGTTGTCGGCGGCCTCGTAGTTCGTTTTCATCTCCAAGCCCCGCAGGCAGTTCGTGGGCGGCCTTCTCCTTCGCTTCACGCCAATGTCCCTTCAGCTTCTTGTCCCGTGGCATTGGAATTGCTCCGCAGACAGTGAAGGCAGCAGCCTTCAACCTGTGTAGCTTGGGGGATTGGCCCCAGGGTATCCACGATCCCGCCGGAACGGGATGAGCCCACGGGAAACGACCAAAATCGTTTCCCACTTTTGTTCCGGCTGAAGAACGGCCGACCGGAAGCGGGAAGCAACGCCGAGGGTCAAATGAATAGGAGAGAGCCTGGATGCTTAAGCGAAGGGAAAGTGCTGACGGCGGGCGGCATGGGCCGCCGCAGCCGAGCTGGATGGGTTGCCGCCGAGCCAGAGGGGGCTGGCGGCTCGCGGGAGGCCGCAGGGGATGTCGTGGCGGAGGTGCTGGGGTCCAAGACCTCAAGGGAACGCTGGATGACGCTCATGAAGCTCGTACGCGAGGGATTCCCGCATTGCATCATGTACGGGGTTCACATCGCCGGCGGAGTGATCATCTCCTGCGAAGCCATGCAGCGAAGCCTCTTGTTCGGACCTTCCGCGGCGACGAGGGACGGCGTAGAGCCGGCCTTCGACGCCAACTGGCAGGAGTTGGAGGCGCTGTGCAAGCGTATGGGCACGGGCCAGCTTGCCGAACTGCGGTTCGGCAACGGCCGCCCCACACGCGGCAAGACCACGCCGCAAGGCAGGAGGTTCAAATACTTCATTAACGATTAGCGACGTTCCAGCAGCAGATTCGGCTAAGGTTAAGTACGCAGTTACCCGCGCGGGTCCGAGCCCCGCGCCAGGTCCCAATAAGGGGAGGGGTGAGATGCCCCAGGCTTCCCAAAGAAGCCAGCCGGCTGGTCCTCCGGGCTTGAAAGCCCGGCCCGACAGCAAGGCGACAGGTACCGTCTTGGCAAGGCATCCAGGCTATGACCTGGAGCCTTAAACCTAGATTCACTCGCTGACCGAAAAACGGAGGCGAGTGATGGGATGGTGCCATCATGGCCCCTGTACAAAATGCCATCGTCGTTTCCGTTTCCGCCGCAGACAGACAAGTCGAGCTGGATGAGAAAGCCCTCTCGGCTCCCGCCTTATGCCTGCATGAGAAGACCCGCAAGCAGATCGTGGATGACCTGCTTCTCGGTTTGCAGGAGCAGTTGCGAAGCAAGAAGATCGCCGAAATCTACAAGGAGACCCACGGCCAGCTGCGGGCTTTCCTGCGCCCGTTCTTCAAATCCGAGCAGGACGTGCAGGAGATACTCTCCGATGTCTACATAGCGCTGCTGGAAGGGAAGTCCGGGGAGGGGTACCTTCGCCGAGCGGCCAAACTGAAGGCCATCAACCGGCAAAAGCGGCTTACTGTCGAGGCGCAGCTCTTCGAGCGGCTCGATACCTTGCATGTCGGGCGAGATGCGGAGTCCGGTGCTTTAGAGGAATGTGCGGAGTCGATGTCCGCTTGCGACTTCTCCTCTCCCCATGCTGACGACCAGGACCCCTTGGAGATACTGATCAGGCGGGAGGAGTCCTCATCGTTCGAGGGCGAGCTTGCCCAAGCGCGGGGGATCGCCGAGAACGACCGGCGGTTCTGGTGGATCAGGCAGAAGAAATGGGGAAAACAATTGAGCATCGGGGCCCTTCAGGAACCCGCGCTGTCAACGAAATGACCACCTGGATTGAACAATAGAGTGAGGGGTCACTTTGCGGGCAGCCTGGTAGCCAGTCAGGAAAAAGCGGGGGAGCGAGGCAATCCCCACCTGCCCGGCAATCTGACCAAAGGCATCGAAAAATGATGGATCGGTTTGGGCAGCCTGGTAGCCAGTCAGCGGAAACTCGGGGCGCGGAGACCCCACCTGCCCAAGGGATTCGGACCGAATGGAGGAGACGCGACACGCGATGAGTACCGGGAAAATAATGGCTGGCTGCGAGGGTAATTCGGCGACGACGGGGCCTGAAAATCCCGCATCCGGTCGCGAGGAAATAGCCGCGAGGAGGAAGGAAATGGAGACTCCGGAAGCGTCGGAAATCCCGCACAAGGACGGCCGCGGTCGGCCGGGCAAAGTCATCCGGCTGAGCGTCGAACTCCCCATGGGGACGCCCAAGCTGCCCACGGCTTGGCGGGCAAGAGGATGCGCCAGCTGGGCGAATACGTCTCCCTGGACCGCATCATCTCCGAGGCGATCCAGGCCTACGCCAAGTCGCAGAGCACGGAGGCGGCGAGCTGATGGACTGCATCGAGCCGGCTGTCTCGACCCCAACGGGCGCTGGCGCCGGCAGGAGAAAGTCGGACGGCGCAGCGCCCGAAATAAATCCCACGGGCGCCGAGTCCCGGAAAAAAACATGTCTGTCCATTTGTCTGTCAGGACAGACAAAACCCAGACCAGTGGTGAAATCGAGAAAGCCTGCTTTTCGCTGCCCTTTTCGCCCGCCTCAATCCCGCGAAAGCGCGGTTTTGCCTCCTGACCACACCCCCACAACCACAATAAATATGTGGTTTGGACTGGGAGTGTGGTCAGGAGGTCGGCGGGTATTTTGGGCAGCGAAAAGCATGGGGAAAAAGGTGATGGTCTGGAAGAGAATTAGGAACTGATGAATCTTACAAAGAACAGTATCAAGGTACTTTTAGGACTGGAAAAGTGGGGGATTTTAAGTTTGGGACAGGTGGATGGAATGTTGTGTGGGATGAAGGTGGATACTAAAAAAAGAATTGAATTATTTTTCAACTCAAAGCCAAGGAATGGATACAGAGGAGGTACGTACAAGGCAATGAGCAGATGGGAAACGGAGTGTTGGGTACAGCCAAGGGTTTATACGAATTTGCCGAGACTCTATACATTGACGCAGATCGGGCATGAGGTCCTGTGGAAGGATAACAAGAACAAGAAATATAGCTTCTATGAAACGGCCGAGATTTTGGTGCGGCATGAGCTGACGGTGAGTGCGGTGGGCTTGGTCTTGAGCGAGATGTTGGGCCTGCGGGTTTCGACCGAGATGGAACGCTATGTGGCCAGCAAGCTCAAGGATAAGGGGCTCAAGCTCTCCGATTTGGATTTCTCAGATCTCTGGATTGAAGACCCGGTCCAACCGAAAGCTGTCGAGGTCGAGAGGACGCAAAAGTCGGCGAAGCGCTACGCCAAACTCTGGCGTGGTTATCGCAAGGACCTGCCTCCGAACGTGGTGGTTCTCTACATCGTCTGCTTCCCGGGCGGGGTCAAGCGGCTGCTGCGCAGGGCTGAAAAGCTCGGCGCGGATCACGTCTACTTCTGCGATTTGGAAGTCTTTAGGTCGTCGTTGGGGCGCGGGCCATTCGTGGGCTACCGGGGCGGCTGGATCACTCTGGGCTCAGCCACGGACCGTCCCCAGGGCCCTGCTTCGCGGCGCGTCCCGGTGGAGAGCCTCTCAGCCGGCCAGGACGCTTCGGCACGGGAGAGTCACACCACCGGGCCGTGCGCTGCGCCGTCCCGCCCTGCGGTCGGGACGCACTCCCTGCAGCTGCTGCAGCAGGGGCTGTTCGCTTCGCCGCCACCAAGCCGGGCC
>Ga0073936_10007456_pt1 | contig 14137 bp, 8 predicted proteins | sample AliMusrvi5mmetaG_FD_87041 | JGI IMG/M metagenome (GOLD analysis project Ga0073936, IMG submission 87041) | Freshwater lake bacterial and archeal communities from Alinen Mustajarvi, Finland, to study Microbial Dark Matter (Phase II) - Alinen... | ecosystem: Environmental > Aquatic > Freshwater >... | reverse complement strand
GATGGAAGGCGGCACTGGACCAACCCAACAGGCCGATCCACTCCCCGTTCTGCTTGATGACATACCGGAGCGACTCGCCGACCATGCGATGCTCTTTGAGGTAATGGTGTTTTCGGATCAGCTTGTTCCATCGAGTCTCCTCTTCAAGACTGTTGACCAACTCGACGGTGACCGCCTGGGCGGTGGTGGCTCGAAGAATCTCGGCGACAAGATCCTCAGCTTTTGAGGTCCGTTTTATCTGGGCAGGACAAATCATGGCCCCGAGCTTGGCAGCCTCGGTGCGCTTTGTTCAGCCTAGCGTTACATCCCCCTGACCATTAGTTCCTTACGCGCTCATCCGCCGAAGCCGTGACCGTGTCCCGGGCTGCTGGCGGTGTCTAATGACGAAATGGAAGGCTCCCGTTCCCTGCACCGTCTGGTTCAGCGATACTGGTTATTGATCTCTCAACGCAGAGAGCACAGATGGTAAGTGCCGCGGCGAGCACCACTAGACCAATGTTACCAAATCGCAGCCTGCCGCTGATTCGACATCCCGCCGCCAACACCCACAGCGGTCCCTCTCGGACGCGGGGGGCAGCGCGGCGAGTTCAACCTCCAGCACCGAACCTGAGAGCGAAGGCAACGCAAAGCGCGCTGGATTCAGAAAGTATTGAGAATGCCCTGCAATGGCGCAGATCAGCTTTTAATCGGGGGGACGATGAGGCTGAGCTGCAGGAGCACCTTGAACACTGCCGCAGAACCCCCATGCACCACGACGGACGGACCCTATCTGAGCCCGGGATAGAGATTTCGCTCCCCAGCATCGAATTGACCCCGTCGCGGCGCCGAGAACCGTCTGCCACGGAAGTGCCTGGGTGCCAATGGGATGCGCTGAGACCTTGGTGAGACGACTGCCAGATAACTATCATCAGGCCGCCCGTGATACGCTCGCTCACCGCCCCCGGAGCGCGTGCGGGCCTCGCCGTAGATTCGCCGTAGCACCTCTGATCGGCAATCAGAGGTGCTACGGCGATTGTCCGGCGAGTCTCCGGCGAGGCTACGGGGGGACTGGCACCCTGTCAGCGGAAATGGGCCGTGAGGGTGGCGGTGGGCGAGGAGCCAGAGTCTGGGCTCTTGGACGCGGCACATCCAACATCCAGCATTGAACGGCCGGGCGAAGCCACACGCAGCCGAATGCAGAATGATGAATGAAGAATGTGGAAGGGCCGGCAAATCCACCCAAAGCCACGCCGGGGCGAATGCAGAATGCAGAATTAAGACCGACTCACCACAATTCTCTCTCCATCCAGTGGGGGTCGGGGAGGGGAAACATTCAGCCAGCAGCATACTCCTCACCATTTTAAGACTGTCAACCCAAAGACGAGGTCGAAATGGGCATCTCGAGCAGCTAGCGGCAGTTGATGTTCCAACGCCAAGGCCGCTATCCAGATGTCGTTTTCCGGGATGGGAGTGCCGGCTTTGGCCAGTTGGGCTCGGATGCGACCGTAGTGTTCGGCCGTTGCCACGCCGGGCGAGAGCAGAGCGACAGCGGCTAGGAAGGCCTGGATTTTCGCGATGTGCTTGGCGGGATTCTGCGCCAGGTGAGCTCCGCAGTAGAGTTCGCCAAGGACGGTTTGGGGAAGGAACACCGCCGAACTGGCCTGGACTTGCGCGCCGATGGCCGTGTCGCCCTTGAAGAAGGGAATGACGACAGAGGTGTCCAGAAGGACATCACCACTGGCTGGCATCAACCCTTTCGCAGTTGGCAGCAATGGCCTGCTCGATCTCGTCAGCTTCGGCAGTACTCAGGCAGCCGAAGGAGCGATCGAGAGCTTCGTGCCGCTGTTCGACGCTCGCCAGCTTGAGCCGATGAATGTATCCCGCAGCTTCCTCGAGCTTGGCGGGCGGCAGCCTCTTCAGTTCCTCAAAAGTCATTTCAAGCGTGCTCATGTGCGTAACGTATCTCGTTCACGCGCGCCTGGCAAGTCTGGCGTGGCAGAAGGGCCGGCGAAGGCAGAATGGTCCGAGCGAAGCCACTCAATGCGACATCAAAGCCACCCCAAAGCGCGTTGATAGCCAGGGGATTGCGACCCCAAAGCCAGCCTAAGGCTACCTTAAAGCCACCTACATGCGACCCTCAAGCCACCCTCACGCGACCTCAAAGCCACCCCAAAGCCTGGGAGAAGCGCGGAGAGCTGCGGACTGAACCGAGCGGGACAACGGCGGCACGTCAGACAGACCGCGCCGCGTCGGTACTGGTCGGACGGGCGGCTTGGACTGCCGGCGCCATCAGAGCCGTAGAAACGACCCAAAGCTCCGTCAAGCCTTCGGGCGGACCGCGAGACGTCCCGGCTCGCAGCGCGGACAAATCCGACGGCAGCCCGGAAAATCAGGCAGTCCTCGGGCATTAGTGGCCGGTGCGAGCCGGGACGCCTCGCGGTCCGGGTGAGCTTTCTTCAATCCGGGACACCAACCGCGTTTTGACTTGTTCAAGTGTAGGGAACACCTGAAGATCGCATCGCATGATGTCGAGCACGGAGGCAGGTAATAAGGCGATGACGCCCCGGGAACGGTGGCTGGCGGTTCTGCATGGCAAAGCGACCGACCGAATTCCGGTGGATTTGACCGCCACGCCGGAGGTCACAGCACGGCTGCTCAGGGAACTCAACTGCGCCGATGGGAGAGCGTTGTGGAGGAAACTGCACGTGGACGGGCGTACTGAGGTGGCCCCCACGTGGAAACTGCCCCATCACCCGGATGATCCGCAGGGGGACATGTGGGGCGTCCGGTATCAACGCATCGATTACGGCGCCGGTCACTATGATGAGCCCAGCCACCACCCGCTGGCAGCGGCGGATACTGTGGATGCGGTTCACGGACACCGCTGGCCGAGCCCGGACGATTTTGACTACAGCGCGGTCACCCGCGCCGTTGAAGCGGCAGATGGATTCTATCCGATCCACGGAGGCTGGTATGAGCCGTTTCTGTTTTATGGATACCTGCGCGGCCTGGAAAGGGCCTTCGAGGACTTGCTGGTGAATCCGGATATTGCGGATGCGATCCTCGGCCACCTCTTCGATTTCTCTTTTGAGTATCATCGGCGCCTGTTTGAGGCCGGCAAGGGCAGGATTGACACGACCTGGGTGGCAGAAGACCTGGGCGGGCAGACGGGGCCTTTGATAAGCGTGCAGATGTATCGCCGGTTCCTGCTACCGAACCAGATTCGGATGGCGGACCTGGGCCGAAAACATGGTGCGCATATCATGTATCACACCGACGGGGCGGCGCGCGTGTTCCTGCCTGACCTGGTGGACAAGGTCGGCATTGAGGTCCTGAATCCCATCCAGTGGCGCTGCCCGGGGATGGAGCGCGAAGGTTTGGTGCGTGACTTTGGCCAGCGAATTGTCTTCCATGGCTCAATTGATAATCAGCAGACGCTGCCTTTTGGCAGCGTGGCGGATGTGGTGGCCGAGGTCACGGATTCGGTCCGTATTTATAAGAATGCGCGCTGGATCTGCGCGCCGTGCCACCGGCTGCAACCGGTCAGCCCAACGGCAAACATCCTGGCCATGTACGACTCGATCCACCGGCTCGGCGACCGGCCAAGACCCTGCTGAAAGTGCGTGTCTCAGCAAGACCAGCGGCACGCGGACATTCCTGTCCGCAGAAACGTTAGATGGTTGAGATGGCTTGCGAGTTGGTCGGTGCTTGCTGCGGACAGGAATGTCCGCGCGCCAACATGGTGGCAGCGCCGAAATAAGCTCCTTCCAATCGAGAATAATTTATGAACTTAATACGATGCTTGACCGTCCGATGGGCCACTGCGGCCGTGACAATGACAGCGGCTTTTCAACTCGTGGCCGGCACCAGGGAAATTAGCTCGCCCGCCTTAAGAGTGCGCGTGGATACAGCCTTCCCGCGCGTGGTGGACTACCAGTGGAAAGCCAATGCGGCCACTCTGCCTGGCCAGGAGGAAGCTCTCCATGAGGTCGCCATCAACGGCACCAATTACACGCCCAAGGTGCGCTTCAACGCCAGGGGTAAAGACACGGTGACCTATGTGCTCGGCTTCCCGGCCATCCAAGTTGAGATCACAGTAAGGATGAAAGTGGCGGACAACGTACTCGAATTTGCGGTCACTAATATCAAGGAGAGTGGGCCAGTGAAGGTGATGACGATGGCCATTCCCAACCACAGTCTCATCTCCGTTCGCTCCACTCAGCCCGGTGCAGCCTTCATCGGCTCGCAAGTGGGCAAGGCGGACGTGCAAGCATTCGTAGCCGACCGACGCCCGGACGCGAAGCCGCTGCCACTTACGCACGCGGTGGTGTATGACCAGCAACTCGCTGGTTCGATCTATAACAATGTGCTGCTGGATAACGACCGCCTGTTCCTCCAGACGCGTGAAGTAGGGCAGGGGAAGGTCTGCTCCCTCTGGTGCCCCGTGTGGACCTATCGCGTAGTGACCAATGAAACCTTGCCATTGCCGCTAGCAAAAGTGGTAGTCACCGGCGACCTCAACGGCGACGGCGTGGTGGATTGGCAAGATGGCGCACTCGCGTATCGCCCCCTCGAACCCCTGCCGCTCGGGGCAGACCTGGTCAAGAAGCGCATCACTTCGCAGATCGCGATGAACTTCGCCAGCTACGCGCAGCACCCGTTCCTGCGCGTGCTGGATAGCGTGAAGATGATGTACCTCCAGACGGACGGGCTGGGCCAGGAGATCCAGTTCAAGGGCTACCAGGCTGAGGGTCATGATAGCTCCCATCCCGACTACGGCGGCAACGTCGGGCGGCGCCCGGGTGGGCGTGATGAATTCAATTATGCGATGCGCCGGATGAAGGACTTCAACGCCACCGCTGGCATCCACATCAACGCGACGGAGTATTATCCTGAAGCGAAGCATTACTCGCTGGACCTGGTGAACACCAACAAGCCGGGCTGGGCGTGGCTCGACCAGTCGTTCTATACCGACCAGCACTACGACATCGTTTCCGGCAAGCTCTACCAGCGGCTCGAAGAAATGCGCACCGATCTACCGGCGCTGGACTGGGTTTACGTTGACGTGTATTTCGGTGTGGGCTGGGAGGCCTACAAACTGGCCACGAAGATGAACAGCCTGGGTTTGCCGATTTACACCGAGTTTCCCTGGCTGATGGAGCGCTATGTATCCTGGAATCACACGTCGCAGGATTGGACCCAGAAGATCTGGGGCGACGGGCGTAAGAGCAAACTGGCTCGGTTCGTCCAAAACACCTCGCGCGACGTGTGGCCGCATGATCCGCTGCTGCGCGGCAGCCAGAACGATGGCTTCCTGGGCTGGCATTCGCAACGCGACGTCAATGCCGTAGTGCGTTCGACCTTCGTGGTGAATCTGCCCTCCAAGTATCTCCAGCACTTCCCCATCAAACGCTGGGAAGATAAGCGGATTGATTTCGAAGGAGGAGTGTCAGCGGCCGACGAGGGTGGAACCATGAAGATCTATCGCAACGGAAAGCTCTGGAATTCGTGCCGTTATCCAGGAACCAATTGCCCGCCTACGGATTGCGTGCTGTTCATGCCGTGGGATCCCATCCGTGAGACCAAGATCTACCACTGGAACGACGCAGGCGGCGCGACGACGTGGCAATTGCCGGCGAGTTGGCAGGCGGTCAAGGAGGTTCTGCTCTACGAACTGACCCCGCTTGGCCGGGTGCGTGTATCCAGCCTGCCGGTTCGGGGCGGCCAGGTAACAGTCGATGCTCGGCCGCGAACCCCCTACGTGGTCTACGAAGAGACGCCGCCGCCACCATCGGAAGTGGTTTGGGGCGAGGGCAGCCCGGTCAAAGATCCCGGTTTCGACAGCGCCAGCTTCAACTGGTGGAAGCCCTTCGCGCCGTCCAGAGATACCAGCCATATCGGGCTCGTGCGCGATTCCAAGGGCCAGGCGCATCTGCGCATCAAGGGCAACAATGGGGCAGCCGGCGGGGTCGCGCAGCGGATTTACGGCTTGGAAGGCGGCCAGACGTATTCGGCTTCCGTCTGGGTGGAGCTGAAAGGTAAACGGGCGGCCAGCCTCACCATTCGCCCGGTGACCGACAGCGCCCCCCGCTTTGCGTCGATGGATCGGCAGGGATGGAAGGTCGTGCGCGCCGACAGCGAAGAGAAGGGAGACAAAGAGGGACCGGCTGCGCTGCTGCTGGATGGGGACAAATCCACTATTTGGCACACGGAATACCAAAACCGTCGTCCTGGTTACCCGCATGAGGTGGTAGTGGATATGGGAAAGGAACGCACCAGTTCTGGCTTCTATTACACCCCGCGGGCAAATCGAGGTAACGGCACGATTGAGAACTTCGAGTTCTATATAAGCCGTGATGGCTCGGACTGGGGCAAGGCGGTCGTGGCGGGCTCATTTTCGGAGCACGACCAGGGCGGCGAGTCATTCGAGGTGCTGTTCGACGATCCGGTCACGACGCGTTACTTCAAGCTGGTCGCTACCTCAGCCATGTTTGACGATTCCAACGAAAGCCCGTTTGCTTCCGGGGCGGAGCTGGGAATGCTGGAGCCGGCGGCGGACAAATCAATGCCCGGCGCCTTTGCTCCGGTCACGGTCCAAGTGGACAAGACAGACGCCAGGAATTACAGCGACAACTCGGACAAATACCTGACCTACTACCAACGCATACGCGTGCTGGTTGACGTGCCGGTGGGTCTGGATAAGGCCGAACTGGTATTGAAGGCTGAGGCCGGGGCGCCCGATTCGGCCGCGGCGTTCGACGACGTGCGAATCGTCAAGACACGGCGCTGCGATTTGCGCGGACATGATTATTTCGAGGACTTCGAGAACGTTGACGAAGGGTGGGGGCCGTTTGTCTATGGCTACCAGGGCAACACGCGCACCCATCTCTCCGAGGCCCACGCGCCCTTTACCGACGATACCGTCGAAGGCCAATTCTCGTTCAAGACGTTCGACGAAGAGAACGGCCTGAACTTCCGCACGATCCCGGCCCGCTTGAAGTTCCAGCCGAACACGAAATACCGCTTGAGCTTCGACTACAAGACCCGCAACAGCGGGCAATACCACGTGGTCATGCGTTCCGACGACGGCGGTCCTGCTGCGGAAAAGCTGGCACTGGATCTGCAAGGAGAGCCGATGCAGACGCAGCACTTTACCGCTGAATTCACCACTGGCGCCTTTGGCGATTACTACCTCGGCGTCGTGAAGAACGCTGGCGACAAGTGGAAGGGCCCGAAGCCCGGCATCAAAGGCGCGGCCGACACGCGCGCTGTTCTTGTGCTGGATAATCTGGCGGTGGACACAGTCAAATGAGATTATGGGGTCAACAGTAGCCACAGTTTCGACGTCATCCACAACCACGGGAGTCTCCGCCGGCGGCAGCAGCAGCTCTTTCCTGCCCTATCTAATTCTCGTCTCTGGCCTGGGCGGCCTGCTGGCTGGCATAGATTACGGCATCATTGCGGGGGCGCTCCTGTACTTGGACAAGACCATGCCCATGACTGCCGCGCAGGAAGGCTTCATGGTTTCCATCTACATCTTCGGTGGGGTGATCGCTTCCCTGTTCGCGGGCACCCTCGCCGACCTGCTCGGCCGCAAGAAGATGATGATCGGCGGCGGTGTCATGTTCGTCGTGAGCATTCTGCTCATCTTCATCTCGTCGGGATACGCCTCGCTTCTGTCCGGCCGAATCCTCATGGGACTCTCCGGCGGCGTGATTTGCGTCGTGGTCCCGCTCTACATGGCGGAATGCCTGCCCGCCCACGTCCGGGGGCGTGGCACGTCGGTCTTCCAGCTCCTCATGACGCTTGGCTTTGTCCTGGCGGCCTTCATCGCCACCCAGTTCGCCGATGTCCACGACACCGCCGTCAAAGCCGCCGCCGGTGACCTGGAGCGGGTTTTCGCAGCGGACGACTCCGCCTGGCGGAACATGTTCCTGACCGCGTGCATCCCAGGCGTGTTGTTTTCCCTGGCGGCGCTGTTCCTCAAGGAATCCCCGCGCTGGCTCTTCCTCCGCCATCGGGTCGAAGAAGCTGCGCGCATCCTGCGGCTTTCTCGATCTCCTGATCAGGCCGACCTCGAAATCAGGGAAATGCAGGACCGTAGCGGGCAGTCCGAAGCGGGGCGCAAGGGTGGCGCCTCCGCCTCCAGTGCGGGAGACTCGCTCTTGCAGCGGAAGTACGTAGTGCCGTTCGTCATCGCCTGCATCGTTCTGGCTTGCACCCAGGCAACGGGCATTAACTCGATCCTCTCCTACGCGGCGAAGATTCTCCAGGGAGCCGGCTTGAACGAGAAGGAGGCCGCCTTCAACCTGCAGATCATCACGGGCATTAATTGCCTCGTGACGCTCGCTGGCGCCCTCCTGGTGGACCGGCTTGGTCGGAAGATCCTTCTATCTGTAGGCACGGGCGGTATCGTTGTCTGCCTGGCGTCCGCCGGATTGCTCTTCAATAGCTTCGAATCCCGGCGCGTGGATGTCCTCGCCCGCGTGCGCCAGGCGGTTTCCGCCGACGGCCGAAGCCTGACCCTGAAGGCTGAAGGGAGCATGGTTCCCGGGGCTGGCGACGCTCCCAGCCAACTCGGCGTCACTTACAAATACGAGAAGGAAACCAAGCCGAGGATCGCCTCCGCCTTCTCCAACGCGTCGGACGAAAACGACCGCCTGCTTCGGATCGAGCCTCAAAGCGAAAAGAAGTGGGTTGCCGTGAACGGCAAGAAGATCGAGGAGACCCGCGTCAAGGACGATGGGAAGCTCGAAATCCTCCGCGCGACCTATGGGCCGATCGCCTCGAAGGACATCGGTAAATGGGCCACGTTTCTCCTGTGCGCTTTCATCGCTTTCTTCGCCATCGGGCCGGGCGTCTGCGTCTGGCTGGCACTGACCGAGCTCATGCCCACTCGCATTCGCTCCACCGGCATGGGCATCGCCATGGTGCTCAACAACGGCGTCCAATTCCTGAGCGCGCTGTTCTTCCCAATCGTCGTTGGCACCCAGGGCTTCCGCGCCATGTTCTTCGTATGGGCCGGCTTTACCGTCATCTACTTCATTACCGCGGCGTTCTTCATGCCCGAAACCAAAGGCAGGACACTGGAAGAGATCGAAGATTACTTTGGGGGCCGAAAGAAGCCGGCAGGCTGAGAAACAACCAGACACCACCATGTCCACCCAATCGAACGTCAAGAAACGCAAGCTGTCAGGTGCATTCCGTCGCTCCCGCCCAACGACTCTGACTGTGGACGGCGGCTCCATTACGCTGCCCGCTGAAACCGGCGAGGAGCAGATGGTTGTTGAACTCGCTCGGAAATGGGGAGCGGATGCCATTCGCGATAGCGACGGCACCCAGCTCTCCCCCGAGATGCTGGAGATGGGCCTAGACGTCTACTCCACCGTCTGCCTGGTGCGCGCGGAACAGACCTACCCTCGCGGGCATATGGATCAGTTGCCCCAAAAATTCCTCATGTCTGATCCGGTCACCGCCACCGGCCGGACGGTCGTGGTCGAGCCGATGAAGGGTTTCTACAGCGAGAAGTACGTCATTGATACCCGGCACAGTGCCAAGCGCTATTGGGAGGTCATCAACCGTACTACCGGCGAGGTCGTCCCTGCGGCGCAGTGGAATTTCAATCCTAAGACTGGTGGCGTTACGATCCGGGGCGCAACGCCGTTCCACATATACACGGTGAACTTCCTCGTGTTCCAGATATGGGATACGACTTCGATGTATAATCACCTGACGAACCACTGGGACAAACCCCATGTCATCAGCGTGGACCCGTACCACAAGGAGTGCTGGAACCACCTGATGGCCTTTTACGACAACTGGCTCAAGAACCATGCCCGCACCGACGTTGTTCGCCTGACCACGCTCGCCTATCACTTCGCTGTGGATTCCGATAAGGATGCCGTAGATAAGTTCCGAGATTGGACGGGCTATCAGGACACACTCAGTGTCAAGGCCCTGGAGGATTTCGCGCGGGAGCACGGCTATCGCCTGCGGTCCGAAGATTTCGTGGATCAGGGTTATTACAACGCCGCCTGCCGAGTGCCTTCCAGGGGGTACCTGGACTGGATGAACTTCATCCACCGTTTCGTCGTGCAATTCGGCAAGGCCCTCGTGGACCGCGCACATAAGGCCGGCAAGCGCACCGCCATCTTTTGGGGAGACCACTGGATCGGCGTCGAACCCTACTTGCCGAGTTTCCTGGAGATGGGCATAGATATCCACGTCGGCGCGGCCGAGGACGGAGTTGCCCTGCGTCGCATCTCGGACACGCCCGGCGGCCTCCTCAAGGAGCTGCGTCTCTATCCCTATTTCTTCCCTGACGTGTTCCGCCCCGGCGGTGACCCTCTGAGCGAATCGGTCGGTAACTGGGTGAAGATTCGCCGCGCGCTCATGCGCAAGCCGGTGGATCGGCTCGGTTATGGCGGTTATCTGAGTCTCGCGCTGAAGTTCCCCAAGTTCGTCGAGCACGTCGCCGAGTTGTGCGCCGAGTTCCGCAGCTTCAAGGCCAATTCAGGCGGTGGCGAATCGTATAAGGCTCCCATCAAGGTGGCTGTGCTCAATGCCTGGGGCCGCTATAAAGCCTGGATCAACAGCTTCGGCGCACCGCAGAAGTTCATTGTCAAGCGCCCCGACGTCATCCTTGTCGCCGGGACCAATCTGCTGGAATGCCTGGCCGGGCTGCCGGTGGAAGTCCAGTTCCTCAGCTTCGCCGAAGTTGAGAAAGCGGGCGTCCCCAGCGACGTGGATGTCATTATCAACGACGGCGACGCCGAAACCGCTTGGAGCGGCGGCCGGTGGTGGATGAATCCGAAGATCGCCGCCGAAGTGCGTCGGTTTGTTCATGAGGGCGGGGGCTTCATCGGCTGCCGCGGCCCGACCGCATTCCAGCACCAGGGGCGCTATTTCCAGCTCGCTGACGTCATGGGAGTGGACAAGGAAGCCGGCCATACCCTCCAGTCTGCCACAGTCAGGGCTGAACTGGTGAAACAGCACTTCATTACTGACGACTTGAAGGGGCCGGCCGATTTCGGCACCCGGGAGTCTTTCGTTTATGTATCCGACCCGGCCACGCAGCTCCTGGCTGCCAACGGTCTCCATGTCCTAGCCGCCTCCAAGCCCTACGGTCGGGGCCGCTCCGTTTTCTTCGCGGCCCTGCCTTTCGACCTGGGCAATGCCCGCCTCCTGCACCGGACCATCTTCTGGGCGGCGCGCCGGGAGACGGATCTCAAGAAGTGGTTCTGCGCTAATCCAAACGCGGACTGCGCTTTCTATCCGAAGTCTGGAAAGCTGGTCCTGGCCAACAACACCGATCAGCCCCAGACGACGACCTGGTTTGACGACCGCGCGCGTCCGAGCCGGATTACCCTGAAACCCTATCAAAGCCGCTGGCTCCAGCCCTATCCATGACCAACGCTTCCGACAAAGTGCGTGTCGCCCTGCGCGGCGAGCGCATGCCGGCCATAGTATTCCAGCGCGATGAACGCGCCGCCCTTCCGCGCAAAGCCGATGCGGGGCTCGATTACGTCCGTGTCACTCCGGGTGCCCCGGAACCTATCAAATCCCGGTTGGGCCAGAACATCTTCGTTTCTGCCTTCCCCTACCCGCAGTGGGTCCACGGCACGGGAAGCCGCTCCTGGCAGGACTATCGGCTGGTAGAGATGGAGACCGACCGCTGGCGCATCACCGTGTGTCCGGACCTGGGCGGGCGCATCCTCGGATTGAAGGACAGGCAACTTGGCCGCGAACTCCTCTGGCAGCCGACCGCTTTCCAGTTCGCGCCGATCGGCTTGCCGGGGGCATGGCTGTTGGGTGGTATCGAATTCAACGCCTTCCGATTTGGGCATTGCGTTCAAGGCATGATGCCGGTGCGAACCGAGCGAGTGCAGTTGGCAGGAGGTTTGGCCGGCCTGCGGTGGGGTGCTGTGGACGAACTACTGGAATGCGAATGGAGCGTGGTGCTGGCGCCACTGGCTAACAGTGTGGCGGTGCAGGTGACCTTGCAGAATCACTCGGACCGTCCACAGCCAGGCTATTGGTGGACTAACATCGCCGTCCCGGCGAAACAAGGCACCCGGTTATTCTATCATCCCGGCCCGGTGTTACATCACGGCTGCGACATGGGCATGGTCTATGAACAATGGCCGCGACTCAACGGCAACGACTGGCAGTATTGGCAGAACCACAGCAGCATCATTTCCGCCTACTGTCCCGAATACGGTAGCGACGTCTTTGGCTACGCACCCGCCGGCGAAGGTTGGGCGATGGTGCACCACGCCGACCGCCGCGTTTGTCGCGGCCGCAAGCTGTGGTCGGTTGGCTCAGGCCACGACGCCGACGTCTGGATGGACCGGGTCGGCGAACCATCCGCTGAATCCTATTGCGAAATCCAATCCGGCCGTCTGCCGACTCAGCTCGAAGCGGATTTGCTCCAGCCGAGGTCGCGAATTTCCTGGGTGGAGTTCTTCGGCACCATCGCTTGCCCGAATGAGACGGATGCGGCCGCCGCGTTCAAGGATTTCGAGCAGGCAGCCAGCGGCACATCGGAAAGCCTGGCGTCGGATTTCTGGCACGTCACGCAGGCCGAACTCTTAGTCGAAGAAGACCCCCGCTTCGCCCTGTCGCGCAAGGTGGTGTTGTCACCGGCCACCGTTACTATGGACGAAATCCAACAGGCCACCAAGCGTGGCTGGGTTGGTGGCAGGCCCTGGATGCGGTTGCTGGAGAAGGTTCCGGCAGATGAGTGGCGTGACCTCGCACTGGGCGCGGCCAGGCTGGACCTCAACGACGAGCCCGGGGCCATGGCTCTGCTCACGCCCTTGACCCTGCATGAGGGTGAATGTGGTGGGTACGCATCGCTCCTGCTGGGACACCGCGAGTATGAACGCGGGCAGCAGGAGGCCGCCGCCAACCACCTCAAGCGGGCTGTAGCCCGGCTGCCGGAAAACCTGCATGCGCTACGCTGGCTGCACGAGGCGTTGCTTCAGACCAATCGCCTCCCCGAGACCCACGAATTATGGCACGCCTCGGCGACCTCCCTTTCGTGTGTCGCCGCGCCGGATGGGCCATCTGGCACTAGACCGGCCTGCCTGACTCCGGCGCTCGCCGCTTCGGATGTCGCGCGCTTCGCCCGCGCGCAAATCGCCTTCCTCGAACGGCGCTGGCAGGACGCGCGGCTTGAGCTAGAGCGACCGATGCCGTGCATCGCCGAAGGCGCGGCGGGTCCGTGGCTGCTGCGCAAAGAAATCGAGCTGGCCGAGGCCCTGGAGAAATACGCGGCCGGGCGTTTTGAGGAAGCCCAGGCTCACTTGCTGGATGGCTGCCGTTTGATGCCGCAATTCGGCGTTGGCCGCTTCGAGACCACTGGAAATGTTGACCTTCTGTTCTACCGGTGGTTGCTCGCCAGCCTTGCCGGGGCTCGGTTCCAAGCCGAGACGCTGGCCTCGCGTATCTTGCGTTTTCGCCCTTACCCCGGGTCGGTCGAGGCCGCTTATGTTTTGCGCCTCGCTCAGGCCCTGCGCGATCCACTCTCCGGCGCTCTCGCCGACGCCGTCGCCGCCTGGGACGCCGAAGCAGAACCGGCCTGGCGGGAGCTGTTGCCGCTGCGGTACGCAGTGCGCGAAGGAACCGAGACGGCCTGGCAACCCTTGCAGCACCACCTGCTCTACCGCTACCGGGCGCAGTTCGAGCTGACCCTCGCCCGGAAGCGGGAACAACAATCATGACGAAGCATCCTGAGATCAGTGAGCTGAGACACGATGTGCGCTCAGTGGCGCGCCAGTTCCAAATCTACGGCGAGTTCATCAGTGCCGCCCCTTACGGCACCGGTCACATCAACGACACCTATTGCGCCGTCTTCAACCAGGGAGGCAATCCCGTCCGATACGTCGTGCAGCGGATTAACCACAACGTGTTTAAGACCCCGGTCGCTCTGATGGAAAACGTCCAACGCGTGACGACGCACCTCAACCAGAAGGTCGCGGACCAGGCGGACGTTAGCCGCTGTGGCCTGACGTTGATTCCAGCCCGGGATGGGCGCGCGTGGCATCGCGATCCGGAGGGCAACTACTGGCGCACGTATATCTTCATCGAAAACGCCCGCACCTACGACGCCGTGGAATCGCCCGAGCAAGCTTTTCAAGCCGCCAAAGCCTTCGGG
>Ga0073936_10007451_pt1 | contig 14144 bp, 12 predicted proteins | sample AliMusrvi5mmetaG_FD_87041 | JGI IMG/M metagenome (GOLD analysis project Ga0073936, IMG submission 87041) | Freshwater lake bacterial and archeal communities from Alinen Mustajarvi, Finland, to study Microbial Dark Matter (Phase II) - Alinen... | ecosystem: Environmental > Aquatic > Freshwater >... | reverse complement strand
TCCGGACGGATCATCTGAACAATCATCCGCAGCAACATCCCTTGCACATGTCCCGACAACATTTGCGGATAGACCTGCGAGAGGTGGGTTTCACGATTCAACCTTGCCAGTACCGGTGGTTCGGGGGTGGTATGGGCTTCAGCATATTCCAGGAGAAGATCTGTTATCATGACCGATAATATTTTGATCCGCAAAGTACAAAAATCCTGTCGAAACTACCAATTGACTGCATGTCGTATATTTTTCTCTCTTTTTGACCGTTATTCAATAAAAAAAAATGCGAAAGCTCGAATTCAAACAATTTCTTCCGGTCACGCCTGCGGAGGCATGGGATTTTTTCAGCAATCCTGCCAACCTGGGGAAAATCACTCCGAAAGAGATGAACTTTGTCATCACCTCGAAACTCCCCAAAAAAATTTATCCCGGGATGATCATCACCTATAAAGTTTCGCCAGTTTTACGATTTCCATTGACCTGGGTTACTGAAATCACCCAGGTGAAGGAACCGTTTTTTTTCGTAGATGAACAACGGGTTGGTCCCTATGCCATCTGGCATCACGAACATCATTTTGAAGTTGCCGGAAATGGGGTGATGATGACGGATAAACTGTTTTACAAAGTTCCGTTCGGGCCTCTTGGCAAGTTGCTGGATGAGGTTCTGATCCGGAAGAAAGTTTCCGGAATTTTTGAATTCAGAAAAAAAATCCTTGAAGAAGGCAATGCAGTCTCCTTGTTTCCAAACAGGAGGAGTATCTGACATCTGCCGTTAGCGGAAGGTGAGCATACTCAGTCGTTTTTCGTCAAAAATTTCATTCGCGATCTCGATCAGATCTTCGGCAGTGGTCATCCTGATGCGTTCGACAATCGTTTCTATTGTCTCAAACCTGTTTTGCAACAGGTAATTTTTCCCGATTGCAAGCATGGTAGCGAGGTTTGATTCCTGCCCGATGGCAAGTTGTCCGATAATCTGCTTCTTGACAATCTGCAGTTGCACCTTGTTCAGTTTCTCCTCACGCAACCGTTTCAGCTCCTGGTGAACAATGGAGAGGGCCTTTTCATAATGAACCGGGTCGGTACCGAAATAGATATGCATGATCCCTGCATCCGAATAAGCCGTATAATTTGATTCATTGTGGTAGGTAAGTCCGTTGCGTTCACGCAATGCCAGTGACAGGCGCGAATTCATGACAGGACCGCCCAGCATGTTGTTGAGCAATAACAGCTGCATGCAACGCTCATGACCGAATTCATAGGCAGGGGCACCTATGAGGCAGTGCACCTGCGATGTGTTTTTCTTTTTACTGGTGATGAACGGCCGGTAATTCCTAAATGCGATCCGAGGATGGCTTTGTCCGCGGAAAGGATGGCTTGAGAAATATTTATTTACCGACTTTACAAGTTTTTTAAAATCAATCTTTCCTACCGAGGCGATCACCACCTCGTCGAGCCGGTAGTTGTTGTGAATGAACTTTAAAATATCCTCCTGTTTGAGTTTTTTAATGCTTCCTGCGGTACCAAGGATGTTTTTACCCAGGGGATGGCCAGCGAACACAAGGTCTTCAAAATCGTCAAATATCTGTTCATCCGCGGTGTCCTGATACGAGTGTATCTCATCCATCACAACCTGTTTCTCTCTTTCCAGCTCTATGACCGGAAAAGTCGAGTGAAAAAAAATATCCTGGAACAGTTCGAGGGTGCGGTCGTAAAACTCGCAGAGAAAAGAGGCATATATGCAGGATTCTTCCTTGCCTGTGTAGGCATTAAGATCGGCGCCAATATTCTCGAGGCGGTTCAGCACCTGGAAAACATTGCGCTTTTCAGTTCCTTTGAAAATGGTATGCTCGATAAAATGGGCAACACCATGCTCGGAATCTGATTCATCCCGTGAGCCGGCATGGATAAAAATCCCGCAATGTGCCACCGCGCTTTGAACGGGAGAATGCACCAGCCGGATCCCGTTTGGCAGGACGAACGTTTGCAGTTCCATGAACTATTTCCGGCTTTCAATCAGGATCTCAAGCAGTTTAATCCCGGCCTCGGAAACAACGGTACCTGGTCCGAAAATAGCAGCTGCACCTGCTTTGTAAAGAAAATCATAATCCTGGGTCGGAATCACCCCGCCAACAATGACCATGATATCGTCGCGGCCCAGCTTTTTCAGTTCCTCGATCACCTGCGGGACAAGGGTTTTATGGCCTGCCGCAAGACTGGAAACGCCAAGAATATGCACGTCATTTTCAACTGCCTGTTTGGCAGATTCTGCCGGTGTCTGGAACAATGGGCCGATATCGACATCAAACCCAATGTCTGCATACCCGGTTGCAACCACCTTGGCCCCCCGGTCATGACCGTCCTGCCCCATTTTGGCAATCATGATGCGCGGACGGCGGCCTTCCATTTCCGCAAACTTGTCCGCCAGTTCCCTTGCTTTGGCAAACGCTTCATTATCTTTTGATTCCGAGGAATAGACGCCTGAAATACTTCGAATCACAGCTTTGTACCTCCCGTATATTTTTTCAAGTGCATATGAAATTTCACCAAGTGATGCCCGTTTACGTGCTGCATCTATAGCAAGGGCCAGCAGGTTGCCTTCCCCGGATGATGCTGATGTGGTCAATGCCTCCAGCGCAGCCTGAACTTCATCATTGTTCCGGTTTGCCCTCAGGTACTGCAATCTCAGCACTTGCGATTCACGAACAGCCGCATTGTCAACATTCAGAATTTCGATCGGATCCTCTTTTGTCAGCCTGTTCATGTTTACCCCTACAATCTTATCCTTGCCAGAATCGATCCTCGCCTGCTTCCTGGCAGAGGCCTCCTCGATGCGCATCTTGGGGATTCCCGTTTCAATAGCCTTTGCCATGCCGCCAAGGAGCTCAACCTCTTCAATCAATGCCCAGGCCTTGTGCGCTATCTCATGGGTAAGCATTTCCACATAATAGGATCCGGCCCATGGATCGAGTGACCGGCATATTTGTGTCTCTTCCTGCAGGTAAATCTGGGTGTTGCGGGCAATGCGGGCCGAAAAATCAGTTGGCAACGCAATCGCCTCGTCCAGTGCATTGGTATGCAGCGACTGGGTATGGCCAAGGGCAGCGGCAAGTGCCTCCACGCAGGTTCGGGCAACATTGTTGAAAGGATCCTGCTCGGTGAGGCTCCAGCCCGATGTTTGCGTATGGGTGCGCAAAGCCATTGACTTGGGATTTTTCGGGTTAAACTGTTTTACAATTTTGGCCCAGAGAATCCGTGCAGCGCGCATTTTTGCAATCTCCATGAAATGGTTCATCCCGGCAGCCCAGAAGAATGACAACCGGGGTGCAAAGGTGTCGATGTCCATGCCGGTGTTAATCCCCGCACGAAGGTACTCCAGACCATCGGCAAGGGTGTAAGCAAGTTCGATATCTGCCGTGGCCCCCGCTTCCTGCATGTGATAGCCGCTGATGGAGATCGAATTGAATTTAAGCATGTTTTTCGAAGTAAATTCGAAAATGTCGGCGATGATCTTCATCGAAGGGCCGGGGGGATATATGTAGGTATTCCTTACCATGAATTCCTTCAGGATATCATTCTGGATGGTTCCCGTAAGTTTGGCCATCGGGACACCCTGCTCTTCGGCTGCGACAATGTAAAATGCCAGGATGGGCAATACCGCCCCGTTCATGGTCATCGACACCGACATGATGTCGAGGGGGATCTGGTCGAAGAGGATCTTCATGTCAAGAATGGAATCGATGGCCACCCCAGCTTTTCCTACATCTCCCACCACCCGTTCATGATCCGAATCATAACCGCGGTGCGTGGCAAGGTCGAAGGCAACAGACAAACCTTTCTGCCCGGCTTTCAGGTTCCTTCGGTAAAATGCGTTTGATTCTTCGGCCGTTGAAAAGCCAGCGTACTGCCGGATAGTCCATGGGTTCATCACATACATGGTGGAGTATGGACCCCGGAGGAATGGAGGCAGGCCGGCAGCATAGTTAAGATGTTCCATCTCCTGAAGATCACTTTCGCCAAATACAGGTTTCACAGGGATCTGTTCCGGTGTTTTCCAGCTTTTTTCAATTCCTGCCTTTTTCTCCCATTCAGCAAAGGATTCTTGTGCCGGGGTTCCTTTTAGTTCAACATTTTTAAAATCTGGTCTCATCGTACTTTATATAGTTGTTGTAGATTGTTAAAATGAAATTCCAAAAACAAAAAAGATACTCTGTGCCTGGAGCCCCATCCGCTTTTCCTGTCTCAATTTCGCTACGAACTTTTTCATCAGGTGCATGCAACGGTTGAGTCTTAAACAGACACACCGGGGCAAAGGCGGCGATGATAAAAAGGCGGGAACAAGAGTATAGGCTCATTTTCAAGGGCTATGAAATCAAAATCCGCTGTAATTCATCGGTCTTGACAGGTCTGTTCATGTAATGGTCCATCCCCGCTTCAAACAAAATCTCGCGATCGTTATCAAAAGCATTAGCGGTGATTGCAATTATTTTTACCCGGTCGTCAGGTTTTGTCTGCCGTTCAGCCTCTGCCTTCCTGATTTCACGGGTAGCGGTAATCCCATCCATAACAGGCATCATGATATCCATTAAGATGGCGTCATAATGTTTCTCTCTGAATTTTAAAACAGCTGCAGCACCATCCTGAACTGTGTCTGCCTGATGGCCAAGCCTGGTAAGTATTGCTGTCATCAACCGCAGGCCGATGGCATTGTCATCAACCACCAGTATGTGAAGAGACTTTTGGGTGGGGTTTGCAGAATTTCCGGTCATGGTGTTTTGTGCATAGAATTCATCCGAGGATGTTTTGAGTTACATGATCCCCAGTTTGTTTTGAAAATCACGCAGCGTATCAAGCAAGTTGCTCCGCATGTGGATGAAATCATCAACCCCGGCAGCTTTAAAGGTTTCAGTTAATTCCCTGGGAAATCCCGCAAGTACAATCCTGACCGTTCCTCTTGCTTCTTTTATTTTGCCTGCGATTTCAGGAACGATCAGGGGGTATTCCTCGTCAGAACTGCAGATTACAATTACCTCCGCGTGGGAGGAGAGGGCTGAACTCACTCCTTCATCTACGGTTGAGAAGCCCGGGTTATCCAGGATTTCATAACCGGCACAGCCAAAAAAGTTTGTGGCAAAACCGGCACGGGCCCTAAGCATGGCCAGGTTGCCCATGGTAAAAAGGAAAACAGCCGGACGTTTGCCGCCATTTTTCACAAATCGTTCCGTGGCAAACCTGATCTCCTCGAATCCGGATGCAACGCGAAAAGGAGTAAGTTTCCTGAAGGCTGAAGGTGCAGATTCATGTATTTCAACCGCAGGTTTAATGGCATCAATCATGGTTTCCAAAAGGTTGGGATATTGATTGGTTCCAAGCATAATGATTTTTCGCTGGGCGATATCCATTGTCTTTTGGTTCCGGCTGCGCTCAATTTCATCCTGGATAAAGCCTGTTTTGATGCATTCTGTCATGCCTCCCCTGGCTTCGACATTCTTAAACATCTCCCATGCATGATGAGCGATGGCATGTGTAAGGTTTTCAATATAGTAGGCCCCTGCAGCCGGGTCAACAATTTTATCAAGGTAGGACTCCTCCTTCAATACCAGTTGCTGGTTACGTGCAATCCTTCTTGAAATTTCGTCCGGCTCCCTGAAAGTGGTGTCAAACGGGTTGATGGTTAGCGAATCGGCATTGCCCAGTGCCGCCGACATGCCTTCCGTTGTCGTGCGCAGCATGTTCACATAAGGATCATAGATCGATTTATTCCACAAAGCTGTTGTGGCATGAATAAACAACTTGAACGATTCTTCACGCTTTGCATGGTACTGTTCAACCATCCTGGTCCACAACAGGCGGGCAGCCCTGAGTTTCGCAATCTCCATAAAATAGTTGGGTCCGATACCCAGTGAAAATTGAATGTATGGAGCGATATCGTCAACCGGCGTTCCCCTTTCGGTCAGGCAGGCAAGATATTCGCTGGCAGAGGCCAGGCTGTAAGCAAGTTCCTGCACCAGTGTAGAACCGGCATCCTGGAAATAATGACCGTTTACCGTGAGGACTTTAAACCCCGGGATCTTTTCCCGCACGATGCCCAGCAGGTATTCCGCCTCCTCCAGATCATGTTCCCGGCTGATATAAAATTCGCCATGAAGAAGCAGGTAGCTGATAGAATCAAAATTTATGGAGCCTCTGATCTTCTCCCCTCCGACTCCCCTGTGCTGCAATTCATAAATTAAAAATTCAAGCACCAGCGGGTAAGATTTGGCAGAGATGAAATTGATGGCGGTCTTATGAAAATCGATTCCGGCAACCAGTTCGCCCAATTGCTTGTGGGTAGAGACTTCAGTAGCTTTCAGACCCACCGCACCGGCACCCTTTGCAATGGCATCCATTGCCATTATATTGCTTTTCCCGATATCTGTCGAATCAAAATCCTGCCTTACAATCCATGCATTGTCAGTTGTCCTCAGACCTCTCACATAAGGTGAGGTTCCAGGGAGGATATTCAGGTACTCCAGTCCCGACAGGTCTTCTGAACGATAATAGGGTTTTACGTCGAATCCTTCATCGGTTTTCCAGATCAGTTTTTTATGGTAGTCGCCGCCTTTGAGGTCGGCCATGATCTTTTCCTCCCAGAGGTCAGTTGATACCGGCGGAAATTCAGAAAACAATCTTGTCTGCTCGTTGTTGTCCATGACTAGTTACTTGAGATGGTGTTTGATGTTTCAGCAAAGGATAAAATCTCCTTATGGCCTATAAAAGTACCGCAAAATTAAAGAATTCCATAACTTTACGCAAAAAATCGTATGGTCGTTTCACTAAGTGGGTCAACCGGGTTCATTGGTCAGTCGCTGATGCAGAAAATGCGTGAGCTTGGCTGGACCGTGAAGGCTATTACCCGTGACTCGTTTGCAATGCCGGATCATGAATTTCATGAACAGTACATCGAAGGGGCTGATATCGTCATCAATCTGGCCGGGGCGCCGGTATCAAAGAAATGGACATTGGAGTACAAACAGGAAATCAACGACAGCCGGGTGAACACCACCCGGAAAATATCCGATGCAATAAAGAGCGGTGAAAAAAAACCATCTGTTTTTATATCGGTCTCTGCGATAGGCATTTACGATTCCGGACACACACACACTGAAACCAGCATGGCCTACGCAGATTCTTTCCTGGCCGATGTCTGCCGCAGATGGGAACATGAGGCAATGAAATCGGAAGCCATGACCCGTTTGATTATCCTGCGCCTGGGTGTTGTACTCGGCGAAGATGGCGGCGCATTGAAGAAAATGCGCTTTCCCTTCAGCATTGGACTGGGCGGGAAATTAGGGAGCGGAAAACAGGCGGTATCGTTCATCCATATTTCCGACCTGGTGGATGCAATTATTTTCATCATCGGGAATCCGTCCATCAGGGGGGTTGTCAATGCCGTGTCACCTTATCCCAGCGACAATGCAGAATTAACGGATAAGCTGGGAAAAGTAATGGACCAGCCTGCCTGGTTTACGGTTCCCCCGTTTGCCTTGAAAATGATATTTGGTGAAGGAGCGCAGGTTTTGCTGGAAGGTCAGAAGGTACTCCCGGAAAAACTGCTGGACTCAGGGTTCAGGTTCAAATACCCGACCATCCAGAATGCCCTGGTTCAAATCTATGGATGAACGATTTTCATCTCATCGATCAGCCGGTGGCTCCCTGCAACCTTATCAATCACAAAAAGACAATAACGGATATCGAGCGAGATGTTGCGGCACTGCGACGGATCATACATCAGGTCGCTGAGGGTTCCTTCCCAGTTGCGGTCGAAATTGATGCCGATTAGTTCTCCTTCGGCATTTAATACAGGGCTCCCCGAATTTCCGCCGGTGGTATGGTTGCTGGCGGTAAAAGCAACATGCAGGGTTCCGTCCCGGTCGGCATAGCCACCAAAATCCCCGGCAAGGTATAATTTTTTCAACCGCGGATCGACCTGGTAATCATAAATGGCTGGATCCTCCTTCTGCATCACCCCTGCAAGAGTCGTAAAATAATCATACCTCACAGCGTCGGCGGGAATGTAATCATCCACCTTGCCACAAGCAACGCGGAGGGTGGAGTTTGCATCAGGATAAAATAATTTTTGCCGCTGCATCTCCATCTGCCCGGCCATGTAAATCCTCTGAAGGCTGTCGATTTCTCCTGAAATCTTTGTCATGACAGGAACGATATCCTTATCGTTGCGGTCATAAATACTGGTCATCAACCGAAAAGCAGGATCTTCCTCGAGTATCTTTACTTTCGCTCTTTTATAGGAATCCAGGAATTTCAGGATCTTTACAGAATCCGCAAACAGTGATCTAGCAAATAAACCAGATGCATAAGCACTAAAATCATGCCCGTATGATTTATCGATTTCGGTGAATACACCGGGCAGAAATCCGGGATCCATATGAACATCCATCTCCCCGAGCATGACTGCCATGACCTTCTGATCAATTGAAGACTGGTAGTTTTTAAAAAATTCCCGGGAGTTTTTTTTCAAACTTTCTGTTGCACTTAAAATATCCGCGGAATTGACTCCTCCTTTTTTGCTTATTCTGACCAGGTCCCTGAAACCGGCGGCAAAACGCACAATCTCAATTCCCTGGCCAGCCTCACTGATGTAGATGGAGGACAAATCAATGGGCAGATAAAGCTGGTAAGCCGCTTTGAATGCAAAGTGGAGATTCCCGTAAAGCGCTTTTCTTTGTGGTGTGGAATCTGCCCATGCCTGGAAAACCTGTTCAAATTGTTCCTTTTTAGATACCGCATCCAGGCGTTTGATACCGCGGGATTCACCGATCATCTTTTTCCAGTAGTTTGCTATTCCATTGGCTTTCGAGGTATATTGTATGCGCACCAGCCGGCTCTGGTCCATGGCGGATTGCATGATGTCAAGCCGCTGCCGGCGCAGGCCGGTCTTCAACGGGTTTTCTTTATTGGCTGTCAGATCCACCCCATATGACGAAAGGTATTCCCGGGTGCTGCCAGGATAACCGAAAACGAATGTAAAATCGTTTTTCTGATAGCCTTTTAACGAGATGGGCAGATAACTTTTCGGAAGGTACGGAACATTCTCTTTTGAATATGCTGCGGGTTTGTTGTTTTTATCTGCATAAATCCGGAAAATCGAAAAATCGCCGGTATGCCTTGGCCACATCCAGTTATCTGTATCACCCCCGAATTTTCCGATATTCGACGGCGGGGCTCCCACAAGCCTTACATCCTTAAAAATCTCGTTTATAAGGAGATAATATTGATTACCGTAATAAAACGGCCTCACCCTGGCATCATAATTTGTACCCTGCATGGCAGCCCGTTCAATCCGCTCCGCATTTTCTTTTATGACAGCAGCCCGCTGAAATTGATTCATGGTTTTGTCCACCCCTTCAAGAACCCTGTCGGTCACATCCTCCATTCTTACCAGTAAAGTAGCTGTGACGCCGGGGCTGGGCAACTCTTCCCCGAATGAGGCAGCCCAGAAGCCATCGGTAAGGTAGTCGTGGATGAGCGAACTCTGGCGCTGTATCGCTCCAAGCCCGCAATGATGATTTGTAAGAATAAGTCCCTGGGCCGAAACAATCTCAGCCGTACACCCTCCGCCAAACTGAACAATGGCATCTTTCAGGCTTGAATGGTTGACACTGTAGATATCCTCCGCAGTAAGTTTCAATCCCAGATCCTGCATATGTTTGATATTCAGCTGCTCAAGAAGCATCGGGATCCACATCCCCTCCTCTGCCATTACAGAAAAACGCAGAATGGTCATTGCTGCAAAAAGGGTGATGGATTTCTTCATGTTGTGCCGAGTTGAAACCGTAAATAACAAATCTTCTTTCCCATTTCAAGCCACCGGTTTTCATAATATGTCTGGATATCGACAACATCACCGGTGTTACCCGATTGATAAAGATCATCCGTGGCCCATAAAATCTGGTGATTTTGTTCCCTGATCACATCCAGGGTATAGTTGTAAAAAATGTTATCATCCGTTTTAAGGTGGATGATACCGTTGGGGGTCAGAATATTTTTATATTTTGATAAAAAAACCGGGGATGTCAGCCTCAGCCTCTCCTTTTGTACCTGGGGATCGGGAAAGGTGATCCAGATTTCAGCAATTTCCGACGGGGCAAAAATATGTTCAACATGATCAACCATGGCACGGACAAAGCCGACATTTTTCAAACCCTGCTCCGAAACGGTTTTGCTACCTCTCCAGAGTCGTGCCCCTTTCCAGTCGATGCCGATAAAATTCATAAGGGGATATCTATCCGCCAGTCCAACCGTATATTCTCCCTTGCCACATCCGAGTTCGACAACGATGGGATGGTCATTTCCAAAAAATTGTCTACGCCAGTCCGCCCTGAGTGAAAACCCGTCGACAAGATCTTTGTAAGTTGGTTGAATAAGATGGGGGAATGAGAGATTTTCCTGGAAGTGGATCAGTTTCTTTTTCGACACAGATGAGATTATTTTGCGAGAATCCAGGCGCCGCTGAAATCCGTTGATTTGGCCGAAGCCAGAAGTTGGCTTGCTTCAGCACGGTCGGAACTCGTGCCAATGGTAACGCGGAACAGACCGCTTCTTGACTGGTCAAAAATAGATGCTTCTATTCCCTGTTCATGCAAATCAGCCACCAATTTCTCGGCATTCTCTTTTATTCTGAAGGCGCCGACAATCACGGCAAATTGATCGTCGTGACTGAGGGCAGCCGGTTTCTCCGCGGCAGGAGCAGCAGCAACAGATACTGCCGGGATTTGCACCGCTTTTTTGACCGGGGTAATGAAAGGTGCAGCTTTTTTCTCAACCATTGATGCCTCCGAAAACCGGGAGAAGAGAGAGGTCAGGATGCCTGCATTATTCGCAAAATTGGAGGAGAGTTTATCGTATTGTGTTACCCCGATAATTGCAGCAACACCAATAGGCAGGGCAATTACAGCCGCCCATTTAAGTGCACGCGGCATCATGAATTTCTTTCCGGGCTGCATGGTTTCCCGGCTTGAAGGATTCCACTCGTGTTTTAATACAGAAGACTGCCTTATGACAGGCGGGGAGATGAAAGGCGTCAACCCGAATGCATCCGGGAGTAGATTGGCATTTTGGTCCTGTTCAAAATAGATGATCCCTTCTTTGCCTGCATGGAGTTGGCCTATCCCGGGAAGTATGAATGTTTTTCCGTTTTTCAGCAGCGTGCGGCATTCATCCGAAAATTCATCAATCATTTTACACGCATCCCCATAGGATATTCCAAAGGCGGCCGCGGCGGCATTTGCCAGCAACCCGTCATTTTGCCTGAGGTTGATGTTGAAGAGAAGCTTTTTAGCGGGAGGTTGAAAGGTGTGATATACCGGATCAATCCGGGCAGGGGCATAATTCCCGATGAACCCGCCAAACCCCGGGATGATCACGCAGTCGTGCAGCGACATCAATTCTGCAATACAATTACGGATATCCATATATCTGCTGTTTTTCAACGTGTAAATATACGGAATTAATGAAGAAAGGTTCCGGTATTGTTGGTAATTTTTAATAAGTCGGCAGGAGAATCGATTGCAACACTTTCATATTCCGTTACTTGTGTTATAATCCTGTATCCGTGATCAAGCCAGCGCAGTTGCTCCAGCGATTCGGCGTGTTCGAGTTCAGAAACCGGCAGGGTGACAATTTTCGCCAGGACCGAAGCCTGGTATCCATAAATTCCGACATGTTTGTAAAAAGCTGCAGCCGACAACCACTCCTGTTGGTCCCTCCCACGGATAAATGGGATTATCGAACGGCTGAAAAGCAACGCATATCCCATTTTGTCCGCCACAACCTTTACAACATTGGCACTGGATAATTCCTCAGGTGAAGTGATTCTTTTGATAAGGGTTGCAAGCTGGGTCTGTGGGTTATTGAAGCATTCTGCTACCTGGCTGATTTGATCAGGTTCGATGTAAGGTTCATCCCCCTGGATGTTGATCACATAATCGAAAACCTCTCCTTCCATGCGAAGTTTCTCAAGAACTTCAGCGCAACGTTCCGTTCCGCTGTTGTGATGCTCAGCGGTCATCATCACATTTCCATGAAATAAACGGACATGACTGGCGATTGTTTCACTGTCAGTTGCCACGATTACCTTAATCAGTTTATTGCACTTTACTGCCTGTTCATATACCCGCCGGATCATGGTTTTCCCGTCAATCACCACTAGGGGCTTACCCGGGAAACGTGAGGAGGCATAACGCGCAGGAATAACACCCAAAATCTTCATCCTGTTTGATTTTTCCCGGCTTACAGGACTAGAAGAGCCCATGAAGTTGTGCATTGATGTTTTCAATCACCTGCCCCAGGTCTTCCGGATTTTCACTGACTTTAAGCGTATCTGCATCGATGATCAGGAGTTTGCCGAACTTGTAGCCTTCGATCCATTCCTCGTACATCTCATTCAGATTTTTCAGGTAATCGAGACGAATGGAGTTTTCGTACTCCCGTCCCCGTTTTTGAATCTGGCTGACCAGCGTGGGAACACTGGCCCTCAGGTAGATCAGCAGATCTGGAGGCAGGATAAATGTACTCATCAGGTCGAACAGCGAACGGTAGTTTTCGTAGTCGCGTGTACTCATGAGGTTCATGGTATGCAGGTTGGGTGCGAAAATATAGGCATCTTCATATATTGTGCGATCCTGTATCACTGTTTTTCCTGAATTCCGGATGTCAACCACTTGTCTGAAGCGGCTGTTTAAAAAATATATCTGAAGGTTAAACGACCATCGCTGCATGTCTTCATAAAAACTGCCCAGGTATGGATTCGTGTCCACATCTTCATAATGCGGATCCCATCCGAAATGCCTGGCAAGCAAACCTGTCAGTGTTGTTTTTCCGGAGCCGATGTTTCCGGCGATTGCGATATGCATAAGTTTATATTTGCGATCAAAATTATAAAAAGGAATTAACCCGGCGCTATCAATTGAAGGATTTCATCAATATATTTTCGGTTGTTGGATAGCCTTGGAACTTTATGCTGCCCTCCCAGCTTCCCCTTCGATTTAAGCCAATTGTAGAATGTTCCCTGGGGGAGGGGTCTTATCCGCGGTTCTTCGAGCATAAGGCCATGGTGACGTTTCGCCTCGTAATCAGAATTGAGCGACTTCAGTGCAGTATCGAGGGCTGCGGTGAAAAATGAAATATCTCCGGGTGGCCGCTCAAATTCAATGAGCCATTCATGGGCCCCCTTTTGATGACCGGAAATATATATGGGTGCTGCAGTGTACTCGGTTACAATGGCATGACTGCGTTCGCAGGCAATGGCCATGGCTTTCTCAGCATTGTCGATGATCAGTTCCTCTCCAAAGGCGTTAATAAAATTCCGCGTCCGTCCTGAGATTCTGATCCTGTAAGGGCGGCGTGAGGTAAATTGTATGGTATCTCCGATCATATATCGCCACAAACCGGCATTGGTTGTAATGACCATGGCATAATTGGTATTTAATTCTACCTGGTCAAGGCTGTATGCCGCAGGGTGGTCCGTTTCGACCTCTTCAACCGGGATAAATTCATAATAAATTCCATAATCCAGCATCAGCAACATGTCGTCAGCAAGATTCCGGTCCTGGATGCCAAAAAAACCCTCCGAGGCATTGTATGTTTCGAGATAATTTACCTTTGAGGAGGGAAGTATCTGCCGGAACTGCTCCTGGTATGGGGAAAAGTTTACCCCGCCATGAATGAATAACTCAAAGTTAGGCCATATTTCAAGGAGATTCGACTTGCCGGTAATCTCCAGGATGTGTTTAAACAGTAGCAGGGTCCACGAAGGAACACCGGAAATACTGGTCACATCATGCTGAATCGTCGCTTCGGCCATCTTTATTATTTTACTCTCCCACTCATCCATCAGGGCGATGGATAAGTTTGGCGTCCGCATAAACTCAATCCAGCCAGGCAGGTTTTGAATCAGGATGGCCGAAAGGTCGCCCTGGATGTATGATTCATTGTTTACCTCCATGATTTGGTGCGACCCCCCCATGGCAATCGACTTTCCATCGAAAAGCTTTGTCTCCGAATGCATGTTGAAATAAATTGACAGCAGGTCCTTACCCCCTTTGAAGTGGCACTCTTCCAGTGCTTCCTGGCTCACGGGAATAAATTTACTC
>Ga0073936_10007445_pt1 | contig 14150 bp, 16 predicted proteins | sample AliMusrvi5mmetaG_FD_87041 | JGI IMG/M metagenome (GOLD analysis project Ga0073936, IMG submission 87041) | Freshwater lake bacterial and archeal communities from Alinen Mustajarvi, Finland, to study Microbial Dark Matter (Phase II) - Alinen... | ecosystem: Environmental > Aquatic > Freshwater >... | reverse complement strand
GTTGAGGTGCCGCAGAGCCGCGGTACGGATCGCCCCACTCAATATGTTGAGGCCCACGTTGCACAAATAATTGGATGATACATCTAACGTTTCGAGCCCGCACCGAATGATTTTTGATAAGGTTCTGGCATCCATAATACGCAAATTGTTATGGCCAAGACCGAGCCGCGTGATAGTGAGACCCGCATTGGGCCGAGCCGCCTGAGTTTCAAATAACTTTGCAAGCTTAGTAGCACACGGCGCGACATTATGATAATATATCAAAAAATTCAATTATGATTGGATCTGGGCCAACTCGCTTTGTAGCTCAGCCTGTAGGAGTTGATGTCGCTCTGCAGCCTCTTTTAAATCATGCTGGCATGCCGAAATATGTAACTCCAGAAGCCTTCGATCCAGAACGGTTCCATAGGAGATTTTCACGAGCTCTTGATCGTATTCCGTGGCCTGGTGAACTATGAACTTAGCATCGGTGGAGTTTTTACCTTCGATCGATTTTAGCAATGCCCGCAGACTTTCTGAAGGCCTATGTTCAAGCGCATCTTCGACGGCTCGCTGCCACAAGTTTACTGGTGCTACGGGTGGATACTCTTTTACCATCGACTGGGTAAGATGATATAATTCCAATGATAGCCTTTCTAGATAGGTTGGACACATTCGCACATTTTCTGGCAAGGACCCCCATTGAGCAAAGGTATCCTGAGCCCGTTTACGAACTGTTAGCGCGTCCATGGATAGTATGAATAACAATATTTCAATTTACACTAGTAGTACAGTTTAATTATTTCTACCAACTCCAAGTTTTCTTCACGTTCGATCCTTCCAATCTGGTGCTCAATCTCCTCCAGCAGCCGTGAAAGCCGCTCTGCTAGCGGCGCTTTGTTTGTGCGTGTCCGGTCTGGGTTGAATCTTATGTAGATCCACTTCCCGCTATGGACCATATACAGATCATTGTAGCGCAACTCTTCATCGGCCTGATTATAGTTTTGGTGAGCATTCTCGTCGGTCTCCACGGCCAGCAGGGTGTTACCCACTAGCCGGCGGTGGTCTACACGCCGCCGGTGTGTGCAGTCGCAGTGGCTCGTGTAGAGCGGGCGGTCGTGAATGAAGTCCTCAAACCTGCTAGCGATGGCATTCCGCACGGCTAGCTCTTTGGCGCGTCCCCGGATTACCTTTGAGCGCGGGTCATCTGGATGCTGCCGCTTGAAACAGGTGGCGCACCAGCCATCATACTTCGCCGTCCCGCTTCGTGAATCTACCCAGTTGATACAATTGGGGCATCGGGCCCCACCACCATGCTCTTTGCATTTATTAGATGCACCTTGTGCTCCTTTAGTGCAGCCGGCCATATCGCATCGCTTTCCGCCACCGTGCTCGATGCACTGATTTGATGGGTGTCGGGCGCCTTTTAAACACCCAGGCTCTGCGCAGCGTTTACCCCCGCCATGCTCTATGCATGAGTTAGATGGAGGCTGTGCGGCCTTTGAGCAACCCTGAAATACACACCGTCTACCACCACCATGTTCTATGCATGTTTCTGATGGATGGACTGCGCCCTTTCGACAGCCTGGTGTGGTGCATCGCTTACCGCCCCCGTGCTCAATACACCGGCTGACTAGACCCACACCACTCTTCTGGCAGCCGGCCTCAGTGCAGCGCCGCCCACCACCATGCCTCACGCATCTATCTGACTGGCCGCTGGCTGATCGCCGACAGCCAGCGGCACTGCAACGCCGACCGCCGCCATGCTCGACACAGCGATCAGTAGCACCCACTGCACTCTTCTGGCAACCGGCCTCGGCACAGCGCCGTCCTCCGCCATGTTTCACGCATCTGTCCTGGACAGGTCCGCCGCGAACGATGCCTCGTTGGCAGCCAGCTTCGGCGCAACGCCGACCGCCATCCATCTTATTTAACTATTCATAAAGTTTCAATTACTTTGAGTGCTTCTAAAGTCGCAAAAAAGCATTAAATACTGCATGAAAATTCATTTATGAAATTCATTTATGAAAAGTCATTGAGTTGACTTAACAAATTCATCTAGTAAGTATTCACAGGCGTCACAGGGTGACGCCTGTGAGGCGTTTGATACTGAACAAGTTGTACTATAAACCAGCATGGGATTGATGCATTTTTGGTGCAGGGTAAAGCTAAAACCATGCTTTTCTACAGACATTGCGGGAAGCTCTCGTAGGGCCTCTACAGCGGCTTCATATGAGAGCTGGCTTTGCTGGTGTCTAATTAACCATGGTAGGCGCATAGTAAGTTCATTGAATTCCCTTATGGCTTTCTTTTCAGCATTTGTCTTGAAACCGTACTGTATTGAATTTGTGTAAATCATCAAAGCATTCTCTGAGGTCTTCATGGGACATTTTTAAAGTAGTAATCCAAGTTTCATAGGCCTTGATAAATTTGTCCATTATTGAAGTGTTAATATCTTATAAAAAAGTGAGTTAACCTCTAACAGCGTTCCATTATAAATAATCGAGCATCATGGTATTGGTAGTTTTGAGCACACCGCCAGTTAGTAATTTGTGTGTGAATCCTGAATATTTTTGTAAATACTCGTTGATTACAAATAATTATGATATATTTGACCGCTCGCTGAAACCAAATCATAAGATCATGAGCTATTTCTGGATTTTCCATGAGCACTAAATCTGGCCGTTCCGGCATAGTGCTTGATATGGTAAGAGAAAACACATCTAGGGGGCCGCGTCCACTGCCACTAATCCACTTTTTTTTGGAGCCAGGGATTTTTGCAATCCATAGGCAATAGATACCGATCCCTGTGATGTTAAACAGGCAGCGCTATCACATAAGTTTGCATAGAGCCGCAGTATGATGCTCATGGGAGATCCGATCCGTTCAATCTCTTCAGCTAATAGCATATGCTGTCGAATATCAACATAGCTTGAAGGCTTCGGGACAGGCGGAGTGTGGTGTTGCATACTGTGCAGTTCTTTTACCGCCGGATAAAGTTCAAAGACCCGTGCGATATCACTGGGATTCATCCACTTCCAGGGTGCATGGCAGGCAAATGGGGCTTCATGGAAAATTGTTTCAATCGAAAATTCCTGAGCCGCATTATCACTGGGCTTGTTTGTGGTATAGTGTGAGAAGTGTCGGTCTTCATTTACATTTAATGGATAATTCTCCTGACGGATGATGCTTTGAAAAACACTCTTTTTGCGCAGAGAAAAACCACCATTACCAACACCGGGTGGGGAATCCCAGGGTGCCCCTACATAATCATACTGGAGGAACTGATTTAGTTTTTCCCGATTTGCACTAATTATCATGCTGTCTGTTTGAAAAATCAAGAAGGTTTCCGTTGGAATATCTTCAAAGAGTGGGGGTGCATTGTAATCATGCATGCTCAGGTTATCGAAGGGGTACTGTTTTGCAGTCATCCGTTGATGAAAGGGGCTGGCTTCTATGATGGCCGCGACAAATTCTGCATTTTTCGTCCCATGAATTGCCAGGATGGCAAGTTGCTCGCAACATTATCAATCACGTAGGATAGTGCAGCGTGACAGCGAGGCTCTATAATCACGGCAGTGCAGGGATTATCCATTTTTGACTATTCTAATTATTGTTTTTATCCAATTATGAGTTAAAAATGAGAGGTGTCTTAAATATTTAGGTATTGTTATTTGGGACAGTTACGCATAATATGCCCATAGCTATTGCATTTAAAGCAAATTGCTTGACTTAAGTCACTTTGTTTTTTCTTTGACTCATTATCTACCGTCTGGTCTTTATATTTATTGTACGCCGTGATCGGTTCACCATCGATGTCATATTTATTTGTACACGTTTTCGGTGTGTGGCCAAAGTAGCCGCACCGGTAACATTTAAAGTTAGTTTTCCAAGATTCTTCGGGGTCATCAGTTGCACGCCAACACATGTCGGTTCGATGCCCTCGTTTAAAACACTTTTGGCAATTAATATTTTCTAATTTAGTATGACAATCATCAGCGCTATGGTTTCTACGGCCACAGCGCTCGCATTTAATCTTTAATTCGGCCACATCGGCCACTATTTCTTCAGAATCTATCTCACTTCTAGGGCTAATACTGTTAGGACTAATGTTTTTAGGACTAATGTTTTTAGGACTAATGATTTTAGAAATATGTTTTGGGCTAGCCATGCAGTTCTCAGCAAAGTGGCCAGGGCGCCCACAATTCATACATAAACCTGCCGCGGCCCAGATCTCATGCTGCAATGTTGCTGTGTCCTCAGGAGTTAACTGTAATCGCGTATAGGCACCGCCCCGCACATAATCAATACCATATTCGGCCATCAAACGGCGCGTCATCGATTCCTCATCGAAGCGGTCGCCCTGGCGCAGCTCCACGAGCTCAATTGGCTTATACTTTTTAGTGAATGCAGCTCCAGCACCCCGAAAGTGGGCATCTAAACGCTCTTTATAATTTTTAGCAGATCCTACGTAAAACCGCGGCGGCTCGCCCGGCGGCGAGCGCAGGCGCAGTACGTAGAGGTAGACTTCTACTGGTTGTAGGTCTTTTATAGGTTGTCCTTCATTGTAATCTTTTACGGCTGATTCCATTTTATATAATATATGCGAACAATCTTTATATGAAAAATGTACAATAAAAGTTGCCATTAAGTTGCAATTAAGTTGCCATTAAGATACAAATAGCCAATAATCTCAACAATATGTTACCCAGTAAAGGACCATACACAGAATCACCTACTTTTGAGGTAGCTTGCTGTAAGTTGATCGCACCCTAGCATAGGTATCTGAGGCCTGAGACATCCCTACGCTGAATGTCCGCTCGGCTTCAGAAATTAGGTCGCCTATGGGAGACTCAGGCTGTGGGCCATCTTGGTTCTCTACAGAACACTGGCTGATATATAATGGCTCTTGAGGCCCCAGAGCTGTGAGCCTCAGCAAATACCTTTATCATTTTATCCACCGAATCGTTGTGGCGAAATATGGTAAAATCGATACCACGGGCTGCCAATATCTCTACTAAGGAATTTGGGTCATGCCCTTCAGGATCGCCCCGGGGGTAGCGGTCAGAAAGCATGGGCTCGTGATAGATGAGCCCATGCACAGAATACGATTAACTTCGATTCAGCACCCCAGTTGAGTTCGGATACATGCGCCAGGGCGCCTGCAACATCTTCGGCCGCGTCATTTCCGCCATAGGCCATTGTGTCTCGGATTAGCTGTTGTACCTTTTCAATATCATTTGTGAAATTGTGGATGACAAACCGGGCTGGTTCACCAATATCGCGGTACCCTACGAAAGCCAACCGCAGCCGACTTGGCTGCTGACCACGACGGATATCGTCAACAGCTTGTAGAACGGTATCACGGGCCGCATCAATCCAGCGGCCCATTGAACCAGTACAGTCCATCACAATGCACGCCAATGTGGCAGCCATGCGGATTGCCATTGCCTCATTGGCTGCCACATTGGCTGCCACATTGGCCGGACAACTCATCAGAAGATTATAGTAGATACGGTATTAGAACTGAGCATATTGATCAAACAAATACTTGTTTGAAACCAGCCTGTGTTTTGAACTCAGTCTTTTTCTAATTTGTACTTTTGATATGAAATACAAAAATAATAATAGATGTCGGCCCCGGCTACGCCCCGATCGCCGATGGCCCAATCCGAAGGAGTGCCTCCCAGCATAGCATCAGCACCTATCATTGATGGTCGTTTGTGGACAGATCAAGAGGAGTACCTACTTTCATTATGGGCTGATCGTGCTCTCTGTTACAAGCTAATCCATGAAGAGTCTGAAGGAATGCATCGCCGACACCATAAGTGGTTCTCGATCCCAGTTATTGTCTTGTCAACGCTAACTGGGACCGCCAATGTTGCTATCTCTGCGTATGTGCCGGCCGCCTATACTTCGATCGCGCAGCTTATTATCGGCTGCGTAAACTTATTTGCCGGCGTCCTCTCGACTTTGCAGAACTACTTCCGGTCTGCTGAAAAGGTCGAGGCCCATCGACACGCGGCTGTCTCCTGGGGCAAAATCTACCGATCGATCTACGTTGAGCTCTCACTGGCGCGCGAGAAACGTAAGCCTATCGCAGAATTCCTACGAATCTCGAAGACCGAGTACGACCGTCTGATCGACAGCAGCCCGATTGTTAAAAAGAGTATTTACTCTAAATTTGGCGACAGGGCGGCAAATAACCCATCGATCATTCTGCCAGAAGAGTGTGGGAACCTTTTGCATGCGAGCAGTTGGGAACGTGTTGGCAACTACCGGATTCAAGTCATGGAGTCGCGAGGCAATAAAGAGTCTGGAACCAATCACGATCCTAAGAAAAACTTAAATAAATATGAGGGCCTTGATTCTGCTGTAAGAATGGACTCTATACGGCCTGAAAATGTTGAAGCCGCTCATGCATTGAGTAATGTATTTGATGATATTCAGAAAACTGCTCAGACTAAGCTCACTAATTTATCTGAGCAAGCCCCGACACATCAAACATTTGTGCCCGCTGTGCCCGTTTTATCATCTATGCCCGCTTTATCATCTATGCCCGCTGTATCATCTGTGTCTAATATGCCTGATTTGCTCAACATGTCCGATTTGCCCACCATACCGATTTTACCTGCACCCGTGATGTATAACCTGCCTGCTTTGGATAATGACCCTAATCAGGTTATTAAGCCCGATCCGGAAAATGATATTTAATTCATATTATAAAGAGGTTAAGTTTCCTTTTTTGCATATAACGGCAAAGCAATACGCACAGTTACGAAGAATGTCTTCATTATCCACTAGAAGTATTAGTCGGTACAAGCGAACCATAGCATCTTCTTCAGCCAAGAACGTTTTAGCAACAGTGGTGGCATCATTTTCAGAGCCAATCAATTGATTTGCTAAACTATGTAACTTGACTGCTACGATGTTCAGAATAGGTGAATTTGGATATATATCAAGTATGGTTTTTGAAAGGTTATTTACATACTTTATTTCAGTCTCGATTTTCAGCTTTTTTGATTCATTATCGATCAGAACATCTTTTATGGACTGAAATGATTGGGTTCTGTGCATTAAATTCATTTAATGATATTTGAAATTATACAGTCTTTATTATTATGTCACTATCTTCTATCTTAAAAGATGTTGAAAATGTTCAACTGGGCATGCCTATCATGCGAAACACCATTTCTAGGATTATTCATGAAAAATATGTCAGAATAGAAAATGGACTGCGAAATATTCACTCATATCATTTGGAACAGTTTCTTAATGATATTGGAATCCAAGCATCTTCGGTCCACACAGTATATCGGTTATTGTGTGCTGGAGGCTATTCCACTACAGATCTGGTTGCTCGCATCCGGCCAAACAACTGCAGACAGTTCGGCCTGAAAGTGGGTCAGCGGTTGCTATTACTGACTGGAGCCATCATGGTTCGCCAAGCTTATTTGGCAAATCCAGTAGGATAAACTTTTGTTTTTAAACAGTAGGATAAACTTTTGTTTTTAAACAGTAGAATAACAGTAGAATAACAGTAGGATAAACTTTTGTTTTTAAACCAATAAGAATTTACTATCATTGCCATATAGTAGGTTTTATGAACCGCATTCAACATCACTTGGGTGCAATTTACTTACCAATCACAAATGCGGCGGCTGTCTGTAACCTGTGCAAGTTTCCGAATGTATTGAAATCCAATAAGTGTCGTATCTGCTCTGGCAATTTAACTGTTGTTAAGCAAACCTACTGCAAAAACTGTACTTCTCTGGTATTTGAACCATTCCATTCACTTCATATGTGCTCAAAAAACAATACTAATGATTTTCAAGGTCGCAATAAAAATGAGCAGTTAATATCACGCTTATAAATGGCCGTTAGCATATTCAGACTCCAGTTTGCCAACTATATGGCGATGCGCTATGACAAATCAAAAAATATGACCCAACAAGAGGACGGCTTGCACTTGGGTGAGCAGGATGCTTGGAAGCAACTAAGCACGGCTTTCTTTAATCTGAGCCCGGATGACTCTTTTGGCAACTGTGAGTGTGGTGGCGAAATTTTGTGGAAAAAACGGACGCGCGGATGGGCCGCGCTCTGTAATCTGTGTGCGGCTGAGTGGTACAGGTTCCCTCCACCATAATTTACTACTGACCCATACTACTGTCCCATATTACTGTCCCATATTACTTTGCAAAAACTAAGGATGGCCATCCAGAATCCGACTGCGCTTTGGCGGTTTCTCATCATCAGTGAGATCCGGGTCCTGGATGATTTGCTTTGGCACAATGTCTTTTTCAGTAATGTTGGCATGAGAGACTGTTCGGTACCGATACACAAACCGAGTTCCTGCGTGCTGTCTTGGTGCGCCGGTGGATAGTAGATGAGATCAATACGGCTCTGGTAGGTCCATTTAGTTTTGCCACGAGTGAAGTCAAATGGGTCGATTAGTAAAGCTTCGCCCTGCCCGTGCTTGACCACATGACTCTTATTGGCCATTCGCTCTGGGGGACTCCGAAGGTTCCAGCAAGACCTGTGCTGCTCAAACCGCCCCTCACGGCATCTAATCTTTGTGAAGCACCTGTCCATCTACCACGGATAATGATTGTGGTTTTGGCATATCCCAGAGTGAGGTCATTTAAGATTGGGAGGGGGAAATTCATCTTAGTTAACTAAATGGTAAGTTTTTCAATTGTTAAAAATACTTGTTAAAATTACTTGTTAAAAATTACTTGTTAAAAATTACTTATTGAATATTTGTGCAAGACCATGGACAGGATCTAGTGATGGCTCATTAGAATCGACCAGACGCGTATACTGCATCAAGTCTTTTAGGGCGGTGCCAGACTTGTAATAAGCCAACTCTAATGCAATTCGGTCCTTATCTGCAAGAGTATGCACGATCCACACATGCTTTGGCTCGAAACTCACAAGTTCGCCATAAGTGTAGCCGGGAAATACCAAGTGGTTGTCGACTCGGCCCACAATTCGATTGCCATTAATTTCAACGATTGTGGCAAAGAAGCGCTCCCGGCCATTATTAATTTTCACAGAATAGCCAACTTGGAGTTCAGACGCCACTGGAGTGGGCGGCAGGGCCCAATCGTCTTCCATACAAGTTATCTTATTCATCTTACATATCTTGGGTTTCATTTTTGGTTTTTAAATATATTTAAACCCAGGGGTCGTATGCCCACTGCAATAGTGCCTGGCGCTGTTTTGTCCTGTGTTGCCGCTTTTCATCACGGGGTTGCGGGATTGGCTGCCGCGCAGCTTTCAGCCTTTTATAACTTGCCAATATCTGGCCCCGGTGGCGAGTGAAAGCCCTCCAGCGCGCAATCTGTACGGCATCGAGTTCTGGGATACGGCGCCCAATCCAGTAGCGACAGTACCATTGGAACCAGCCGCGCACATCTGGGTCAAGTGTGTTTCCATACTCATCTCGCGGGAACTCTGACCAGCTATCATTGAGGTATTTACCTTCAAACACGCCCTGGGATAGCATCTGGGCCGGTGTTTGTTCTGGCTCGAATTCTGGAGCGAAGTGTTTACCCGGGGGCTCTGCTAAAGTATACTGGTAGCCGGCACTGTCTTTGCCCGCCGCTTTAATGAGCCGGCCCTTCTTGTACCAGGCCATTGTTTGGGCCTCCTTGACATGCTGCACTAAAGGAAGTTCTTGATGGATTTTTTTAGACATCTCCCGTATAAGAGCGGCCAAAAAACCAGTTTGCTTTAAAATTACTTCATACCCAGTTTCCACGCTTTGGCTAACTTGCCGATACAAGAAATACCGTACTGGCTGAGTATTATTTTATGCGTCAGTGGAACGAATACCAAACTATCCATATTGATTGACCCCACTAAGAAAGCTGATGAGATGTTTTCACTACTTTTGGTGAGCACGATTGCATCATAATCGGAGTGCCAATTCATATTGTCGGGATCCCACAACAACCGAATTGAGTTGACATTTTTGGGACTCTCTATTGCGTCCTGTAAGAGTTCATTAAAGTTTGGAGGACACGTCGCATTATGTTGATCCGTACTCATAGTACAGGTAACCATTGGGCTCAATATGGCATCTCTTGCATCCCAAGTATCTATGTTTGCAGAGTTAATCATCATATATACATTAACAATCTCAGGCACCACTTCATAGATGGGCTCTGGGATAGGCTCCAGGACGGGCTCTGGGATGGGCTCTGGTGCCGGCTCTGGTGCCGGCTCAATGTATTGTGGCCGAGTATCTGTTTTTCTTTTTTTAGCGACATTTCTGAGATTCTTTGCATAGAACTGGGTTAACCGGTTCCTGAACAGATAGAGTTGGTGGAGATACCGGCGATGGGTGTCTAAACTCATCTTATGAAACTATAGTTTCTTTTTCATTTTTCATTTGGTTAAAAACAAAAATGAAAAAGACGCTGTAAACTATAAACATGGGCCTGAATTTGGATCTACTAAAACCCTATCTTAGTGTTGTATTTCAAGACGTTTGCATTTCGATTGGGGGCGGCTATGCCATAGATACCAGGTCAGGCGCCGAAATAGGTACCAGTGATATCGATGGGAGGCTTGCTTTAATCAGCCCGGCTTGCTCGTCCGAGCCCGGGTCTCCTGCCTGCACTTGCGCCTCAAGAGTCCAGAACGCTGTTGATTTCTTTCGGCGCTACTGGATCCAGATCACCAGATCGAGTTCCGTTGAAGGTGAGCCGCTACACAAATGGCTTGCAGAAACGTTTACTGAAAAACTGGATGATTCTGATTTCCTGGCTGACCCAGAACTCTTCAATGGCCGAAGAGTTGGCGAATTCATTGGGAACACGTGGGTTGGCACAATCAATAACATGAAGTACATGAATAAACTCATCCTGCTTGTCAAGACTAATGGCCAAGCCCACAAGCTTATTGAAATTGGCTTTTCGAGCAACATGGCTTGCAGTAAATTACGCATGGCCGAGTTCGTTCCGGCCCATGGCATTTGGTTCGACACTTGGGAGTATATCAAGCACAAACAAGCCCTGTCGCTATCTAAAAAGAGTGATAATCTCCTAGATCTGCTCGGCACCTGGCTTAATGTTGAGCCGACCCCCAGCGGACTCCGGTACCGAAAGCACCTTGAAGAGGGGCGTTATGGTATCGAAAGCCGCATCATTAAATGGATTCGCACTGGCCAGCGCTACCACTTGCCACACCTGGAGAGAATCCTAGTCGAAGGCGCCTTGAGTGTAAAAATAAAGCAATCGCTATCAGAGCTGGAGGGCGCAATCAAAGATTATCGTAGCGAATGGCGCCCAACACAGGCCCGTGCAATGTTAGAAAGTGTCCGTAAAGCCGAAGAAGACGAGCGCGCGCGTCGCTTGCAAGAATTTCCTCAGAAGTACTGGCGAGACCGAGTGGCTCTTGTGAGAGCGCAAGAGCCGCCAAAAGACCCTCTTCAAGACCCTGAGCTTGCCAAAATGAAACAATTGCGCTTGGAGAGTATTCGGCTGGCTAAGGCGGCGGCTGAAATTGCGCGTGCAGAAAGGATTGAGACTTCATTGGTAGAAATCCAAACGGCCCGTGCAAATTGCTCGAAGATCAATTTGCCCGCACAGGCCCGATTGCTCGAAGAGGCTGAGCGTCTGCGTCGCTTAGAACAGAATCCTATTAAGCATGTCTATGAGAGCGCAGATAAGACCTATTTAATATCAGAAGAGCGCGAGCGCGCAGATCGCATGAAAGAAAGCCCGGAGGATGCAATCAGCGCTGCAGATCACCGGTACCTCATTCGCCAGGGTATCGAAAGAGAGCGCGCCAGGCAGATTTGCATTCAAGCGCAGCGCCCGGTCGGCGCGGCAAGGTTTATTTCATCCAGTCTCATCTGGCTCTTGAAGTATGTCATGGTGAAGCGCAGTATTGCCATTGATGTCGTGCGGATTCTGCAAAGCCCGCTGCCGCAAACCGATGAGCAAGCCCTGGCACTTAAACCAGTACTGGTTGCAAATGAGAGCTCGATTGAACCACTCGTAAAGAGTCTCAAATTCGAAGCCCACATGGGAATGTACAACGATATCGGGAAGTTCCAACTTATCGATATCGAACAATTGCCACTGCCAGAACTCCATATATTGAGTGAGATCCATACGTTCAACACCTTCATAGGTTCTTGGGCCCGGCTTGCAAGCTACATAGCTCTTGAAAGGGTTCGTCGCGTATGCCGGGCGCTCGCCGCCTCGATTGCAAACAAGTGCCATTGTGACAATATGTCGATAAAACTATTTCGCGAGTATGCTGACCATAAGCTGCTCATCAAGGATACGAAATCTTTGAAGATCTACTCGAGGCTCTCTGAATGTCTGGCACCATTCCCGATTTCTGAAGCTCACGGAGAACCCTCCCAGTGGCTGCTAACAGATCCTTGGCAGCACGTTGCCAGATTGACCCTCTACTGCATCCAGAAAGAAAAGATCGAAATCGCCAAGGGGCTCTCAAAGTGTCTCGAAAAGATCGAAGACTGGCGATCGCAGTGGAATCGTCGGACCGCAAAAGATCCTTGCAAAAAATGTTGGACTGCATGTTATGATGAGTACAAAGAGTTCATTGGCGCTAAGAAGTTTGAAAATACCGCAACTGATATCCAGAGAGAAAAGTTAACTTTATTGAAGGAGATGTGCCGGCACTTAAAATTGGTTGAAAGTCGGCGCGACTGGTTCCAATCACGCGTCAATGTGGTAAGCATAAGAGCCCCGTCTGGAGAAATTGCGGCGGCCGATGTCGCTGAGGCCTGCTGTCGCTCGCTCGAAATGCAATTACCAACGGCCAGTGCGTGGACAGATTTCTGTAATGGGGTATTTGTAGATGAGAGCTACTCTGAGCAATTCATTTCGGTGACAACTGATGGACTGCATGGGGAGCAACTCACTTTGCAAGTCGCCAGTGATCAAGACTGGTTTGTGAAAAATGAGTCTTTCGTTGTAGAAAAGGTGTTGCACATCAAAGACTTTCAGACCTTTATGAATTGGGTGGCCCAACCGACGCACCCCTTTAGTAGATCATGATCTGTGTTTTTTAGTAGTGTGGGCGTGTCTGTACTGACTTTTCTTTAGTGTAAATCTGGGTTGCCCTGTATTCTGCTAGGCACTCTCCCAGCATAGCAGCATCTTCTAAGGCATTAAAAACCTCTTGACCAGTTAAACCAGCTGCCTGTGAAGCCCGCACGATCCAGGCCACCGATATTGCACCGCTGGCCTCATATCGTGCGGGATGTCTTTGCAAGACAGCTTGTAATTTATCTTTATTTGTCATAGATGATGCACTTATTTCTATTGTTTCGAGATTTTGAGCAGGGATAACTGATTTCTCAATGCTCTGTAACAGTGGGCCAGGTCCGCCCGGTCTGGTATTCTGAAGGTGTGCCTCCATTGGCTTTAGTCCTAACTGTACGACCTCTTCTTTGCCTTGCCGGTATTGTACTGGCACTACGGTCCGCAGTGTTCTTATTGGTTGCTTCACATTAGGGCGACTCGGTCTGGCAGCAATCTGTGCCGAAGCCCCATCGAATAATGCCGCGGTTGCTTCGCTCAAAGGCATTGCGGCCCAGCCTTCGGCGGTCAAGGCGAGGGCCTGGTCCCCCCTCTTTGGATTTAAGTACACGTTCCGAGCCTCTGATGGTGAGTGGGCCTTTTTAACCAGAGACATTAATACATCAACAATCTCTGTCATGGCGGGCGAACCAACAAGGCTCGGAATGCGGGCCAGCGCCGTCTCAACATCAGAATCCGATAGAGCCAGTGGCGTGCCCCATGGAGTGATATTGACAACGTTTGTAACATTCTGGATATTAGTTACTGTGGCATTCATATTCATTACTGTCACGGTATTCGGGGCTTGTGTCATAGCTTGATTTTGTTCTATTGCACTGATTCTAGCCATTAATGATTGGTTTTGAGCCACAACAACTTCTCGACATATCTGGGTATGCCTTTTTAGATTATCTGCTCTAGTATATTTCTTTGAGCAGTGCAGGCATTGATAATCAGTTATTGCACCACATGGGCGTAGACGAGCCTCATGTGCCCTTAATCCCTGATGTTTGGCGAAGGTTGCATTACACTTTCTACAAGTGAATGGCATGTATTAATTGAGGGTATGTATTTAAATGTTGGTATTTATTTGAGGAAGGTATTTAT
>Ga0073936_10007444_pt1 | contig 14150 bp, 5 predicted proteins | sample AliMusrvi5mmetaG_FD_87041 | JGI IMG/M metagenome (GOLD analysis project Ga0073936, IMG submission 87041) | Freshwater lake bacterial and archeal communities from Alinen Mustajarvi, Finland, to study Microbial Dark Matter (Phase II) - Alinen... | ecosystem: Environmental > Aquatic > Freshwater >... | reverse complement strand
TTCTGTGAGGGAGGGACTGGCAGGCTGTCTAAGGAATCCGGTGTGCGGCGCATCCGACGCGTGAGTGCGGCAACCAGAGACACCGGTGCAGCAGAATGACAGATCCCTCTACTCGACCTCCGTAACCAGTTCCGCGGGAAGGTTGCCGATGCCGCACCGTTCTTTTGACAGGATGCCAGATTTCGCCGGTGATCCTATCAGCGGTCACGGGGCGCGACGGGCGTCGGCTTCCAAACAGTACCAAGCTTACTCAGTGACCCGATAGCAGCAGTAGTTGGATTCCTGCTGTAAACGACTGTCCCCATTGCGGCAGGTAGCCGATTCTACCACCGAGCCAAGCTTATTTGAACGGCTTTGTGCAGGACGCCGGCGGCCCATCGTTCTTCTCTACCGCTCTACCGCGTCAACCGCCGGAATCCGCTGTGTGCCACCGGCCCTTTCAGGTGTTTGGTGACGTCGCCGTCGGAGAGCATGGCGGCGATTTCGGCAAAGACTTTGTCGATCGCTTCCCCGTATAAATCCACCACCGCGTCGGTGTGTGCCAGCGTGGCGTAGAGGCCGGTGCCGGCGAGGAATCCCTGCGCGAGCATCTGCTGAGTGTAGAGGGTGCGGAGCGCTTCGGCTTGCGGGTGCTCGAAGCCTAGATGGGCCAGGCAGGGATAGCCGTCGACGTGGACCGGCAAGTTATGCCGCCGGCCGCATTCCTGCCAGTATTGCTGCACTCGCGCGCCGATGCGGGCGACGTGCGCGGGCACGTCGATCTCGTGCATCTTCCGGATGGTGGCCAGCGCGGCCACCGGGCCGACACTCTCCGTCCAGTAGGTGCTGCTGATGAAGGAGCCGTGCGCGCCGGCCATCGCCTGGCGGGTACCGATCACCGCAGCCATCGGGTGGCCGTTGCCCATCGCCTTGGCGAAGACGGCAATATCCGGCTGGTGATTGAACTTCAGATGCGCCCCGCCGCAATGCAGCCGCCAGCCGATGGAGATTTCATCGATGATCTGCAGCGCGCCCACCCGGTGCGCGCCGTCGCGCACGAAGGCGAGGAAGCCGGGATCGGGGTCCTGCGAGCGGCACGGTTCCATGATCACCGCGGCCAGTTGGTCGCCATACTCATCGAGAATCGCCTGGTAGGCGGCACGGTCATTGGCCGGGAAAGTCAGCGTGGTGCCGCGCAATTCCCGCGGTGCGCCCAGCGGGCTCAAGCCCGGCAGCAGGTGTCCGCGCAATGAGTCGCTCTCCCCCAGATTCGCCGCCAGGTACCAGTCCTGCCAGCCATGATAACCGCAGATCGCGATCAGCGAGCGGTCGGTGGTGGCGCGGGCGATGCGCACGGCGACCGCGCAAATTTCCCCACCGCAGCGCGCGTAGCGCACCTGCTCGGCCCAGGGATGCATCTCGCACAACAGATCGGCCAGTTCCACCTCTTCCGGCGCATTGAGCGTGCACATGCTGCCGAGATTGATTCGTCGCTGTACCGCGCGCGTGACATCGGGATCGCGAAAGCCCAGCAGGCAGGCGCCGATGCCGTTGGTGGCGAAGTCGAAATAATGCCGGCCATCCAGATCCCACGTCTCGCAACCGCGCGCCTCGCGGAAATAGGCCGGCCATTGATCCGGCGCCATCATCTCCGGGCGCTTGCTCAACAACTGCGTGCCGCCGGGGATGCGCTCCTTGGCATAGCGATAGAGATCCTGCGTGGCCGTGCCGCTTTCCACCAGGAAACCGAGCAGTCGGCGCGTGTTATCGGCAAAGATATCCTGCCGATCCTCCGCATTCAGTCCCACCTCGTCGGCCGCGGTCAGATGCGCGCGCAGGCTCTCCAGCCCGACGGGATACCAGCGATAATCCGGTCCGGTGGCATCTTCTTTCACCGCTTCGGGTGTCACCCAGAGGAAGCCGTCGCCGAGGGTCACGCAACGTCCCTGTTGCTCGGACACCGGGAAATCGCTGCCCCACAGCAAGCGGCGCGGACCGCAGGCATCCAGCAGAATTTTTAGCGGTTCCGCCTCGCAGATCGCCGCGGTGTCGAACCAGAGATTGGGCAAATGACGCAAAGCGGCGATTCCCGCCCGCGCGTTGGGGGCATGAAAACTGCGTCCGGCATGCGCAAGGACCAATCGCGCGCCGGGATATTGCTCACAATGGCCGCGAATGTAGGCGATATTGCCGGCATCCGCCATCGCGCCGTCGCGCTCCATGTGCAGCGTGATCAGCAGGCCGTGCGCATCCGCCATTTCCCACGCCCATTCCGGGATGTAATCGCCGGGCAGCGCGTCGAAGGTCGGCCGGGACGTGCTGTATAAATGGTAGGGCTTGAAGCCGGCGAAGTGCCGGTAGGCCAGCAGCGGCTCGATCTGCGACGACGACATCCCCGGCGCCAGAATCGCCATCGCTTTCGCTTCTGGTAAGTCGGCGGTCACCCGCAACATCCATTGATTGATCTCATCGATCCGCTTCGGCGGCGCCATCGGCACCGGCAGAAACAGCGCGCCCTGCAGCCGTTCACGTCCCACCTGGCGCGACATCCGCGTTGACCTCATCCGGTCCCAACGCAAACAGCGTGCCGGGCGCCACCGCGAGTGTGTCGGTGCGGTAGAGATGCGCGTGCGCATCGAACAACCGCGCCGGAAGCCGGCGCACCATCTTCTCAGCCGCTTCCGCATCGGCGGTATCGAATGTCCAGTCAGTTTTCATGAAAATCTCCCTCTCGGCATGATCTACCATAACCCTGAAATAAGATGTCAGGATACGGGATACAGGGAGAGGATATCCGGTTCAGCCGTCCCTTCGGGACTGACCGGGTATCCGACATTCGGCTATCCCGTATCCCGTATCCTCTATCCGGCATCATTTTCGCGGCTAGCGTTTCCTTCGCCTTCCGGCTTGTGAAACAATTTCAAAATATTTTTTGCAGGGTGTTGACAGTTCCGTTGCGTTTTGATATTGTTACACTTCGTGCGAAGATTTCCGGGACACCTTTTGGATAATGGAGATTCGTTGGCAGCGTTCTCCAAAGATCGATGTAGTCAATTACAGCCTGAAGTGGAGCGAATGCATCGCATGCTGCGGCATGGGGCGATCGCTTCACTTTTACGCGCTTAGTATACTGTTCCTCGCACCCAGGCGGTGTTCCGGTCGATGTGCCCAAAGCGGAGGTAGCTATGAGACCAGTTATCCGCGTCAAAGGACGCGCCAGACAATACCACTCCGAGCAAATCCCCAACTTGATCGAGATACAATTGAATTCGTATGATTGGTTTCTCCGGCAAGGCTTGCGTGAACTGTTCGATAATTTCTCGCCCATAGAAGATTTCAGCGGCGGCTTGCGATTATCCTTCGGCGAATACACCCTTGGGGAACCAAAATATCCGATTCTTGAGTGTCGTGACCGCGACGCGACGTTTGAAGCGCCGCTGAAGGTGCAGGTGCACCTGCTCAACACGACGACGGGAGAGTTGAAGGAGTCGGAGGTTTATCTCGGTGACTTGCCGATCATGACCCCCACGGGCACCTTCGTGATTAATGGCGCCGAGCGCGCGGTCGTCAGCCAGTTGGCGCGTTCGTCGGGCATTTATTTCAAAGATACCATCGACTATTCCGGTCGCATCCTCTATAGCGCCCAGTTGATCCCGAGTGAAGGGGCATGGCTCGATTTCGATACCGACGCCAACGGCGTGATTTCGGTGAAGATCGGGCAGACGCACCGCTTCCCGGCGACCACGCTGTTGCGCGCGATGCATGGCATCAATACCGAACCGGGCAGCGACAGCATCCGCACCAGCCTGGATAGCGATATCCTGACCATCTTCGGCACGCCGCGCGAACTGGCCCAGCCAACCAGCGATCAACTGATCGGCCAGTATGCCTGGGAAGATGTCGTCGATCCCGGTACCGGCGAAATGCTGGTGGAGAAAGCCCAGCGCATCGAACGCGAAGTCGCGCGCAAGATCAGCGTGCTGGCGCTCGAGCGCGTGGTGATCAGCGAACTCAGCACGCTGATGGCCACCACGCTGGAGAAGGATCCCACGCACAACGAAGATCAGGCGCTGATCGATATTTATCGGCGCGATCGTCCGGGCGATCCGGTGACGCCGGAGTTGGCGCGACAGCGATTGGCGGGCATCTTCGCCGATCCGCGACGCTACGACCTGGCGCGGGTTGGCCGCTATATGGTCAACAAAAAACTCGGACTCGCGGTGCCGGAGCCGATCAGCACGCTGACCAAATCCGACGTGATCGCCATTCTGAGCTACTTGATGCGGTTAGACAAGGACGATCCGACCACCAATGTGGACGAAATCGACCACTTGATGAATAAGCGCGTCCGCAGCGTGGGCGAGTTGCTGCAAAATCAATTCCGGCTGGGGATGTTGCGCATGGAGCGCATCATTCGCGAGCGCATGACCAGCCTCGATCCGGAGAGCATCACGCCGCAGGCGGTGATCAGCACCAAGCCGATCTCCGCGGCGATCAAGTCGTTCTTCGGTTCCTCGCAGTTGTCGCAGTTCATGGACCAGACGAATCCATTGGCGGAATTGACGCACAAGCGCCGCCTGTCGGCGCTGGGTCCCGGTGGATTGAGCCGGCAGAGCGCCAAGCTGGAAGTCCGCGACGTCCACCACTCGCACTATGGCCGCATCTGTCCCATCGAGACGCCGGAAGGTCCGAACATCGGCCTGATCGGTTCGATGGCCATTTACGGACGGTTGAATACCTACGGTTTCCTGGAAACTCCCTACCGGCGGGTGATCGAGGGGCAGGCCACGGATACGGTGGAATATCTGACCGCGGATGAGGAAGAAGGGCATCACATCGTGCCGGCGACGACGACGATGGACGATCAGGGACGCCTGATGCCGGATAAAGACGGCAAGGTCATCTGCCGCTTCCGCTCGTCGTATCCGCGCGTGGGCCCGCTAGAAATCAACTATATGGACATGTCGCCGAAACAGACCGTGTCGGTGGCGACCTGTCTGATTCCCTTCCTGGAAAACGACGACGCCAACCGCGCGTTGATGGGCTCGAACATGCAGCGCCAGTCGGTGCCGCTGGTACGCACCGAAGCGCCGTTCGTGATGACCGGCGTGGAAGACCGGGCCGCGGTCGACTCCGGCGCGGTGACGGTGGCACGCGCGCCGGGCCGGGTGACGACGGTGTCGGCGCACGGCATCGAAGTGCTGCGTCCGACCGGTGAAAAAGATTATTATCACCTGTTGAACTTCCTGCGCTCGAACCAGGCGACTGCGATCAACCATAAACCGCTGGTGAAGTCGGGACAATTCGTGCGCCGCGGCCAGCCGTTATCCGATGGCCCGTGCACGAGTGAAGGCCACCTGGCGCTGGGACGCAACGTGCTGGTCGCCTTCATGCCGTGGGAAGGCTTCAATTACGAAGACGCGATCATCCTGAGTGAGCGCATGTCGCGGGACGATATTTACACCTCGATTCATATCGAGAAGTATGAGATCGAAGCGCGCGAAACCAAGGTCGGCCCGGAAGAGATCACGCGCGATATTCCCAACGTCGGCGAAGACGCGCTGCGCGACCTCGACGAGGACGGCGTCATCCGCATTGGCGCCGAAGTGCATGCGGAAGATATCCTGGTCGGCAAAGTGGCGCCCAAAGGCCAGGAAGAGCTCACGTCGGAAGAAAAACTGGTGCGCGCGATCTTCGGCGAAAAGGCCGCGGAAATGCGCGATACCTCGTTGCGGGTGCCGCACGGCGAGAAAGGCAAAGTGGTCGACGTGAAGCGCTTCTCGCGCATCAAGTCGGTCTGCGAGCGCTGCCACGCGGAATACCAACTGGGCAAAGCGGAAACGCGCAACTACTGCGACCGCTGCGGCGGCGAAGTCCACCGCGTGCCGGGCGACGAGTTGTCTCCCGGGGTGAATCAACTGGTGCGCGTCTTCGTCGCCCAGCGCCGCAAGGTGATGGAAGGCGACAAGATGGCCGGACGGCACGGCAACAAAGGCGTGGTGTCCAAGATTCTGCCCAACGAGGATATGCCGTTCCTGCCTGATGGCACGCCGGTCGATATCGTGCTGAACCCGCTCGGGGTGCCGTCCCGCATGAACATCGGGCAGATCATGGAAACGCACCTGGGCGTCGTCGCGAAGGAATTGGGCTGCAGTTTTGACAACCCGATCTTCGAAGGCGCACCCGAAGAGGAAATCCTCCTCTACCTGGCGCTCACCATGCAGCGGCGCCGGCGGATGACGTTGGCCGTCTATATGGAGGAAGACCTCGGCATCGAGATTCCGGGCATTAGCGATGAAATCGAGGCGGATCGGCTGATTCGCTCCATTACGTCGGTGAACGATATGCCGCACCTGCGGGAATTGGCGGCGTTGTTGCAGGAAAACTTCCAGCAATATCTGCTGACCGCGGCGCAGTTGGTGCTGCAGCAGATGTCGGATGAGCAACCGTTCGAAAAGGTGACGGTACGTGGCGTCACCGGTGAGGCCTGGAAGCAGGCCGATACGCCCCAGCGTTTGCAGTGGCTGACCGAGGAATTGCAGGTGCGTGTCGATACGCGCATCGGCTTCGATGAGACCACCGGCAAGTGCCGGGTGTTCGATGGACGCACCGGCGAGTCATTCGATCAGCCGATTACCATCGGATACGCCTATATGATGAAACTCGTGCACCTGGTTGATGATAAGATTCACGCGCGTTCGACCGGACCCTACAGCCTGGTCACCCAGCAACCGTTGGGCGGGAAAGCGCAATTCGGCGGACAGCGATTCGGCGAGATGGAGGTGTGGGCGTTGGAAGCGTATGGCGCCGCGCACACGCTGCAGGAGATCCTGACCATCAAGTCGGACGATGTGCTGGGACGCGTCAAAACCTACGAATCCATCGTCAAAGGCGCGAATATCAACGAACCGGGGATTCCTGAGTCCTTCAAGATCCTGATCAAGGAACTGCAATCACTGGGCTTGCAGATTCAGGTCGAGAACGCTGAAGCGGAACGCATCGATCTGGAACTGGAAGATGAAGAAGCGATTCGCATGGGCAACCGTTATCAGAGTTGACCGAAGATAAGCCCTGGGACGCGCGGGAGCAGCCGGACGCAAGTCCACGCTGCTCCCCCGCAACGCCCCGCGGACGGTTTTGCCCGGAAACCCGATGCGTGCATTGTGCTAGGCATAGCTGGACATAGAAGTGAGGTGTGTTGTGGTTGACACGACGAATTTTGATCAAATCCGAATTGGGCTGGCGTCGCCGGAAGAAATACGCAAATGGTCGCGCGGCGAAGTCAAAAAGCCGGAAACAATAAATTATCGCACATTCAAGCCTGAGCCGGACGGACTCTTTTGTGAGAAGATCTTCGGTCCTACGCGGGATTGGGAATGCCATTGTGGGAAATACCGCAAAATTAAATTTCGCGGCATCACCTGCGATCGCTGCGGCGTGGAAGTCACCCGCGCGAAGGTCCGGCGCGAGCGGATGGGACATATTGAACTCTCCGCCGCGGTGGCGCACATCTGGTACCTGAAGAACGTCCCCAGCCCGATGTCGTTGCTGCTCGACCTGTCGCCGCGCCCATTAGAGAAGGTGCTGTATTTCGCCTCCTATATCATCACCAAGGTGGATAATGAGTTGCTGGCGGCCAACGTCGATCGCATCCACCAGGCGGTCGAGGAGCGCAAGCACCAGTTGACCGAGCAGTTGCAGGATCAAGTCGAGATGCTGGAGTCACAGTATCGCGAAGACCTGGACGCCAATCCGGAGATGACGCCGGCCGAGCGCAACAAGCTCGTCGCCACCCGCGACGAGCGCGTGGCCTATGAGAAAAAGACCATCGAGGAGCGCAAGACCGAGCTGGACAACGCCATGCGCCTGCTGATGGGGCCCAATATGGACCTGCAGCCGGGGATTACGCAAAAGCAGTTGCTCACCGAGCCGGAACACCGCTCGCTGGGCAATCTGGCCGACGAAGTCGATCTGTTCATCTGCCTGCGCGAAGGCGAAGAGAATGAATACGGCGACGGCGAGGGAGAAGAAGGTGCACAGACCAGTGGCGTGCGCATCCTGTTGCGGCACGAGCCGAAACGGACGCTGGTGACTTCGCAGACCGGCGCCGACGCCATTAAAGCGTTGTTGAAGCAGATCGATCTGGAAGAAGAGGGACGGCGGCTGCGCAATATCATCCGCGAAACCACCGGTCCCAAGCGGGTGCGCGCGGTCAAACAGTTGGAAGTCGTCGAGGCGTTCCGCAAATCGAAGAACCGTCCGGACTGGATGATTCTCGACGCGGTGCCGGTGATTCCCCCGGAACTGCGTCCGATGGTGCAGTTGGACGGTGGGCGCTTTGCCACCTCCGACCTGAACGACCTGTACCGGCGCATCATCAACCGCAACAATCGCTTGAAGAAGATCAAGGATCTGCGCGCGCCGGAATCGATCATCAACCACGAGAAGCGCCTGTTGCAGGAAGCGGTGGATGCGTTGATCGACAATGGACGGCGCAGCCGTCCGGTCACCGGCAGCAATAACCGCCCGCTCAAGTCGCTGTCCGATATGCTGAAAGGCAAGGATGGCCGCTTCCGCAAGAACCTGTTGGGCAAGCGCGTGGACTATTCCGGACGTTCGGTCATCGTGGTCGGCCCGTACTTGAAGCTCAACCAGTGTGGTTTGCCGAAGGAAATGGCGCTGGAGCTCTTCAAACCATTCGTCATGAAGCGGCTGGTACAGAAGGGCTTGACTAACAACGTCAAAACCGCGAAGAAGATGGTGGAGCGCATGCGCCCCGAAGTGTGGGACGCGCTGGAAGAAGTGATTGTCAGTCATCCGGTGATGTTGAACCGTGCGCCGACGCTGCACCGGCTGGGCATTCAAGCCTTCGAGCCGGTGCTGGTGGACGGCAAAGCGATCCAATTGCACCCGCTGGTCTGTCCGGCGTTCAACGCCGACTTCGACGGCGACCAGATGGCGGTCCACGTGCCGCTCTCGACCACCGCGCAGGCGGAAGCCCGCGTGTTGATGATGTCGTCGGAAAACCTGTTCTCGCCGGCGCACGGTAAGTCGACCATGACGCCGACCCGCGACATGGTGCTCGGGGCGTATTACATGACCTCGAAAGCGTCGAAAGACTCCAAGGGGTGGGGGAAATTCTTCCCGAGCATCCGTGAGGCGATTTTGGCGCAACAGGTCGGGTTGGCCGACCTGCACGCCGAGGTTAACGTCCGCATCAATGGCACGCTCGTGAATACGACCATCGGCCGCATCATCTTCAATCAGGTGCTGCCGCCGAAACTGCAATTCCTGGACCGGGTGATCGACAGTACGGAGATGGCCGGGCTGGTGCGTTCCTGCTATGAAGCGTATGGACACGCCCGCACGGTGCAGTTACTCGACGACCTGAAGGAGTTGGGCTTCAAACACGCCACCATCGCCGGCATCACCATCGCGATGACCGACATGGACGTACCGCGAATGGACCGCGAGAAGATTATCGCCCGGACGGAAAAGGCCGTGGCGGAAACCAACCTGCGCTTCTCCAACGGCGTCATCTCCGAAGGCGAGCGTTCGCAAACGGTGTGCGAGTTGTGGATGCGCGCGGCGGACGAAGTCGGACAGGCGATGTTGAGCAATATCGACACCTTCAATCCGCTCTTCATGATGTCCAAATCCGGCGCGCGCGGTACGACCCGGCAGTTGCAGCAATTGGCGGGCATGCGCGGCCTGATGACCGACCCGTTCGGACGCTTCATCGAAGACTTGCCGATCAAGTCGAACTTCCATGAAGGCCTGAACGTGCTGGAATACTTCGTTTCGACGCACGGCGCGCGCAAAGGATTGGCGGACACCGCGTTGCGCACCGCAGACGCCGGGTACCTCACCCGTCGTATGGTGGACGTATCGCAAGACGTGATCATCCGCGCGCACGACTGCGGCACCGTCGCCGGCATCGAAGTGGGCGCCATCCGCGACCGGCATGATGAGATCGAATCGCTGGAACGGCGCATCGATGGGCGCATCGCGGCGCAGGATATTACCGATCCGTTCAGCGGACGGTTGATTCTCCGTCGCAACCAGGAGATCAGTCACCGTACACTGCCGGCCTGTCCGAAAGACGAAGGCGTGCTGCACCGCGCATGGCATTGTGTCACCTGTGACACCACCATCACGGAAGTCGATCTGGACGCGGCGATGAAGCAGTTATCGCGCACGACGCGCATTGCCAGTGCGGCGGCGGAAGCCGAGGAGCGCGTGCCGCGCCATCCGCTGGAACACCTCATCGACGAGGAGTTCGGCAATGAGATGTTGCCGGGCGCGGACTTACTGGCGCGACGGAGCGAGAAGATCGATATTCCCGGCGTATCGGTCGAGGGTCCCCCGTTGAAACCGGGCTCGGTGGAAAGCCGGCTGATCGAACGACTGATGGCCGGCAGTGGTCCGGAAGAGACCGCCGAGGAGCCGGTGGAAGAAGCAGAAGCGCTCACGGCCGCCCCGATCGACGAAAACGAGATCGAAGACGACCTCGACGAGGAGTTGGAAGACGACCTCGACGAGGAAGATGAAGAACTCGAAGACGAGGACGACGTGATTGGCGTGCTGGAAGAAGTGGATGACATCGAGGAGATCGACAGCGACGAAGCGGAGCAGGATGCACGCGCGCTGGAGATCGAACAGGCGATAGCGAGTGAAGTGTGCCCGCATTGCGGCACGCAACTGCTGGAAATGGCGCTCTGCGAGGATTGCGACACCCGCTACCTGCGCAGCGAACTCGAATCGCCGTTGCTCCACATTCGCCGCGTGGTGGCGGAAAGCGAAAAGTTCCTCGATCTGGCCCGGCGGGCGCGCGCCAGCCTGCCCACCCTGGAACCGATCGTCGATCCGTTGACCGGCACGCTGATCGTCGGGGAAGGCAAAAAAGCCACCCCGCCGCAGTTGCAGCAAATTCAAGAGCTGCAGCGGAAACTGCGCAGCACCGGTGGACTGGCGATGGGCAAAGTGCCGCTGCGCTCGCCCTTGACCTGCGAGTTACGGCAGGGCATCTGCAGCAGTTGCTATGGGCGTGACCTGGCCACGGGACGCTGGGTAGAAGTCGGGGAGGCGGTCGGCATCATTGCCGCACAATCCATCGGCGAACCGGGCACCCAGTTGACTATGCGCACCTTCCATACCGGCGGCGTCGCCGGACAGTACTTGACCGGTGTCGCCAACGTGAAAGAACAGCGCGTGCGCACGCTGCAGCAGATTCTGGATGACGTGAACCGCGGGCGCGTACAGTTAGGCACGGAAGTCAGCGAGCGCGAGCGCGTCAAGCAGATTCAGAAGATGGTGAAGGTGATGGAACAGCAGGTCAGCGGGTTGCTGCGCGTCGTCGAATTGTTCGAAGCGCGCAAACCCAAGGGCCAGGCGATCATCACCGACGTCGATGGCACGGTGGCGAATATCGACACCCGCGGCGGTGGCAAGAGCGTGGTGATCCACAGCGAGCAACCGATGCAGCCGGAGGAGAATATCATCGGCAAGCTGCTCGGTGTCGCTGTGCGCGATCCACAAAGCGATGAAGTGATCGTCGAGGCGGGCAAGGAACTGACACCGCCGATCGTCGCCAAGCTGCGGCAGGCGGGCGTCGGTGGCGTGGTGACTGAAGAACGCTACATGGTACCGTACCGCGGCGCCTTGCGCGTGGATGTGGACGATGCGCTCAAAGCCGGCAACCCGTTGACGGAAGGCCCGTTGGATCCGCAGGAACTGCTGCGGATGCGCGGTCCGCGCGAAGTACAGGAGTACCTGGTCCAGGAAATCCAGCGCGTGTATCGCAGCCAGGGCGTCGATATCAACGACAAGCACGTGGAGATCATCGTGCGCCAGATGCTGCGCCGTCGCAAAGTGACGGAACCGGGTGACACGGAATTCCTGCCCGGCCAGGTGGTGGATCGGTTCGAGTTCCAGGACGAGAACCATCGCATCGGCGAAGCCGGCGGCCAGGAAGCCTCCGCCGACTGGGTGCTGTTGGGGATTACCGAAGCGTCGTTGGCGACGGATTCGTTCCTCTCCGCGGCGTCCTTCCAGAAGACCACACGCGTGCTCACCGATGCCGCGATCAAGGGCAAGGTGGATCGGCTGGTGGGCCTGAAGGAAAACGTCATCATCGGACGGTTAATCCCGGCCGGTACCGGCATGGAGAAATACCGCAACGCGAAGGTCGTATCACCCGGCGGTGAGATCAAGCTCTTCGAGCAGGAGATCCTCAGTGCCGAGCAGGACTTCGTCGAGCGGTTATTGGAAGAGTCCGACCTTGACTTGCGTCGCGCGGAAGAGCAAGCCGCGGAAATCGCCCAAGGCTTCAGCATCGAGGGCGGCGACGACGAGGAAGATGAAGATGAGGAAGAATTCGCCATCTTCAATCAGGGCGGCGAACAGCAACTCGCCGACTTCAACGACGACGAACCGCACCATTCCGATGATGCGGAGATCTGACGCCCGCTGAAACCGGCGCTATAAACACGCGGCGGTAGGGATCGTATCCCTACCGCCGCGTCGCTGTTTTGAGGTGTCAGGTGTCAGGGATTTTGGATTTTGGATTTCCGCCCAGTCGGACCGATCCGACTGGGCGGACAGACAACCACAGCCGCTTAGCATGACAAATGACCGACTGGATCACGCTGACGGAATGGCGTTTGCGCCGAGGTCGCGTTGAGTTGTGGTCGGAGTGCCGGCTTCCAGCCGGTCCGTCGGTAACATGACCAGGCTGGTCACGGGCCGGCTGGAAGCCGGTGCCCCAATCGAATGCAGTGCGTCCGGTTGCGCCAACATGGCTAAGCGTCCAACAGGATGCTGATGATTATTGGCGTTCCTGGTGAACTGAACCGTATTGAGGCTGGGGGGTAATGCGTTGACTGATTCTCTCCGCAACGAACAGCGGGCCGTCACCATCGCGGAGATTGCGCGGCGGTGTCAGGTCAGCAACGGCACGGTGTCCAAGGCCTTGAATGGCAGCGGCGAGATCAGTGCCGCGCGGGCGGAGGCCATTCGCGCGACGGCGCTCGAGATGGGGTATGATGCGACCGCGTATCCGGAAGCTCGTCGCCTGGTGGCCCGGCGCAGCGGGCGGAAGGTGATCAATCACCAACTCGCGGCGTGCTTTCCCCCGTATTTCACCCATGCGGCGTACTACACGGCGATCTTTAGCGGGATCATCGATATCCTGACGCAAACCGAGTATGGCCTGTTGACGCTGATCGAAACCAGCACGCTGCCCACCGAGACGGTGGTCCGGCGCTTTCCCTCCAGTCTGCGGCGGGGTGAAGTGGATGGGATCATTTTCTTCGGCCGGGCCAGAGCCGCACACCCGGTCCTCGATGTGCTGACCCGTATTCCCGCCTGCCGCCACCTGGTGAAGCTGAGTCTACTCAATCCGGAGCCCGGGTGTGCCACCGTCATGGTGGACGATGGCGATGGCATGCGGCAGGCCGCTGCGCATCTGCTCGCGCTCGGGCACCGCCGGATCCTGTATGTCCGGCACGAACTCGCATCAACCGATGCCACCCGGCGCGAAGATGGCATACGACGCGCGTTGTTCGATCAGGGGCTGGACCCGGACACGCACCTGCAGATCCTCAAATCGAAACAGGTCGATTTGATGCTGCCCAATCACTATGTCATCTCCCCGCCTTCCATCATCCCGGCGGAGAGCCATCCGGTCATCCGCTATTTGCGCGAGCATCCGGAGATTACCGCGATTATCACCCACAACGACGCGGCGGCGACCCAGCTCAAATATCTCTGTGAGGAGGTGGGATGGCGAATTCCGGAGGATTACAGCCTGATCGGTTGCGACGATACCGACCCGATCCTCGACATGCGCGGTCACAACGTGTTAACGAGTGTCCGCTTGCCGTTGCATCGATTGGGTCAAGAAGCCGCGCGCGTGCTCATCCGTTTGATCAGTGGGGAAGAGAACGCCGAGGTAGACACGCTGCACGTGCAATTGCCGGCCGAGTTGGTCGTGCGCGCATCGACCGCGCGAGTGAAGCGCCGGCGTCTTACCGGCGGGTGACTCACGCGCCGGCGAGACGCCCAATGCAATTAAAATAAGCTTCCTTCACCGGGGAGAGTGAAGTATACCATACGTTGTTCATATGAGTGCCACCCTCCGCGTCGTTTGGGTCTGCCGCCACGCGGCAATC
>Ga0073936_10007442_pt1 | contig 14152 bp, 13 predicted proteins | sample AliMusrvi5mmetaG_FD_87041 | JGI IMG/M metagenome (GOLD analysis project Ga0073936, IMG submission 87041) | Freshwater lake bacterial and archeal communities from Alinen Mustajarvi, Finland, to study Microbial Dark Matter (Phase II) - Alinen... | ecosystem: Environmental > Aquatic > Freshwater >... | reverse complement strand
TTGCTTGTCTTATTTACATAAGAGCCATCCACTTCTAATGTATATATGTCACTTATGGCTTTACTGATGCCGGCACGCAAACCAGCATAATCAACTGTATTGGTTTCGCCAATATTATTAAATTTTGCAGCATATATGTTGCCCTGTCCCACTTGACCCACTACAGCGCCTGGAATCTGAGCGTTACTATGGGAAATAAAACCATCAATGTAAACATTATCATTACCGCCTAGGGCTTGGGTTACTTTTGCATCAAACGAATACGCATTTGCTGCTGAGTTTTGACGCCAGCCGTTTGTATTAGAGGTATTTGCCGTTAATTGGATGGTTGTGTCTTTTATCGTATTTCGCAGAATGGCATTATTGATTAAAGTGCTGTTGCTGCCATAGGTTGCAGAGGCCTGATTAATATTTTTTTTGCCTCCATTGGTGATGATGTTAATGACACCACCAACAGCTCCATTGCCATACTGAACAGATGCTCCGCCCTGAACAATCTCTATGCGCTCGACTGAGTCAATCGGTATGGACTGCCAATTTACTGGTGATGAATCAGCCGGATTCATCCGTTGACCATCAACCAATATCAATGTGGTGCTACTAGCTGTTGCACCAAATCCACCCATATCAACTGTGCTATCCAGATTTAGAGATCCACCGCTATTATTGGAAACGGAAAGCCCTCCTATCTGAGATAAAACCTGGGGAATATCTACGGATGTTGAATTAGCAATTTCATCTCTAGTGATGACTTTTACATCAGATGGAACCTCATTACGATTTTCTTCAAATCGGGAACCACTAACTATCACAGTTGATTGAGAATTTTGCGCTAAGACTTGAGCGCTGGCGATGATCGCAACTCCACATAGAAGAGTGCTGATTTTTTTAAAGCTGGACTGCATTTTCATAAGGAAGAACCTAAATTTTCGAGTGATTAATCAAACTCCCTGTTGATTAACCCGAAAAAATTCGCAAAATGAAAAAGCAAACAGAGGCTCTGAGAGCCCTAACTGTATGCAAATACCCACGTTGCAAATTTCACCCGTTGAGGCCGGTATCCGGGCTGACGAGCTTAGCAATTTCACCTTCCCATGCAATTAGATTACACAGTGGTATTTGAAACGCTTAGTGCTAAAAGCACACTCGCTTACCGTTGCGGGGACAGCGCACGTTTGGTTAGTGCTTCCCGTTTAACTCCAATGTTTAAAACACTGGAGCACCATCAACTCTTTAAATGTAACATATTTAATTGACGGTCAAGAAACTTCACTTAGAAGCGTGATTTTTAAGGGCACCTTGTCTTGGGGCTTATAGACTTTAAGATAATTCTTAAGATCTCTTTTAGCGCCCTGAGCCTCAACTAGAGTGCTAAACCTGTAGGAACAATCCTGTAATTCTGGATAAATCAGCAATATAGGCAACCACTCATTTGTGCCAGTTTTGCCAAGTAGAACGTACTGACCCAACTGCTCCTGCTCTACATCCATCGGTTTGATTACTTAATTTTGTTAGCCGCAAATACTCGACTTGCAACCGAAATAATGACTAAATGAGCCACCAATGCAACAAGTAAATAGCTAAGAGTAATTTCTAGAGCGTAAGGAAGGTACTTTACTATTCTGCCTGCAAATTCAGCCAATGACGCCTGTCCAGGAACATTAATAAAGTAATAGCTTCCGCTTGATATTAATTCACAAACTATTGTTGCAAAGACTGATGCAAATAAGAGGTTTTTAAATGTAGCGATATTTAAGGAGGCGTGCTTAGTAAGCCATTTACCCCCAAACCAAAGAGAAAGATATGCAGGCAATAAAAATGAATAAGAAAGCGTAAAGCAAGATTCTCCAATTCCCAGCTGTGTAAGAGCTAAGTAATCAATTAAAAATGCTTGGGCCAAAAATAATGCAATTACAGCGAAACTAGAAAAGTAGAATCCCACTATAAAAAAGATAGCCCAAGATGCGTCAGGCAATTGGGAGAAAGATGCCATATGGTGACCTCGGGTGAGCCACATGATTGCAGACAACACAAAAACTAAAGCAATATTTTGATTTTTGGATAAACTCGTCATGCTTACTCTCCAATATTAGGGTACTTGGGTTATTTTATATCCTACCGCTTAATTGCACCCTAAGATCACTTATTTTTATCAAATATACCGAAAATGACAATTGCAGCCTTAGTTTCCTGGAGTGGCGGTAAAGATTCTTGCCTCGCTTTATGGCGAGCTCAACAGTCCGGCGTATGTGTGACACGCCTATTAACAGCCCTAGATGAAACAGGTCTAAAGACACGCTCACATGGAGTTACAAGGGATTTAATCATTTCTCAAGGCAAATCCCTTGGGTTAATAAACGAATTTATTTGCGCTTCGTGGCAAGACTACGAAGGTCAATTTATAGAAAAACTTACTGAGCTACATAAAAATGGTGTCAAAAAGGCAATCTTTGGAGATATTGATTTAATTAGCCATCGAGAATGGGAGGAAAAAGTATGCCTTGCAGCGCAAATCACACCGATGCTACAGGGGCAGATTCCCGTGACCATGTCAGGATAAGAAGAAAACAAAAATTGCCTCTTTTGAGAGTCTTTTTTAGGGGCCTAATTCCCGGGGGAGTGTGGATAAGGTACTGGTGCAATTTCCCGTATTAGGGTGCGGTTAAGAAGAAAACAAAAATTTCCTCGGTTTAGAGTCTTGTTGATAGGGCAAATATCTGAGTAATTCCCGGGGGAGGTTGGATAAGGTACTGGGGCGATTTCCCGCTACCGAGGTTGGATAAGAAGGAAGTTAGGAAGTGGCGGCTTTTCACTCTCCAGATGCCACTCAAGACGTTGAGAAGTAGTAAGGTTGCGGCTCTTTTTGGATCTGATGTGCTGACCTTGCGATTGTTTGAGAGTGCTTAGATCGCGTTTAAAAGCTCCGCTTCTCCTTCCTTGGAACTGGTTTTATTCCAGTAGCTATGAACCCTTATTGCCGTTTTTTATATGTCTCTTGCAAAAGCTTCGCTGGAGGTCTTATTAGAAGCTGATGATTACTCGATGATTACGTGATGATTGTTCGATGATTAGGCGATGATTTGACTTTTGCTAATAAAGAATCCTTTATATATATGGCTTTGATGTGCATTTTACAAAAGATGATTACGTGATGATTGTTCGATGATTTGGTGATGATTACGTGATGATTATTGTATTTCGATCAATAACTGGCTTTTATAGGTCTTTTCATTGGACTTTCCTAATTAAGTACAGAAATTCTTAAAGTTGCGATTAAGGTTCCAGCCAAGAGCATCCCAAAATACGTTGGGAAATAAATGAGTGCCCCCGCCGCCCTAGCTAAGGCGGAAATTACCCGCTTACTTGCATCAGTCTTTAGGCAGGCTTTATTTATATTTTGTTAGGGACAACTTCCCACGCTGTCAAATCGAAATAAGCAACACCAAACATCTCAGTTATATGACTTATAAAATAAATTTGAATAAATCGATAGAAACATGATGGTTATTCGTTTTTGTTTACATCTCAGGGAATTAAATTCACTTTCCAAGAATTTACTAATCGCAATATTTATTTTGCTTTTGCCCTAACTTAAATTGATTTCGTGGCGGAGAATGGTTTTTATGAACTCAAGAAACCAAATCCCGAGCAAAAAAAATCACATAAGAGTACTTAAACTTATCGGCCTTTCAAATCTTTACGTTGCATCAAAATCAACAAGCAAGATAGAGAAAATGCATGGAGCGTTAACATGTTTATGACTCGCCAAAATCTGATTGCATTTACCGGATATAAGGTTATACATTGTCAAATTGAGGCGCTAACAGCCTTTGGTATGCCTTTTAAACTAGGCGTGCACGGTCGCCCTATAGTCCTCACTGCGGAAGTGCAAAAATATTTAGGTAGCACTACTATCGCCAACGCTCCTGAGAAATGTGAGCCGAACTGGGCCGCTTTGGAGGTTTGATATGGGTCGCCGTCGCTCTACCAATCTCCACCTTCCCCAAAGAATGTATTTAAGCCATGGTGCATATTTTTATGTAACTAGATTAAATAAGTGGATTTCACTTGGTAGGGACTTAGCGACTGCAAAACGTAAGTGGTCTGAACTTGATGGGACAGAACTCCAAACTGGCATGGCTGCTCTTATTAATCGCTACATGATTGAAGTGGCACCCAAAAAAGCCCCTAGAACCTATTCTGATAATCAAGCAGAAATTAAACATCTATTACCCGTTTTTGGAGTAATGCCTCCACGTGAAATCAAGCCGCACCATATAGCGAAATACTTGGATACAAGAGGTCAGAAGGCACCTGTGAGGGCCAATCGAGAGAAAGCCTTGCTAAGCCATATCTTCACAATGGGAATGCGCTGGGGTATCGTAGACGCAAACCCATGCAGAGGCGTACATCGGAACAAAGAAGGCGAACGTGATCGCCTGATTACAGATGATGAGTTCAACCAAGTGTGGATCAAGGGAAATCTTACTATTAGATGCTTAATGGATATTGCCTACATAACAGCTCAAAGAATTGGAGATTTACTGGATATTAGTATGAAAGATATCTCTGAAAAAGGTATCTACTTCAAACAAAATAAAACTGGCAAGAAACTGCTGGTAGTTATGAATCGAGATCTACAGGCTGTCATCGACCGTTGTAGACGCATTCACCCAAAAGTTAAGGGCATGACCTTATTCCATAATAGGAAAGGTCAGGCCTATACTTATGACGGATTTGATTCAATGTGGCAACTGTCCAAAAAGAAGGCAAAGGTAGAAGATTTCCACTTCCATGACATCAGGGCAAAGGCTATTACAGATGCCAGCTCTCTTGGATTAAATGCTCAATTATTGGCTGGACATGCTACGGCTGCGATGACTGCACTTTATATTAAAAGACGACAAGTAGAACCTGCAATTGCGCTCAATAGCATGCCTAATATTCTGAGAAGCGGCACGATAGGGTAAGGTTTGGCGGTCTATTCATATTAGACACTTACCTAGGTTTTACATAGGAGAATAGTTATCATAAACAATAGGTTATAAAGATTAGTGGGGAGAGAACTGTTAATCCGTAGGTCCCTGGTTCGAGCCCAGGTCGAGGAGCCAAATAGAGTAAGGGGTTGCCGTTAGGCAGCCCCTTTTTTGTTGCCCCCAGCATAAGCGCCAGGTTAACAGGGGGCTAACACTACAGGTTAAGCTCTGTCTATATTGTTAAGTTAGCTGGAACAATAGGCTGTCAATAGTCGGCCAATAATTTATGGATATCCGAGTTTCGTGATTGATGCCGCTTAAATCATCATGAGTTCAATAATTTTCATTATTGATTGATTGTCATCAATAGAGACACATGTTCCGCCTAGGGAGTGGTCACGCGTGAACGCTAATCTTTAGGCCCAACGCATGAATAACTTTAGAAATAGTGTCAAAGCGGGGTTGTGATCCCACAGTCAATGCTTTGTAGAGGCTTTCGCGACCTAAACCCGATTCTTTGGCAACGGCAGCCATACCTTTAGCTTTGGCAATATGACTCAATGAGCGAATAAGTTCATCATTATCGCCATCCTCTAATACCTGGGATAAGTACTCGGCAATAGCCTCTTCGCTATCAAGGTAGCGAGTAATATCGAATGCTTTTAGTTTTTGCACTGCTTTCATAACTTAAAACTCCTTAGCCAATTCAATCGCTTTTTTAATATCTGTCTGCTGCGAACTCTTAGTGCCACCAGCCAATAAGATCACCATGATCTTCTCTCGCATGGTGTAGTACACCCGATAGCCAGCGCCTATATCAATACGCATTTCCGATACACCAGTACCCACAGGTTTCACATCCCCCAAGTTACCGTTTTCTGCTCGCTCAATACGCCGAGCGATAGCCACTTTGGCGCGTAGATCCTTAATGGAGTTGTGCCACGCTTCAAATGACTTGGTTTGTTGGATGATGTAAATTATTTATGTATTGTATCCACTTAGATACAAAAGTCAACCGCTTAAATGTCGCTACCCTTTGCCTTGGTGCCAAGGTAACCGCTATGATGGCGCAGAGCATAGTCATTAGCCCCGTATCCAGACATTTGCACTACCAAAACAGCTAGGACATCACCCATAACAGACATGCATGTCGTTGAAGTTGTTGGCGTTAAGCCTAAAGGACATGCTTCTGTCGGATCTCCATTCCAAAGCACGTAATTAGACTTATTGGCTAATGGTGAGTTTTGCTTGCCCGTAATCGCAATGATTTGCAGGGAGGGGATTAATCGCTTGGCTAAAGTCTCTAGCTCCAAGATTTCACGGGTTTGACCGGAGTTTGAAATCAGTATCAACACATCATTTTGATGAAGAAGCCCAAGATCACCGTGCTGCGCTTCTAGTGGATGCAAAAATACACTTGGTAAACCTACCGAACAAAAAGTAACAGCTATTTTTTTGCCAACCTCACCAGCTTTGCCTACACCACTGATGACAATCTTTCCACCATTAGCCTTAGCCCTTAAAAAGAGATCGGTACATTGCTCAAATGGGTTTTGATCTGAGATGGAGCCAATCGCCTTGGCTTCGGCAGCGAGTACGTCTTGAATTAGTTTTTGCAAGGATTACTCCGATTATTAAAGATGCGGCTTAGATGAAAAACAGTCCATCAATCACAGAACTCTGTATTGATATGTATCGCAAAAGTTGGTGACAATGGATAAATCAATCACGTAACTCGGATACCCTAATTTATTAAATCGAAAAATAAATTGTTTGGCAGACAAATAGCCTAAAAAAATAGAGCTCCACCACCAAAACATTCAAACAGATCACCCAAGTGATATTGCAGAAGGCTAGCGTCACCCCTGCGCAGAGTTAGCCATCTATAAGAGGAATGCCCAACGCTACCCATCAGGAAATTGATTCAGCTATCTACGGCTATTTATAAACATCTCGTAGTCACGCTTAACCTGTTGGACATCCACTACCTTCCCGTTCTTTATCACATCCTCATTCGATATAACCCTGAAGTCCTAAATTTACTAGCCACCACTAATTGGCACAGTAAATCCCAGGGTGGTGGTAGTGATGCTATTAATAACTTTAGCCATACCTCTAGTTTTCTATTTTAAGATAAAACTACACGCATAGGCTCGACCCTCCATAAAAGCTGTGACAGAGTAAAAATCACACCTTGTTGTCAGTGGCTTACGCGATGCCTTTCATAGTTATACGCAACCGTCTTTTTATAGTGATGTCTTATTGCCAACCCTAATGAGTTATACCTGCTGGACAAAGGCAGTAAAAATCTTCACCCTAGAAAAAAAGGGCCCTACTGGATCCTGCCCTCTAGGGTCAACTTTACCGAGCACTGAGGAATTGGGCATGCCATGCAGGTCTTTAGCGAGCCTCTTTAAATCACCTGCATCTACGCCCCACTTTGGCTCAAAATATACGAATGTGATGCAAGTGTGCACCAAAATAAAATGACTTACAAAATTGTGGCCCACTAAAAATGTGAGTATTAGTGCCTACTCCGCACCATATTGGATTAAATATAAAAATGTCAGATAAATCCATACAACTTTCCATCAGTGGAATTCATAAGTCCTTTAACAGCAAATCAGGTCCAGTAGAAGTGCTAAGCGGATTAACGTTTGATGTACATGAGCAAGATTTTGTCAGCATCATTGGCCCTAGTGGCTGCGGAAAATCAACAATCTTCAACATCATCGCGGGATTGCTCGAAGCCGATCAGGGGTCGCTGATTTATAGAGGGGAAAAAACATCCAGCCTTAGGGGTCGCATCGGCTATATGATGCAAAAAGACCTTCTTTTTCCCTGGAAAACAGTACTTGAAAATGTTTTATTGGGACTCAAAGTTCGAGGCGAAGATGGTCCTAACGCGGTAGATATGGCCAGGGAGTACCTTTCCACTTTTGGTCTATCCGGATTCGAAAAATCTTACCCACAAACACTTTCCGGAGGAATGCGACAGCGTGTAGCGCTAATAAGAACCTTACTCATGGATCCCGACATACTTTTACTGGATGAGCCTTTTTCTGCGCTGGATTATCAAACTCGCCTCTATTTAGAAAGCGTACTACTAGAAGCGGTTGCTACGTTTAAAAAAACAGTAATTTTAGTTACTCACGATATTGATGAAGCAGTCGCGCTCTCTAAAAGGGTTGTGGCTCTTAGCGGCAGACCAACAACAGTAAAAAATGTTCATCAAATTGACATCGAGCGCTCAACCCCCATTGATGCAAGAGCTCATAAGAATTTCTCAGAATATTTTAATTTACTTTGCTCAGAATTAGATATTCAAACCAGAAAGGATGCATAAGCATGAAAACCAAAAAATCCTTAGTAACCGATTGGTTAAATACTGGCTCAGGAAAATCATTAATCCAAATAATGTCGGTAATGATATTTTTCGCAGTCTGGCAACTTGGGGCTGAACTTGGCTTTGTCTCTGAATTTTTAATCGGGACGCCAGAAGGCATTTGGAAAAGATTTGTAGTGAGTATTCTTGATTTCTCGCTCTTTATTGATACTGGATACACCCTGTGGGAAGCCCTACTCGGCTTTGTTATTGGCACCATTATTGGAACGGCAATTGGACTTTATCTTTGGTACTCCAAGTGGGCAGCGCAAATAACAGAACCCTTTATTGTGGCCCTCAATAGCGTGCCTAAAATTGCGCTTGCACCCATCATTCTTCTTTGGTTTGGCACGGGTTTAGGTGCAAAGGTTGTACTGGTTGTTTCTATGACCGCCATCATTGCGTTGATAGCAGCACATCAGGCGACAAAAGATGCCGATAAAGACCTTCAATCGCTCCTTTTTTCTATGGGTGGAACCAAGCACCAGATCTTTTTTGAAGTGATTATTCCATCCTCAATGCCGGCAATTATTTCCAATTTTAGAATCAACGTCGGATTCGGACTTGTTGGTGCAGTTGTTGGAGAATTTATTTCCTCCAAAGCAGGCTTAGGTCACATGATCTATAACGCATCAAGCCTTTATGAACTCAACTCAGTATGGGTTGGTCTATTCATGCTAATGATTGTGGGATTTCTTCTTTATCACGCGATTGATGCGCTGGAAAACTTCATGTTTCCATGGCGGATCGACAGCGGACGCACTCAAATTCGAATGTAATTTTTAACCTAACGGAGATATTTAAAATGCAATCTATTATTAAGAAAATAAGTTCCATCGTATTGGTATCGGGGATTTGCATTACATCATTTTCAGCCTTTGCAGAAGTTAAGACGGTAACGGTTTCTCAGGCATTTCAGTCAATGCTTTATTTACCTCTATATGTTGCAATTGATAAAGGCTTTTTTCAAGATCAAGGGCTTAGTGTTATTAAGGAGACTGCCGGATCCCCAACGGCTGCGCTATCCTCAGTACTGTCTGGAAGTTCACAATTTTCCATTCATGGACCTGAATGGACTGCAATTGCCGCATCAAAGGGGGCAAATGTTGGCATTATTAGCAATGCGGTAAATGGGGCAGCTGTATGGATAGCCACCGCCCCAGATGTTAAATTTACTAATATCAAGGACGTCAAAGGCCTAAAGGTAGTAACTGGACTAATGCCAACTACCAGCACCTCCCTTTTCCTCAAGCTTCTCAAAGAAAACGGTATGAGCGAAAAAACAGATATCGATATGATCCAAGTCCCGCTCGGTTCTGAACCGGCTGCCCTACTCGGTGGCCAAGCAAAAGTCGCCGTCCTATATGAACCAGGCTTAGATCAGGTAGCCATTAAGGGCATGAAGGTGGTACTCGGCTTTCCAAAGACTTATGGACCTTACGCCTTCTCATCAATTACTGCACTAAAGTCTGTTGACTCAGTTGCCGCCCAGCGAATGGTAAATGGCATGGAAATGGCTTTGCGTTATATGGGCAAAGATCCAAAGGGTGCAATTGAAGTTGCTAAAAAGGAATTCCCATCTCAGGATCCTCAAGTTGTTGAAAATGCAGTCAATCGCATGATGAGCGAAAATGTATTTCCAAAGAATGTTCAAATTACACCGCAAGCTTTAAAAATTGCAATGGATACTCAGATCGCACTAGGCAATCTAAAAGAGCAACCAGTTTTTGAAAACTTCATCAACGAAACATATATTAAAAACGCACTAACAATCAAATAATTTCTGCCTATCTGGTGCCTTAAAGGCATCAGATAGATTTCACTTAACTATATTTAATAATAAAAATGATAAAAATACTTGGCCTTAAAGAGGCTAGTGACAAGATTCAAAAAAAACAACTCACACCACAAAAATTATTAGCCGACTGCTCCCATCAAGCAGATTTGAAAGAGCCAACACTGCATGCGTTTCTTGTAAGAGCCTCTTTAGAGCAACTTGATAGTCAAATTCAGCAAGGGCCCTTAATGGGCATACCAGTGGCCGTAAAAGATATTATTGCCACAAAAGATTTCCCCACTACCAATGGCTCCCCTATCTACCAAGGATTCATCCCCGAGGAGGATGCTCCAATAATTAAAAAAATACGTCAGCTCGGTGGCGTTATCTTTGGAAAAACAGTAACAACCGAATTTGCATGGAGAAATCCCGGCCCCACTACCAATCCATGGAATAGTGAACATACACCAGGCGGGTCCTCAAGCGGATCAGCCGCAGCAGTTGCAGCGGGAATAGTGCCGTTAGCCCTTGGATCCCAAACACAAGGATCTATTATCCGTCCCGCAGCCTTTTGCGGAATAGTTGGATTTAAAGCCAGTTTTGGCGCTATACCACGAGATGGTGCCCACCCTCTTTCTGGATCTTTAGATCACATTGGATTTTTTACTCGCTCAGTTGATGACGCAGCAATAGCTTTAAATTTGCTGAAAAATGAAACGAATGAAGAAGAGGATTCTATAGTTTTGCCAGATTTTAAAATGGATCAAATAGATGGAATCGCGCCGTTTTCCAAGCCGCGTATAGCGGTTCTCAAGACCCCATTTGATCATCTGTTGAGCCAAGAACAATCTCAAGCACTTGAATCGGCAGCCGATAGACTTCGCTCTTCAGGAGCAATAGTGGAGGATGTCACTTTACCCGGTCTGTATTGGGATGCAATTCAAGACATGAACACCATGATGGAATGCGAAGCGGCTGCAATACACCAATCTCATATCAAAAATCACTCGCAATTACTGAGCATTCATATCAAAGAGTTATCAGAAAAAGGTTCTAAACATTCTGCCCTTGAATATCTTAATGCTCGTTCAAAACAAAAAAAATTGCGACAATCAGTTGGAGAATTTTTTGGGAAATATGATGCCTTCCTCTCCGTACCAGCGAGCGGGGAGGCTCCAAAAGGGCTAACATCGACTGGAGACCCAATATTTTGTGCGCTATGGAGTTTTTTGGGAGTGCCTTCCATCACCTTACCATTTACTAAGTCCAGTAATGGCTTGCCGCTTGGAATTCAATTAATTGGCAACTACGAAGATGATTGGACTCTTTTAAGCATTGCCAAATTTGCTGAACATTCATTTTTAAACTGATGCATGAAGTTGCCAATTTAAAGCCTTAAATAGAAATGCTGGCCACCCACTTGTTCATATCAATGGGTGGCTCTTTAAAAAAATCAGGGCGCTAGTATATTGAACATCAGCTGAACTCCAGAACCAATTCATCGCAAATTGCTTTATCGCCCCTTACCCTTAGTAAATGGATCGATCCTTGCATATTATTTATTAAAAATGCACTATTTACGATTGCTCGATATAAAAAATTAAAACCGCTCTTTGAAGTAATCCGTTACCGCCTGTTGAAATATGCTGTAGCCTTTTTGGTACATCATCATATGTCCAGCATTGGGCACTACTACATAGCGCTTATTGGCATTTGGTAATTGCTCAAAGAATGGTAGCAACTGCTTAGTGTCAGCGACATCGTCATACTCACCATGAATAATCATCGTTGGCACCGTAATCTGAGCCGCATTAAGCATTGGTAATTTAGTCACCAATTCCAACTGAGGACTTGTAGCGGTATTGATCTCAATAGCAGCTGCAGATTTTGCATAAGCATCAACCACCTCTGGGAAGTTGTCCTCTTTTGGTGTCAAAGAATAAAATCGCCCATGCCACCCTGCCTCAGGAATTTGTATATAAACCTTCTCTTGATACATCTTTAAGTTTGGCCTACGCTTGGCAATGTCAATGCTATCTATGCCCATCTGTGCATAAGAAACATATCGATCTACTTTTTCTGGATGAGCCATGACAAACAGACCGCCGTATTGGGTGGCATATGACCAGGCTAATAGCTTTACTTTGGGAACGCTGCGAGCATTCATCACAAAATCAACTGCTGCATTTAAGTCGCTTGCCGCATCTTCGGTTGTGAAATGGTCTGCGGGATGGGTGGACCGACCAAATCCTCTGATGTCTAGCGCGAACACATCAAAGCCTTGTTTAGCCAAAACATCCATCAAACTAATATCTGGATTACTGGGAACCCCGAGGTCAAAAGACTCTTTACCCGCAGTAGCTGATCCATGGGCCAACATAATGACAGGTTTATTTTTTGGGCTGCCAGTAAATTTTTCCCAAACATAAATATTTACATCACCATTTTTAACCCAATGCTCAGCACCCTGAACTCTATTTGCGCTATTTTTTTCTGCGATTGCCATTGAAAAATAAGCGCATAGCAACGCCATAAATAAAACCTTTGCTAGATTCATTTTGTCTCCAATTTATATTTTTTATTAAATGCAAAATTAGAATATCACGGACATCTATTAAAAACTGAAACCCAATGAAGTATTTAATGGGTATTAACCCCATATCAATAATATTTAAGGCTTTTAATCGCCTAAATATTTCAATTACAGCGCCCAGTAGAGCGCCACTTATCAAAGAGGATCCGCTTGAGTTAATAATTACCCTCCAGATTACAATGCTCTTATTGGATATAAAAAATACATAATCTGGAGAGCAATTTATGCAACAAAAATGGGGAATTAGAGGGATGGCTGTGGCACCGCACTCGCTTGCATCGGAATCTGCTTTAGCAGTGCTGCGAGATGGCGGGAATGCCCTTGAGGCTATGGTGGCCGCGGCGGCAACAATTGCAGTAGTCTACCCCCACATGAATTCCATTGGCGGGGACTCATTCTGGGTCATTCATTCACCAGGAAAAGTTATGGGGGGTATTGATGCCTGTGGAGCTGCAGCGGGTCTTGCATCAAAGAACTGGTACGCAGAGCAAGGTATCACTAAAGCCATTCCCTTCAGAGGTCCAGTCGCAGCCAATACTGTTGCTGGCACCATTTCAGGCTGGGGTGCAGCGCATCAACTTTCCAAACGCGGATTAGGTGGCAAACTTCCTCTTTCAAGATTACTAGCAGATGCGATTCACTATGCTGAAAATGGGATGCCCGTTACCCATAGCCAATCTAGCCTAACCTTGAAAAAGAGAGAGGAGCTTTGTCCCATCCCTGGTTTTTCAGAAACCTTCTTGGTTGATGGACAGGCCCCAGTTGTTGGCAGCATATTTAAACAAGAGCGTCTAGCTAAAACCTTGCGTCAAATTGCTAGAAAAGGCACGGATGATTTCTATCGCGGGGATTTAGCTCATCTATTAGCAAAAGAATTGACTGATATTGGTAGCCCACTGAGATTGGATGATCTTGAGCGTCATCATGCAAAGTTGATCGACCCACTTGAACTTAGGCACAGCATGGGTAATGTCTACAACATGACGCCGCCTACACAGGGCGTTGTCTCTTTAATGATTATTGGCATTCTGGATCAGCTTAATCTCAAGCGCTTTAAGGTAGACAGTGCCGAATATGTCCATCACTGTGTCGAAGCAACAAAACAGGCTTTTAAAGTACGTGATCAATTTGTCACTGATCCTGCCTATATGAAAAGAAATGCTCAGTCATTCTTATCACCGGCCTTCTTAAAAAAACTAGCTAAAAATATTAACCCAGAACAAGCCCTTCCCTGGGGCCAGGGTAAAGGCCCTGCTGATACGATTTGGATGGGGGTCGTCGACGGTGATGGAAATTGCGTTTCCTTCATTCAAAGTATTTATCATGAGTTTGGAGCGGGTATTGTTCTTCCTACTTCGGGTGTCAATTGGCAGAATCGTGGCTGTAGCTTTTCTTTAGATCCTAAATCTCTCAATCATTTA
>Ga0073936_10007440_pt1 | contig 14152 bp, 13 predicted proteins | sample AliMusrvi5mmetaG_FD_87041 | JGI IMG/M metagenome (GOLD analysis project Ga0073936, IMG submission 87041) | Freshwater lake bacterial and archeal communities from Alinen Mustajarvi, Finland, to study Microbial Dark Matter (Phase II) - Alinen... | ecosystem: Environmental > Aquatic > Freshwater >... | reverse complement strand
GTTAAGGAGGTCACCCATGAAGAGGTAACCAAGGAGGAGCTGGGCGGTTCCGTGACCCACGGCAGCAAAAGCGGGGTGACTCACCTGACCGCCGATGACGACGAACATGCGATGCTGATGATTCGGGAACTTTTCAGCTACATTCCCTCCAACAATATGGAAGATCCACCTTTCGTCCCCACACTCGACGAGAGCAACCGCGAGGAGCCCGATTTGGATCAGTTGATTCCTTCCGATCCGAACAAGCCATACGATATGCATGAACTGATCATCAAAGTGGTTGACAACAGGAATTTCTTTGAAATACAACCGGCCTATGCGCCCAATATCCTCGTTGGATTTGCACGTCTGGGTGGAAGAAGTGTGGGCATTGTAGCCAATCAGCCTGCTTTCCTGGCAGGCGTACTCGATATCAACTCCTCTGTCAAGGCGGCTCGTTTTGTCCGTTTCTGCGATGCTTTCAATATTCCGTTGATCACCTTCGTGGATGTTCCTGGCTTCCTGCCCGGTACCGTGCAGGAGTTCGGAGGAATTATCCGTCATGGTGCCAAACTGTTGTACGCTTTCGCGGAAGCCACCGTTCCGAAGATTACCATGATTACCAGAAAAGCCTACGGAGGAGCTTATGACGTGATGAGCAGCAAGCACATCGGTGCCGATGTCAATTATGCGTATCCTTCGGCCGAAATTGCGGTCATGGGAGCCGACGGTGCCGTCAGGATCATCAACAAGGACAAACTGGACGCAGAACAACGCGCAGCTGCTGTTGAGAACTACAGGGAAACTTTCTCCAATCCCTACAAGGCTGCCGAACTGGGCTATGTCGACGAGGTGATCTTCCCCCGGCAGACCCGCGGCAAGTTGATCCAGGCACTGGAGATGGCGCAGAACAAGCACAAAACCAATCCGCTGAAGAAACATGGCAACATACCATTGTAAAAAAAACGGGCTGAATTTCAGCCCGTTATTTTGTAGTTACCAGTTCAGGATTCCGAATCCAATGGTAAACGGATTCATGACCGGTCCCCTGCCATCCTTGAAGAAGGGAGTAAAATAGTAGGTTCCGAACAGGTTGATTCCCTTGTAACCCAACCGCACCGTCGATCCTCCTCTGAAAGGATTGATAACAAAGTCATTGTGGTCCTTGTACTTGGTGTCGACGATCTTGACCTTTGTATGGGATCCCATTTTGATACCGCCGATGAGCCCCATCGACATCCATAGTCCAGATCCACGGGGAGCATGAAACTCCAGCAAAAGGGGAACGGTTATAAATCCGGTAGATAATTTCGTTTTCTGGAGCCCTTGGGCGGTGATCGGAACCGGGACGATGTATCCATTCTCATTCTTGATGGTATAATCGTTTGAAAAACGGTAATCATTGAAATTGAGACCAAGGCCGGTCACAAATCCGAAGTTGTTCTTTTTTTCCTGTAGTCCTACACTTACCTTGAACAGGTTAATGTTCACCTCCATGGACTTGTTGTGATTGAGGTCCATGAAGTTAGGTGTGCTATAGCCTTTGTAGTCCACATTGGCAAAAGAGTTGACCCCCATTTCGAAAAGGGACCAGTGTCCTTTGAACTTGGGTGAATGGCCGGTCCATTTCTTGTAACCTTCGTCATCCAACTGATCGAATGCCACCTTGGTGCCATGTTTGCCATCGGAAACAACCATCGTTTTGCGTCCTACACGAATTTTGACTGAATCATTCTGACCCTCATGCACATTGACAGTGCTGTCTCCAATTTTCACATCCGTCTTGGATCCGTCCTCAACCACCGTAACCATGTTTTTGCCAAGGACATTGACACGTACCGTATCCTGTGCCCCATAGACGAATCCGGTGGCAAGGAAGAGAAGCAGAAATAAATAAATTGTTTTCATAGGATAATATGTTTGAAATGTTTGAAATGTTTGAAATGTTTGAAATGTTTGAAATGTTTGAAATGTTTGAAATGTTTGAAATGTTTGAAATGTTTGAAATGTTAACTTCCTAAAAAACTTTTAAACCCTTCGGACCCTTCAAACTTTATAAACCCTTCGGACCCTTCAAACTTTATAAACCCCATTAACCCTTCAGACTAAATAAACCCTTCAAACTTTTCACTTGAGACGTTTACCTCGTCCTAAAAGTTACATTACCTGTTCAGCGGGATGGAAAATGCAAGCAGTTGGGTATTGAAAGAGATGGAAGTCAGGCGGCCATCACGTCCTTTTTTTCCGGTCAGACGGTTTCCAGGAAGTCTGGAGAAGAGGCGGAGCCCGAGCAATGTGAACTCTTCGCGCGTGATGAAAGATTTGGGTTCTTCGCCTTTCAGGGCTTCCAGTTTATGTTGAAGAAAATCAGAGATCGGAATTTCATTGGCTGCGATCTGCCTGGATCCTTGAACTTTTATCGCTTCCAGATCGTTGATCACGATGGCATCGGATGCAACGACTGGCGATTTTGGCTGCATGGATTTAACTGGCACTATTTCCCGTTCTTCTATTTTTGCCAACTGCTTGGATGGAGTTGAAATAAAGGTCTTAGACGGCGTGAATTTCATCTTCGTTTTAGAAGAATGTTTTGCAATAGGCAAAGGTTCTGTGATTTGTTTGTTACCGACCTTTGATTCAATGGGAGTTTGGGTAGGGAAAGGTGCCAGTTTGGACAGTCTCATCTGTGTACCCTTGTTGCTGCGTTCAGTTTCAGGATGGTACAAGAGTATGGCTACCAGAAAGATAGCTGCAATGGTGGCCACCATAGGCCAGAGTATTTTTATCCTGTTCCTTTTTTTGAGTCGGTCCTTACCTGGGAAACCAAGCATGGTGTCTGGCTGGAGTTTGCACCTTTTCAGGGATGCCACTAAATACCGTTGACTGGAGTGACTTTTTAGCCAGTTTTCAAATTGAATGGACTCATCTGCCGAAAGATCTCCCTCTGTGGATGCCAGTGCCATCGATTCAAAGTATTCCGGCTCGTCGTACAAGGTTTTTTTAAGATCCGGTTTCCCGGCAAAGGAAAGTTTGTTGTCTGCTAGTAGGATTGCAGGGTATGGTTCCAATTCATCTGCCAGATCAGGGTGCTCCTGAAGGAAACGATCTACCACCTCCCTCTGCGTCTGATCGAGTCTTCCCTCCAGGTAGTCGAGGAACCAAATTTCATAATTGTCTATGGAAATTTTCATAGTAGCGCGTCAATGGTTCCAATGTAGTTCTTCAGGAAGATCCTGGAGCGGTAAATGTATACTTTGACCTGTGATTCGGAGAGACCTGTAATTTCACCGATTTCCCGGTAGGAATATCCTTCGTAATCGCGCAGCAGCACTACGGATTTTTGTATTTCAGGCAATTTGGCAACTGCCTCATGCAGTATCTCCTGCAGATCGCTGTATCCCTCTTCGATGGTGCGGTCAGGCAGTTTGCCTGATTCCACAAGGCTCTCCCTGCGTGTTTTGCGGATCCCGTCTATCATGGTATGATGAGCCGTGGTAAACAACCAGGATTTCACTTTGGATGGGTCGATTTGTGTATGGTGCATCCATAGCCTTTCATAACAATCCTGTACAATATCCTGTGCAGACGAAGCCGAGCCCAGATTTTTCAGGGTATAACGATAAAGGGCATCAGCCCAGTTGTCAACGGCAATGTTATAATCGGCAACGGTCATTGTCAGGTATACGTGTTTTTGCAATAAGACGATCCAGGAGGCGAAAAGTTACAACGGCACGAAATTTGTACGGATATCTGTTCTCAGAAGCTTTAAAGGAAACCTTTTTGGTGGGTTTTCGTCTCTTTAAAAGAGTTAAATATTCTGAAATTGCTATAAATGGGTTTAAATATTCTGCCTTAATCTAAGGCGGTTTCGATTATATCGTATTTTTGTCGTTCAAGTAAAAATTCAACCGAATGAAAAGGAACAATGTGATAAGACCAATGTTTTGGCTGATAGTTTTGCCACTCTTTTTTGCCCAGTGCAAGAAGGAAGCGGTTTTACCAAAAACCATAGATCCTGTTGTGACACCGCCTGCTGTCATTCCTGCTGCAACTGAACTGAATACCTTTATATGGTCCTCCATGCATGATTATTATTTCTGGACCGAGAAGGTGCCTAACCTGGCCAATACCTATTACCAGCCATTGACTTCATCCAGTGCAAATTACAAGCAGCATGTGGATAGTTTGGATTTTTTTCTTAACAAATACACCAATCCGAGAAAGCTATTCACAGATCTGAAATACCAGAACAATGTTGTCGACAAATGGTCTTTTATTGTGAGTGACTACGACAGTATTTTTAATTGGCTTTCCGGTACTTCCACCACCATTGGAGCGGATTATCAACTCTATTACGTGAGCTCCACCTCTTCCAATGTCATTGGATTGGTACGCTACGTCCTGAAGGGTTCTCCGGCCGATCTGGCAGGGGTACAGCGGGGCGACATCTTCAACCTGGTGGATGGGGTTCAATTGACGGATGCCAACTATGTAACCAACCTGGTCAACAAGCAAACCATGACACTTTCGTTTGCAAAGGTTGTCAGCGGGGCACTGGTGCCTACAGGGAAAACGGCTACCATGACCGCTGTCACGATTCAGGAGGATCCGGTATTCTTGAATAAAGTTTTCACGGTCAATGGAAACAACATCGGATACCTGGTCTACAATGGATTTACATCGGATTTTGATTTGGAACTGAATACGGTCTTTCAACAATTTAAGACGGCTGGAGTTTCCAAACTGATTCTGGACCTTCGTTACAATGGTGGCGGATCGGTGCAATCTGCCATCTATCTTGCCAGTATGATCTATTCGACCAATACCTCCAAATTATTTACCAAGAGTGTTTACAACAGCTATCTTACACCCTACATCACCTCTACCTATGGAGCTAGTTACTTCCTGAGCAATTTTACGGACAAGATCAATACAACAGCGATCAACTCGCTGGGCATAAACGAAATATACTTCATCGTCTCCGGTGAGACAGCATCCGCCAGTGAATTGCTGATCAATGGTCTGAAACCATACATGAACGTAAAATCCATTGGGACTAATACTTACGGCAAGTATGTGGCATCGTTGACTCTTCAGGATTATGACAGCAACAACAAACTGGTGACAACGCATAAATATGCCATGCAACCCATTGTGGCCGAATACGCCAATTCGCAGGGGGTTACTGAATTTGTCAACGGACTTGTCCCGGATATCACGGCCAAGGAGGATATAGGCAATATGCTGCAATTGGGAGATGAGAATGAAACTTTGCTCAAGATCGTTCTGGATTACATCAAGGGATTGAAATCCCAGAGCCTGACCATTCCAAGTAGCCTGGCCAACTCAAGGTCCGTTTTCGTCGCCAAAGACCAGTCACGTTTCTCCAGGGATATGTACATTGATCCTCAAAAACTTGGAAAACGAACAAGATAAAAACATAAACTGTGGTCTGAAACATATGCTTGAGAATAGCAGTAAAATTGAGTGAATGAATGATAAACAATTGAAATTGGATGAGCGTTACTTGCGGATGGCAGCAGTATGGGCTGAAAATTCCTATTGTGAGCGACGTCAGGTTGGGGCATTGTTGATCAAAAATAAAATGATTATCTCCGATGGCTACAACGGTACACCATCAGGATTCGAAAATGTTTGCGAGGATGAAAGTGGCAAAACAAAGCCCTACGTTCTTCATGCAGAAGCAAATGCGATTACGAAAATAGCAAAATCGCACAACAGTAGCGAAGGTGCTACCCTCTATGTTACCTCTTCTCCCTGTATCGAATGTGCAAAGCTCATCATACAGGCAGGTATCAAACGGGTAGTCTTTTCGGAGCCCTATCACATGAATGATGGCATTGAATTGCTGGAAAGGGCGAAGATTGAGGTAGTGCAGATCGGTGGACGGGTGGAAAAATTGAAAAATTGAAAAGGCACACTCCTACATATCCAATTAACTCATAACTCATAACTCATAACTCGATCAAAGAAATTATCGCATACAATTCGTTAAATGGAAAATAACAACAGAAGGATTACTACCTGGATGCCGGTAATATTGGCATTAACGCTGATTTTTGGGGTTTGGCTGGGCATTAAACTGCAAAGCAGAAAACTGGGTGCCATGCTGTCTTCTCAATTGAGCAGCAAAAGCAAACTGGATATGGTCATTAACCTGATTGAAGGGAATTACGTGGATACGGTCAATTCAAAAAAATTGGTAGAGGATGCCATTCCTGAATTGCTGAAGCAGCTTGATCCGCATACGGTTTATATTCCAGCCAAAGAGATGCAAGGGGTTGCAGAGGAAATGTCTGGTAATTTTGGGGGGATTGGCGTTCAGTTCTCCATTCAGAATGATACGGTCATGGTGATTGATGTCATCTCTGGCGGTCCTTCACAGAAATTGGGTATTCGTGCCGGCGATCGTATTGTAAGGGTCGAAGACTCTACCCTGGTTGGTAAAGGGGTTAAAAACGAAACGGTTTTTAGAAAGCTCCGGGGTCCGAAAGGTACAATTGTAAAAGTAGGCGTATGGCGCAAGGGTTTACCCGATCTGTTGAGTTTTAACATCACCAGGGGAGATATCCCAATTTACAGTGTGGATGTCTCTTACCTGATTGACAACAAGACTGGATATCTGAAGATCGGACGGTTTGCGGAACATACCTATGAAGAATTCATGGCCGCCCTTGCTAAATTGGAAAGCGGTGGAGCGCAACAATTTATCATTGATCTTCGCGGTAATCCGGGCGGTTATCTCAGTGCAGTAGCCCGTATGGTTAATGAAGTTCTTGATAAAGATGAGCTGATTGTCTATACAGCGGGCAGAACCCAGTCAAAAAGAGAGTATACTGCCGAGAACCGTGGGAAATATTTCGGGAAAAGGATAGTGGTTTTGGTGGACGAATATTCAGCTTCTGCAAGTGAGATTTTTGCTGGAGCAATTCAGGACAATGACCGTGGAACGATCATTGGCAGGCGGACTTTTGGAAAAGGTTTGGTCCAGGACCAGATTCCTTTTTACGACGGCTCAGCCATACGCCTGACTGTCGCAAGGTACTATACCCCATCGGGTAGGTGCATCCAGAAATCCTATACGAAAGGGACAGACGAATATTACGCAGATATCACCAGACGCTATGTTCATGGAGAATTTGAACAAAAGGACAGCATTCACCAGACTGATACAGTGAAATATTTCACACGGCTGAAACGCGTCGTTTATGGCGGTGGGGGCATCATGCCAGATATCTTTGTTCCAGCCGATACAACAGGAAATTCCACTTACCTGTTTAAACTTTTGCAGAAGGGATTGGTCTATCAGTATGCTTTCGATTATGCTGACAAACACCGTGAAGAATTATCGAAATTGAAATCGGGTACTGAGTTTGCCGAACTCTTGCTTAAAAGGAATATATTAGGAGAATTTCTTCTTTATGCAGTCAAAAATGGCGTTACAGGCAATGAAGCAGGAATTAAGGCTTCAGGCAAGATCATAGAGACACAACTGATTGCCTACATAGCCCGGAACATCATCGGAGAAGAGGGATTCTACAGTATCATCAGCAAAGTAGACAACACGTTGCAGGAGGCCTTAAAAACCATTAACAGTAAGGACAAGATGGTAAGTGTGCAGTAAAAAAAGGGATGAGCCCGATGCTCATCCCTTTTTTTTACTTAACCAGCTCTTCAAGTTTTCTGTATGCCTCATTTACACCGGTGATATAACTGATCTTCAGTTGCTTGTAAAAATCTTTTACAAGCTTTGGATTATCTTTCCCGTCAGGATTGTTAATCTTATCTACCGTGCTGTTGTGCAGTTCAACGATTTCGTCGATGACTGCCATAGCCTCCATCTCCTTGCCATTAAAGGCTTGAACAAAATCGATGCAATCACCGATCATCTGGGAGGATAGAAACTCTATCTCCTTCTTTAACTGTCTGATACTTGCCATAATTGGATATTAATTTTTAAAAGAGTTTTGTTTTTTGAGGTGCATTCTTTTTCTTCTTGGTCAGTTTCTCTGCTTCTACTTCTGCATCGATAATTTTCTTTCTGAAACTGACCGGATCAGGCAGCGTCCAGGTATCCTTGTTGTCCCAGTTGGCCCTAATTTTAATTACATTCAGATAATAACAAACTTCCTCAGGTTCAGATTTTTCCTTCAGGTTGCCCGAATCCCAAACCCCGTTGTTGTTTCTGTCAAAAATCGCCTTCATCAGGTATTTTTTCGGTTCAAGGAATGGAATGGTAACCTCTTCATCCTTGTAGATCCGGAGGGATTTTAATACATGCTCATTCTTGTCGTTTTCAAGAACCTGTAGAATGGTAGGTCCTTTAACATTTTTAATGGAGAAGATTATTTTACCGTAATGTTCCTCTTCACGGGTCTTGAATTCGACATCAAAAGCTTTGCCGTAAAAACCATAAATGGTATGAAGGGCAGTTGAGTCGATAGTCAATTTGTAGGATGTTGCAAACTCCCATGGATATGAGATGATATATTTGCGGTGATTGGCTGAATCGGGCCTGATTTTGGGACTCAACTTGAAGTACGAGCTATCTTTTTTGATATAAAGCCCCACTTTTGATGTGTCGAAAGATAGAATGGGTTCAGGAGATTCAATCTGGATCGAACGGTAAGGATCAAAGAATTGGCCCAAATTGGAAGTAAGGATAACATTATTTGGTTCAATGACCATTTTTCTTCTTTCTTTTCGCTTGTTTTTTTCCGCTTTAATAACTTGGTTGTCAGATAAATATAGTTTTATTGTATCTTTTTTCGTGAAAAAGGCACCCAGACTGTCCTGTTGCAGAAAAGAAAGTTTCAACGCTAAAGTGTCTCGTTTATAGACAAGGGAATCTGTAATCCAGATTTTTAGCGTGTCTGATTTCTTGGATTTTTCAATCAGTTTCCAGTCACCTTTGGGATGAACATTTAACAACTCGACATTGAAAGTGTCGGCCGTGGAGCCGGTAAAAAAAAGGTTGACGGTCTTACGTGTTGTCCTCTCATATTTATCGAGGCTTAATTCAAATCCCTTTTCGAAGAATAGTGAGAAATTGAGAGGATCCGGATAAAATCTGGTTTTGCCAAGAACGACCATCGTATCGGCACCTGTCACTACTGTATCGCGTTTTGGTTCGTACGTAGCCGAAGGGGTGATACGTTTGTCAAGGAACGCAATTGAGTCTGTACCTGCAGTATATTTCAGGTTGTTATCGATGTCGCCAAGTGCATACATCTGAAAACTTGTGGCGGGTAAATTGGATATGACAAAGAAGCCCATTGCATTGGTTTTGCCTACAAAGTCCGGTCGTGTTTTGTGCACAAGTGTGTCGGAGGTACCTTTGTAAAGTAAAATATAGCAGTTTTTGATCGGTTCGAGGTTGAAGGCATCCCTTACAAATCCTACTATTCTTAAGGTATCGAGGGTAGCACCGGTCGAAAAGGCCAGCCGAAGGTTCTTGTATTTGTTTCGTTCGTTGTTGTCGACAATACCGTCCTTGAAGTCGAGCGAATAGGTTGTGTTCGGATGCAGTTTTTCGTTCAGATCAACTATAAATGATTTCCCCTTTGTTCTGAACAAGGGTTTTTTGGTGGTTGGGGGAGAGATAATAAATTTATCGTTCAGTTCATCCGGAACCACATATTCATTAAAGGTAATTTTAACCTTGCTATCCTTGAAATTTAATTGATTGGGTTCTGGCACACTCCTGACGATCACAGGTGGTGTTTTGTCTTTCGGTCCACCTTTGGGCATTCCCATGTTGGCACAGGAATAGACCAAAATCAATGGAATCAAAACTGAAGCGAAAATATATAAAACCCTCTTGACCACAGTTCATTAGTTTAATTGTAACTTCTATTCTGGACTGCCCTATCTTTCATTCAAGTTGCAGGGATGGACAGGGAGGTAAGGACAATTACTGGTATCGGGTATATTTGATCTGCAGTTGAACTGGCTTTGAACTGTTCCCTCCTTTCAGGACAACCCGTCTTGGAGAACCTTTCCTGTCGGAATGAACAAGGTAGAAACTGGTGGTTTCAATCTCTTTTTTGATAATTTGTTCAAGGTGCCGGGTAATGTTGAAAGTGTAACTTGCTGTAGTGGCATCATATATCCCTCCGTAATAGGAGGTTGACAACTGTGCATCTTTCGGGAAAGTTTCTGTACCGATACTGTCATATTTGAGATACAGATTGGTAGGCATCAGAAACCTTCTTGGGTCCGAAACCAGGGTATCGACAAAAATAGTCAGTGAGGCCCTGCTGATAACATATTGGGTCGAATCCTTCCACTTGGCGAGCGATGGGATATTGATCTTGACTTTTGTGCCACCGGTAGGTTGCAGATAGATCAATGAATCCTGTATGATTTCCTGGTTCAGGTGTGTGGTGAAAACACTATTTTGATAGTCGTGCGAGAATCCGGCAACATTGGCTGAATTGCTTGTGACGTTGTAGGAGAAGAAGAGTGAATCCTTGGTTGCAGTATGGTAATAAAGGCCCATGGCTGTTCCGGAGGTGGTTAAACCAATCAGGGTGCCTTTTCTACTGGTTGGGGCAGCTTCTATGTAAAGTCCTTTGAAGTGCTGAAGAAACTCTTCGTTGGATATCATTTGGAGTGAGTCCAGTTTCAGCAACCGGTTTCCAAGATTTGGATCCAGCGTAAGCCGGACATATTGAATGGTTGTATCTGTTTGCGTAGAGTCTATCTTGTATTTGGGGATAAACCGGGCAGATCCGATCGATATGGGTGAAGCAAGGGATTTAAGGTTGAACGAGGAGAGGTATTTGGCATCGTAATCCAAATCATTCGTTAATTCATATACCTTAAGGGTTTGAGCCGTAGCCGTATCCCCATAAATCCTTTTGTAGGTCAACCTTAAAATCAAGGAATCGAGTGAAGCAGTAGCATCGTAATTGGGATTGGCCGTCAGCCTGAATTGTGCCGCAAAGGCTCCGTCAGTGCGTCCGAAAAGCGGATCATTGAAACTGCCGATGTAATTGAAAGCGGGATGATCCACCCTGATTTTTTCATCGGTATAGGTAAATGCCTTGATGGTTCCTGTCTCAATGTAGTTTCTGGAAAAAACAACAGAACTCCCGGGAATCAGGTTTTTCCCAAGACTTTCGTCTCCGTTTTTACATCCTGTGAACAATAGTGAGACTATAAAGAGAGCCCAAATAGGGGCGAAAGCTTCAAATTTTCGATTTTTCAATGGAATCAACTTTAGTAGTAAAATCGGCGCAAATTATAAAATTTTATTGTAAAAATCGAAATAGGAATCGATGTAACTCTCTTTCGGCTGATAGTCGAGGTATTGCATTCCTGAAGCTTTGATGTGCTGTTCGATGTTTGTATTGATCACTTCACTTCCTTTGATGGCAGCATCCGAATAGGCAAGTGCCAATTTGGTATAATTTTCGAAGGAAGGTTCTCTGAGGATAGAGATATCGTCCAGGTCGATCCCGTCTTCGGCAATTTTGCGAGCCATTTCACCGTTGAGTGGGTTTTCAAACTGATCATTGTAAACGGAATAGACGATCCGTGTATTGGCAAACAATGGATTGTCCTTATAGGTTTTCTTTACAAAAAGAGGTACCATGCCAGTAAACCAGCCATGGCAATGGATGATATCGGGCGACCATCGCAGTTTGATGACTGTTTCAAGTACCCCACGCGCGAAAAAGATGGCACGTTCATCATTGTCATCAAATTCCACTCCATTTTCGTCTTTCAGCGAATATTTTCTTTGAAAATAATCTTCATTATCGATAAAATAGACCTGCATCCGTGCAGCCTGGATGGATGCTACCTTGATAATCAATGGGTGATCGTTGTCGTTGATGATCAAATTCATTCCTGATAAGCGAATCACTTCATGAAGCTGGTTTCTTCGTTCATTGACATTCCCGAAGCGTGGCATGAAGGTACGGATCTCTTTTCCCCGTTCCTGTATCCCCTGTGGCAGATACCGGCCAATATCGGCAATCTCTGACTCAGGCAGATAAGGTGTGATTTCTTGCGAGATAAATAGAACCTTCTTTTTTTCCATTTCTTTAACTTAAAATGTTTTGCAAAAATATATAAAATTTCCGCAACTTTCAACCATTTGCAAGAGCCCAAAAGTTAAACTAAGTGAAAGTGCCTAAAGTGCCTGAAGTGTCTAAAGTGCCTTAAGTTATGAAGCACCTGTTTGAAGTCAGGAAGTACTTTAGGTATTTTAGACACTTTAAATACTTTAGGCACCTCTTTTTTCTTTAACTTTGCACGTTTATTTCAAGTTGAAAATGGAACTTTTCAGGACGATAAAGGGGTTAGAGCAAGCATTGTGCGGGGATCGGAAACAATCTTTGACAGTTGGTTTCGTGCCAACCATGGGCGCATTGCACGATGGACACCTATCTTTGGTCCGGAGAGCTGCCTGCGAAAATGATAAAGTAGTAGTCTCCCTCTTCGTCAATCCTACCCAGTTTAACGATCCAAATGATTTAAAGAACTATCCCAGGAACATGGAAGCTGATATGGAACTTCTTGGAACTGTCTCCTGTGATTATGTTTTCTCACCCGAGGTCGAAGAGATCTATCCTGAGCCGGATAACCGAAAATTTGACTTTGGTACCCTGGAAAATGTGATGGAAGGGCGATTTAGACCCGGCCATTTTAACGGTGTTGCGCAGGTTGTGAGCAAATTGTTCGAAATCATTCAACCCGATAATGCTTATTTTGGCCTGAAGGATTTCCAGCAGTATTCAATAGTCAAGAGGATGGTAACGGAAATGAAGCTTCCGGTTAATATTATCGCCTGCGAAACGGTCAGGGAAGTCGATGGTCTGGCCAGGAGTTCCAGGAATAAGTTGCTTTCCAGTGAACACAGGAGTGTCGCACCACAAATTTACCGTATCTTACAGGAGGCCCGCAGCGAAGCAACCCTATTTACACCCGAAGAGGTGAAAAATCGGGTAGCCGGGAAATTTCAAAATGAACCATTATTGCGGCTGGAATATTTTGATATAGTGGATGATACCAACCTCGAAACAATTTCTTCCTGGAACCAGAAGGGGAAAAAAGTGGGCTGTGTCGCTGTTTTTGCGGGCACAGTCCGTCTCATTGATAACATAGTTTTTGACCAATAACAATATCCCGATGTTTATAGAAATTTGCAAGTCCAAAATACACAGAGTAACTGTAACAGGTGCTGATTTACAGTATGTTGGGAGTGTGACAATTGACGAAGAGCTCATGGACGCTGCCAACCTGATTGAAAATGAGAAGGTTCAGATCGTCAATATCAACAATGGTGAGCGATTTGAAACCTATGTCATCCGAGGGAAAAGAAAATCGGGCGACATCATCCTGAATGGCCCGGCTGCCCGCAAAGTGATGGTTGGCGATGTGGTAATCATCGTTTCTTATGCTTCTATCGATTTCGAAGAGGCGAAAACTTTTGTCCCACGTATTATATTCCCTGATACTGAAACCAACAGGTTGATATAAAACAAATTGGCTAAACTTAAAACTTCTTTTGTCTGCCAGAATTGTGGCTATTCTTCTCCCAAATGGATCGGACATTGTTCGTCGTGCGGTGAATGGAATACATTACAGGAAGAGATTTCCCTTCCGGCGAAGAACCCATCAACTTTCACCGGATCCATAATTCCGGCCAAGCCGGTTACCCTGGATGAGATTGATTTGCTTGAATTGCCGCGGATCGATACGACCAATGCCGAGTTTAACAGGGTTCTTGGTGGCGGAATGGTTCCCGGTGGACTCATACTTTTAGGTGGTGAGCCTGGAATCGGGAAGTCGACCCTGGTACTCCAGATTGCCCTTCAGATGAGAAACAGGAAAGTTCTCTATATTTCAGGGGAGGAGAGCCTGCAGCAGCTCAAAATGCGTGCAGAAAGGCTGAAGGGGGTTAATCAGGCCTGTCTGTTCCTTTGTGAGACTATTCTTGAGTCGGTGCTCACACACATTGACAGGGAATCGCCCGATCTGGTGATCATCGACTCTATTCAAACCATCAGCAGCGAAGCCATTGAATCGACTGCCGGTAGTGTAACACAGATCAGGGAATGTACGATTGCCATTATGAAGCTGGCCAAAGTCAGGAATATCGCGGTCATTCTGATTGGCCATATCAACAAGGAGGGAAGCC
>Ga0073936_10007438_pt1 | contig 14153 bp, 5 predicted proteins | sample AliMusrvi5mmetaG_FD_87041 | JGI IMG/M metagenome (GOLD analysis project Ga0073936, IMG submission 87041) | Freshwater lake bacterial and archeal communities from Alinen Mustajarvi, Finland, to study Microbial Dark Matter (Phase II) - Alinen... | ecosystem: Environmental > Aquatic > Freshwater >... | reverse complement strand
GTCCTTCGCCGTGCGCCAGTTGCGAGCGGACGCGGGGGCGGTTCTAACAGCCAGCCACAATCCGCCCCACGACAACGGCTTCAAGGCGTATTTCGACGACGGCGCGCAAATTGTCGAGCCGCACGCCTCGGCGATCGTCGCGGAGGTCAACGCGATCACCAGTGAGAGTTACGAGCCGGTGCCGGTGGCCGCGCGCGGAACCGTCACCATGTTAGGCGCGGAGATGGACCAGCAGTATGTGGCCCTGCTCAAAACGCTGCTGCTGCGGCCAGCCCTGTTGGACGAGGTGAAGCCCAAGATGGTCTATACCAACCTGCACGGCACGGGCGGACATATCATTGTGCCGATGTTGCGCGAATTCGGTTTCGAGGTGCAAACGGTGGCGGCCCAAGACGTGTTGGACGGGCGCTTTCCGACGGTGGAATCGCCCAACCCGGAGAATGCGCCGGCGTTGCAGATGGCCATCGATCTGGCCGAGGCGTCCGGCGCGGAGATGGTCATTGGCACCGATCCGGACGCCGACCGCATGGGCGTGGCGGCGCGCGATGCGACGGGACGCATGGTGTTGCTAACCGGCAATCAGATCGGTTCGCTGATGGCATGGTACCGGCTGAAGACCTGCTTCGAGCTGGGTTGGCTCACCGATTCGACTCGCAGCCGCGCGGTGGTGGTCAAGACATTTGTGACCACCGAATTGCAGTGTGCCATTGCCGAGGGCTTCGGCGTGGGGCTGGTGGACACTCTAACCGGATTCAAATACATTGCCCGCAAGCTGCGCAAATACGAGGATGCCATCCCGGCGGACAAGAAGGGCGACTATCGCTCGCTGAGCCAGGAGGCGACGCGGGCGTTGCGGCTGGAGTACTCGCGGTTCTTTGTGTTTGGCGGGGAAGAGAGTTATGGATATTTGGGCTCGGATGCGGTGCGCGACAAGGATGCGAATGGCGCGGCACTGATGTTCGCGGAAGTGGCGGCCTATGCCAAGTCCGTCGGCAAATCCCTGCCCGACCTGCTGGATGACATTTTCACGGCCTATGGCTATCATCTCGAACTGGGCAAGTCGGTGGTGATGGAGGGCGCGGATGGCGCGGTGCGCATCCAGGCGCTGGCCAATTCCTATGCCCACAACCCGCCCACCGAGGTGGACGGCGCGGCGGTGGTGCGCTTGCGCGATTTCGCCAAGCAGGACCTGTTCGATCAGGAAGGCGATCCGTTGCCCAAGGAAAAAATGCTGTTTGTCGAATTGCAGGACGGCCGCTCCTTCGCGGTGCGGCCCTCCGGCACCGAACCGAAAATCAAGTACTATCTGTTCGGCAAGGCCGCCCCGGGCGCGGACTTGGATTCCGCCAAGGCCCAAGTCAAAACCGCTTTGGAGGGGTTGTGGAAGTGGCTCGAGGAGGATGCCGGCAAGCGACACAGCGCGGTATGAACGGGCGACCCTTCACCCGGCGGCGGATGCTTCGCACGCTTCTCGGCGGTGGCTTGGCTGCGTCTGGGGTCGGGGCCTACACATGGCAAATCGCGCCGCATTGGCTGGAACTCGTCGAGCGTGGCCTGGCGATCCGCCAGTTGCCCGAGCACCTGGTCGGAAAGAAGTTAGTGCATATCTCTGACCTGCATATCGGCCCCCAGGTGGATGACCATTATCTCTTGGACTGCTTTCGACGAGTGCGCGAACTCGCGCCCGACATCGTGGTCTATACCGGCGACTTCATATCGCGCTATCACCAGTATGAAGCGCATATCCAGCGGATGTTCCCCTATCTCCCGCGCGGCACGCTGGGCACTTGCGGGATCCTCGGCAATCATGACTACGGGGTGGATTGCATGGAGCAAACGGTGGCCGCCCATGTGGTGGGCGCTGCGGCACAAGCCGGAATCGCCGTCTTGCGCAACGAGATCCACGAGGTGGCCGGCCTGCAAATCCTCGGCATGGACGATCTGTGGGCGGGTCGCTTCCAGCCGCAACTGACCTTTCAGAAACTCGACCGGCAACGTGCTTCGATTGTCCTGAGCCACAATCCGGACACCGTGGATTGCGAGGGCTGGCAGGGTTATGAGGGCTGGATCCTGGCAGGACACACCCATGGCGGACAGTGCAAGCCACCGTTTCTGCCGCCGCCATTGCTGCCAGTGAAAAACCGCCGCTATGTGGCCGGCGAATACGCGCTTGCCGGTTCCCGCAGCTTATATATCAATCGCGGCGTGGGCCACTTGATGCAAGTGCGCTTCAATGTGCGCCCCGAGATCACCGTGTTCCAATTGGCCAAGGCATGAGCCGCCCTCGGGGTCAGTCCCGCTTTTCAAGCATCCGCTTCGCGTTCCGCCGACCGATGCTCGAAAAGCGGGACTGACCCCGCACGCGGATCGCGCTTGCTTTCGCGCTGCGAGCGCCGAAGGTGGCGGCCGTGCTTGAGCATCGGAAGGCGTTCCGCAACGCGTTGGTGAAGTGGTTTGGGCGGCATGGGAAGGATTATCCCTGGCGGCTGACGCGGGATGCCTATGCGGTCCTGGTGTCGGAGGTGATGTTGCAACAGACACAGGTTGCAACCGTGCTAGGCAAAGCATACTACACGCGCTTTCTGACCACGTTTCCCGATGTTGCGGCCCTGGCCGCGGCGGACGATGAGAGCTTGCTCAAGGCCTGGGAAGGCCTGGGCTATTACCGCCGGGCGCGCATGTTGCGGGCAACCGCGCGGGCGGTCATCGCCAGCCACGGCGGTGAATTTCCACGCGAATTGGGCGAGTTGTTGGCGCTGCCGGGCATCGGGCCCTACACGGCGCGGGCGTTGCGGGCGTTTGCCTTCGATTTGCCGGGGGCGGTGGTGGATGGCAACGTGGTGCGGGTGGTGGCGCGGCTCATGAATTTCAGCGCGGCGGTGGACACCACCGTGGGTCAGCGCCAGCTGGCGGAATGGGCGGAGGCGCTGGAGGACAAGCAACATCCGCGGATTTACAATTCGGCCTTGATGGAGCTCGGACAGACGCTGTGCCGTCCGGGCGTGCCGGCTTGCAGCCTGTGCCCGGTAGCGCGCTGGTGCCGGGCACAGAACCCGCAACTGCTGCCGCTCAAACGCCAGAAACCCCTCATCACCGCAGTGGACGAACATGCCCTGTGGCTGCGCGACGCCTCCGGCCAGCTGCTATTGCATTGCGAAGACGGACGACGGCGCACCGGGCTGTGGAAGTTGCCGACCCGCGCAGCGGCGGATATCGCCCATCTGCCAGTGGTCGCCGAGCAGCGCTACTCAATCACCCGCTACCGGGTGCGCTTGCGGGTGCATGCCGGTGCCGGCCACGGCCTCGCGCTGGTACAGGGCGAGGCCTGGCTGGCGGTGGCGGCCGTGGCGCGCTTGCCGATGCCCTCGCCATTCCGCAAGGTGGTGGCAAAATTGTTGGAAGAATCGCCAAATCGGATGTGACGCGACGGGTAGAGTGTGGTTTACTTGTGGTGGATGAAACGCGCGCGGATATATGGCTGGGTTTTGCTGGCAGGCTTGTTGGCACAGGGCTGCATGCCGCCGCAGCCGCAGCGCGATTTGCCGGGGCCGGGCACCCGCCAGAAGGTGGCCGAGCGGATCAGCGCGGTGGTGGTGACGCGACGCGAAAGCATCCAGAATTGGACCGACGGGCATTTTCCCAAAATGTATGAGCACGAAGATGTGGATGGGGGCTCGGCCGCGCCGCTCGCCCCCGACGGGTATTTTCTAACCGCCGACCATGTGCTCGAGCGCGTCAAGGGGGGGCGCCATGCGTTTGTCATCTATCATTCCGATGGCCGCCTCATCACCGCCAAGGCCCGCGTCGTGTGGCGTTCGGCGAGCGCTGATTTGGCCTTGTTGCAGGCCCCGCTCCAGACGCCGTATTTTTACCGGTGGACGCCGCCCCAGCGGTGGTTGCCGGTCGGCACCCGCATCATTCACGGCGGCATCGCTACCGGCTTCAAGCCGGGCAGCGGCAAGCTCGCCACCGCCTTGTCCCCAGAACATGCCTTCACCGGCGCGCGCAAGTTTGAAATCGATATCCCCCTGCAACCCGGCGACAGCGGCGGGCCGGTGGTCGATGCCCATGGCGATTTGGTGGGGATCAATTCGGCGGTGGAGTTTCTCGTGCCGATGGATACCGCGTTTTTTGTCGACTCGGAAGGGAGCCGTCCTAACACGCGCATGATCGATGACTTGATCAAACGCGACCGGGCGCAAAATAGTCGTGTCAAAGCGACTGCCGAGTGATACCGTCGAGACGACGATCCAACAAGCGCCCCGGCGGGAGCCGCGGGCCGACCCCCATTGAACGATGAAACTTGAAATGCTGAAGCGGGTCTGGCCCCCCATAAGCTTGTTAGGATTGGCGCTGGTGCTGCTCGCCGCTTGCCAACCGGTGTCCGATGCGTGGGCCAGCGGCTGGACCGAGGCGGCCGCGCATGACCAAATCATGTTGGTGCGCCAGGAGCCCCCATCGCTGGGACAACGGCGGCTGCAGAGCCAGTCCGGAGTCTATCCGGATCTCGGGGTGTTTCTCCAGGCACACGGAATGCCTGATTTCCTCGCGGAAACCACCACCCACGACCGCCATTTCCTCATCCTCTACTACCTCGATGCGAAACGCGCCTTTGCCTGCCGCGCCAAGGCTCCGTCCACCCGTCAGATCGAATTCACCGGTCCCTATCCCATCACCCAACGCGAGGTGCGCCTGCTCCGCGGCTTCAAACAACAAGCCAATGGCCGCGTCGCCGCCAGCCTCCCAGCCCACCGCGCAGCTAGCCCAACCGCGCCCGCTCCCTGACGCGGCTCCTTCCGCAGCAATGCTGGCGCCAGCCGGTGCGCACCGCGCTGGCTGCGCCTCCCGCCCGCATCGACCCGGTCACGCACCACCGCAATCAGGCGGCCCCGCGTCCTCAGGCAAATAATTCTCATTTTTTCTTGGATCGGCCGGGACCTGTCTGCTAGTTCTGTGCTCGTTCATACGAGGCCTCATGCCGGGGCTAACGAAACGACCGAGCACCATGAAACCACAGCCCACGATCTTACGGTATCTTTCACGGTTGCGCCTTGCCATGAGCGGGACAACTAATGTTCTGCCTGCGTGGACTTGGGCGATTTGCCTCGCCGCGCCGCTGCAGCCCGCCGCGGCGCAAGTTTCCGCCACGTGGAATGGCGGCAGCGGCTCCTGGACGGATGCGACCCAGTGGAGCAGCAATCCGACCTATCCGCTCAACGGCCAGCCCACCGCGGGCGACACCTACGCGGTGACCATTGCCAGCGGCAATGTCTATCGCAACGTGCCAATCACCCTCGCGGCGCTCAATCTGACCGGCGGACTCGTTTATGGCCCCTCGGCCGTGACGGTGACCGGCGCGATGAGCTGGAGCGCCGGCGTGGTGCAGGACGGGGATTTGGTGTGCAATGGCGGCCTGGCCATCACCGGCAGCGCGCGGCTGGATGGTTCGAGTACGGGACTGACCCTGGCCGCCGGCCAGAGCGCGTCGATCACCGGCGCCGGCACGCTGGCGTTGGAAAATCAGGCCAAACTGACCAACCATGGCACGTTCTATGCGCGCAATAACGCGACCATCAACGAGGCCGGCCCCTATCAATCGGAGTGGGTCAATGACGGCACTTTCACGCGGGATAGCGCGGGCGGAACCTTCACGGTGGGTGTCACGCAGTTTGGCAACTCCGGGACACTCAACGTGAATAGCGGCACGCTGGAGTTGCTGCACGGCATCACCAACAGCGGGGCCATCCAAATCGGCGCCGGCGCAACGTTGAAGACCAGCAACTCCTCGATCTTCAACGCGGGCAGTTCCTTCAGCGGCAGCGGCCAATGGCTGGTGCAAAATGGCGAGCAGCACCTGCATCTGTCGCTCGCCGCGCCTAACAACATCACCCTGGCATCGACCGCACAGCTCACCCTCTACGACGGTCATACCCTCACCCTCAACGGCGCGCTGGCCTGGTCCGGCGGCACACTGGGGCGCGAATCGAGTTTCTTCGGCGGCACCCACGGCTATGTCACCCTCAACGGCGGAGCGAGCATCGCCCATGGGTCGAGGTTCTACGGGTTGACCCTCACCAATACCCCGACCAGCAGTGTGGTGATGGCCAGCGGCGCGAACCTGTCGTTCGGTGGCGACGCGATGTTCCAGAATGCGGGGAATTTCACCCTGCAAGGGGCCAACGCAGGTTTGGTTCCCGACCATGACACCAGCGGAAACGCATTTTCTAACAGCGGGGTTTTCACCAGCAATGCCGACGTGTTCAACACGGCCGGCATCCGCGTCGGCTTTGACAACTCGGGCACCGTGAACGCCACCAGCGGCGACACCGCCTTGTTTGCCGGCGGCTCATCGACGGGCACCTTTCATGTTGCCGCGGGTGCCCTATTGCACTGGTCTGACGGGGACTATGCGTTCCATGCGGGGACGGCTTTCACGGGCACCGGAAATTTTGAATTTGACGGCGGCACCCAGACGGTTGACGCGTCGCTGAGCAGCGCCAGCACTCTTGACTTTAGCAGTTCCCTAACCCTGGCTCCAGGAGTCATTCTTACTAGCAACGGCATGTTGAATGCAGCCGGCAGCCTCGACGGCGGCGGCACGCTGCTTGCCAATGGTAGTCTGGGTCTCAGCGGAGGAACTATCAACGGCAGCATGCTGGAGAATTCCGCCACCTCCACCGCGACCCATCGCGGCCTCTTCACCGGCTACTCATACACTCTGAGCAACGGCGGGGTGTTCCTCAACCACGGGACCTTTCTAGCAAGAGATGCGACGGGCTTCAACAACGGCAGTGGCTCCGGCAATACCTTCGTGAATGCCGGCACCTTCACCCGCGACTCCGGCACCGGCGACTATACCATCGCCCCCCGGTTTAACAACACCGGAGCCGTCAATGTCAACACCGGCACCCTCAAACTCTCCGGTGGCGGTACCTCCACCGATGGAGTGTTCCAAGTCGCCGCCCCGGCGAAAATCCAGTTTAGCGGCAATTACACCTTCGACGGCGGCAACTCGACGTCCGGCGCGGGCCTGTTGGTCCTGGGCAGCGAGACGGCGGCCCAGCCATTGGCCACCCATACGATTGCGGCCGATATGACCGCCGGCACTCCGCTACTGCTCGGCAATTCAATGCTGAGCATCGCCCCGGGCGCCACCTTCACGGCGACCGGGCCATGCAATGTCTTGCTTGCCACCATCACCGGCGGTGGCACCTTGCATGCCGGCGGCGGCAGCAGCATCGGCCAACTAACGGTTGATGGGGCCACCTTGAGCCTCGCTGCCGGCAATGCCCACACTCACGCCTCCGGCTCCGACATTATCCTAACAAACGGAGCAGTCCTCGACATTTCCGGGAGCTTTCAGGCGCAGGGAGATCATGGCATCAGAGTGGGAGCGGGCGCGGGCAACGGGGTGCACAACACGGGCACATTCATCCGCAACACCGGCGGCGGTATCTATACGCTTGCCGCGCCGCTCAACAATTCCGGTACGGTATCGGCGCAAAGCGGCACCCTGCTGATCACCGGCGGCGCGGCCACCGGCGGGTCCTTCGATGCCAGTGGTGGGTTGCTGCAGTTTACCGGCGACTACGCCTTTAGTGGCATCTGTAGCTTCACCGGTGCCGGCACGGCAGAGTTTCTGGCAGGCACCAATACCATCACCGGCCCGCTCAATGCAACTTGCACCATCGCCCTCTCCGGTGGCGCGTTGACGGTGCAAACCGCGCAAACCGTCACCTCGACCGGGCCACTGATCTTCGGTTCGGCGACGTCCGCAGGTTACATCACCGGTGGCGGAACCTTTCTAGCCAATGGCGGAATCACTTTGAACGGAGGTTATGTGAATGGTGCCACGCTTGCCAACGGCGCCCTGCAAATCGCAACCCACAATAGCGGCCCACTTGTGCTGGTGCTGCAAAACGGCGGCGCATTCAACAATGCCGGCTCGTTTTTGGCACAGTCCGACAGCGGCATTTCCGGCGATGGGGCGGTGGCCAACATCGTGCGCAATTCCGGCAGCTTCATCCGCAATACCGGACTGGCAACCTATCAAGTCGATGTGCCCTTTGAAAACACCCATATCGTCAACATCGAGACCGGCACCTTGGCATTCACCAAAGCGGTGTCCGCTCCCGGCGGCACCTTTCATACCAGCGCGAACGCAACCTTGAGCTTCGTGGCCGGTGCTTCGTTCGATTCGACCACGGTCTTCACCGGGGGTGGCAATGTGACGCTCGGCGGCGGCAGCCATTCCTTTGTCCAATCGACCGTTACCGACAGTGTCATCTCGCTGACCGCCGGGGAAATCAGCGTGGCACCAGCCGTAACACTGGACTCCAACGGATTTTTCCACTGGGCCGGCGGCACAATCTCCGGCGGTGGCACGGTCAATGCCAAGGGCGGCCTGGACCTCACCAACAACGTCGTACTAGCCGATTCCACGCTCAACCTGGCAGGCGGCCAGGCGGCGTCGCAAACCGGTACCGGACGTCTCGTGCTCAATGGCAGCGCCACGCTGAACAATGCAGGCACCTATCACGCCAGCAACGACTCAAGCGTCGGCCCGGGCAGCGGCTCGGGCTGGTCCGTTAACAATTCCGGCACTTGGGTGCGCGATACCGGCAGCGGGATTTTCACCGTTGCGGTGCCATTCCACAACACCGGCACGGTCGATGTGCAAAGCGGTACGCTCACGTTGAGCGGCGGCGGCAGCAGCAGCGGAACCTATCAGGTTGCGGCGAATCTCGACCTGGTGATTTCAGGCGACACCAGCTATGCCGGTGACAGCGCATTCACCGGCAGCGGCCGGGTGACATTCCAGAGCGGCATCCAGAGCGTGACGGATTCGATGGCGTCGGCGGCGATTGTCAACTTGTCAGGCGGCACGCTGAGCATAGCCGCGGATCAGGTGTTTTCATCAGCGGGCGAGTTTCATTGGAGTGGTGGCACGCTTAGCGGCGGCGGCACCCTGCAAAACACGGGCCTCTTGCAGATCACCGGCGCGGCGCTGCCCCTTGACGGAGCCACGCTGCAAACCTCGGCAACGGGTATTTCCTCCATCGAAGGCGCGGGTTTGCTGGTGCTGAGCAACGGCGCAGTCTTGAACAACGAGGGGACATTCTCCCTGCTCAATAATAACGCAATTAGCGCGGGCGACGCGAGCGCCGTGCACTTCGATAATTCAGGAACTCTGAACCGTGACTATCAGACAGACACATTCTACATCAACGTCCCGTTCAACCACAGTGGCACTCTCAACCTGAATACCGGCGCGCTATCGCTTAATGGCGGCGGCACCGCCCACGATTCGACCATTACCACTCAGGCCGGCACGGCTTTGAATATTGGCACCAGTTATACCTTTGGTGACAACAACGTCATCATCGGCAGCGGCGCCGTCAATTTCAGCAACGGCGTGCTCCATGTGACCGGCTCGCTGACGTCCGACGCCGCATTCAACTGGAATGGTGGCTCACTGGACGGCGGTGGCACCTTTACCGTCAAGGGCGGGCTGGCGATCACACCAGCGGCTGGCAATGTCTCGATTGTCGGCACGACGCTGGAAAACGCCCTTGGTAGCGAGGCGATCATCGGCGGCAGCGGCTACAGCATGCTCCAGGATGGCGGCACGTTCCGCAACGCCGGAACCGCCAGGTTGCAGGGGAATTTTGGCTTCGTCGATAATGGTGGCAGCGGCAATGCCATCTATAACTCCGGCACCTTGATCCGCGACGCGGGCAGCGGCGGCTATGCGATCACTCTGCCGATTCACAACACCGGCACGATCCGCTCCAACTCCGGTTCTCTCTACATCAACCAGGGCGGTTCATCCGGCACTTCAGGCGGCGACTTGGAAGCTGATGGTGGCAGCATCTATCTGAATGGTGGCAATTACGAGTTCAATGGCGGCGCGCTCACCGGAGCTGACTTTGTGATCCTCTCAGCGGGGCAGGCACTTGTCACCGGGGACACCGGATCGACCAGCGGGCCGGCGACAGGCGGCTTCGGCATTGCGGGTGGCTCCTTTGGCGGAAGCTCCATGCTGTCGGTGGACCATGGATATTTGTCCACCGGAACCATGACGGGAACCGCGGTGCTGCGCTTCACCGGGGTTTCCAGCAAACCGAATTACACCACGCTGAACATGGCGGGCGGAACCATCCGCAACGACGGCGTGTTCAATCAGTCGTATCAGGCCAACTATGACATGGATGTCGACGGCGACGCGGGTGGTGGCACGATCCAAAACAACGGTGATTGGAATCTTGCCAACAGCAGCATCTTCTATAACACCTATGGGGAGGGCGTCATCAACAATGCCGGCAACTTCAACCAGGCCGGCGGTGGCAATTTCATCAACGCGGCATTTAACAATCAGGCTGGTGGCTCGCTCAACGCCACAGCAGGTTACATCGAGTTGCAGGGTGGCGGGTCCCAGGCGATTGGGGCCACGCTCAATGCCAATGGCGGCAGCATCTATTTCAACGGCGGGACCCATGTCCTGAATGGGGGTGCGTTTGCAGGTGGCGATTTCACCTATGATTCCGCCGGCACGGTCGTGATCGCTGGCAATGTCGGCACAAGCACTGGCCAGGCGACGGGCGGCTTCAGCATCGCCGGCGGCACTCTGAGGGGTACTGCAAGCCTCTCGGCGGATCATGGCTATTTGGCCAGCGGCACGATGATGGATTCCGTGCGGCTGCGCTTCACCGGGGCATCGAGCAAAGCAAATTATTCCATGCTCTACATGTCCGGCGGCACCATCCAAAATGACGGCAGCTACAGCCAGTCCTATCAGGCCAACTATGACCTCGACGCGGACAGTGACGCGGGGGGCGGCACGATCCAAAACAACGGCGAATGGAATCTTACCAGCAACAGCGTCTTCTATAACAGCAACGGCGAGGGCGTCATCAACAATGCCGGCTCCTTCAACCAGGCCGGCGGTGGCAATTTCATCAACGCGCCGTTCAACAATCAGGCGGGCGCCTCGATCAACGCCACGTCAGGTTACATCGAGTTGCAGGGTGGCGGCTCGCAGGCGGCGGGCTGCACGCTCAATGCCGATGGCGGCAGCATCTATTTCAATGGCGGAACCCATGTCATGCACGGAGGTGCCTTTGCCGGGGCCGACTTCACCTATGATTCCGCGGGAACGGTGGTTATCGCTGCCAATGTCGGCGCGGATCAAGGGCCCGCGACTGGCGGTTTCGGCGTCGCTGGCGGCACTCTCAGGGGCTCGGCAATCGTCTCGGCCGATCATGGGTATTTTTCGAGTGGCACCATCGCGGAGTCCGTCCTGCTGCGCTTTACCGGCGCTTCAAGCAAGGAGAACTATTCCATGCTCTACATGTCCGGCGGCACCATCCAAAATGACGGCAGCTACAGCCAGTCCTATCAGGCCAACTATGACCTCGACGCGGACAATGACGCGGGTGGCGGCACGATCCAGAACTATGGCGCCTGGAATCTAACCAGCAGCAGCGTCTATTATAACAGCAATGGGGAGGGCGTCATCAACAATGCCGGCAACTTCAACCAGGCTGGCGGTGGCAATGTTGTCAACGCGGCATTCAACAATCAGTCAGGCGGCACGCTCAACTCCACCGCAGGTTACATCTACATGCAGGGTGGTGGTTCCCAGGCGGCGGGCAGCACGCTCAATGCCAATGGCGGCAGCATCTATTTCAATGGCGGAACACATGTCTTGAATGGAGGCGCCTTTGCGGGGACCGACTTCTCCTACGACTCCGCGGGAACGGTCGTTATCGCTGCCAATGTCGGCGCGAGCAGCGGACCGGCGACTGGCGGCTTCGGCGTCGCCGGCGGCACGCTCAGGGGCTCGGCAATCGTCTCGGCGGATCACGGGTATTTCTCGAGCGGCACCATCGCGGACTCGGTCGTGCTGCGCTTCACCGGAGCGTCGAGCAAGGAAAATTACACCACCCTCGGCATGACGGGGGGCACCATCCAAAACGACGGCAGCTTCAGCCAGAACTATCAAGGCAACTTCGATCTGGATACCGACCCGGGAGCGGGCGGCGGCACCATCCAGAACAATGGCGCTTGGAATCTGACATCGTCCAACACCTTCTCCAACAGTAATGGAGGCGGCGTCATCAACAATACCGGCAATTTCAACCAGTTGGGTGGTTACAACTATATTTACGCCGCGTTCAACAATCAGGCGAACGGCGTCATCAACGCCAACGCAGGCGCTGTCTATCTACTCGGTGGCGGATCGCAAGCCGACGGCGGGACGCTCAACGCCGATGGCGGCAGCATCTATTTCAATGGTGGAACACATAACCTTAATGGGGGCAGCCTGATGGGCGGCAGCTTCAGTTATGTGTCCGCGGGGCTGGTCAATATCAATCACAATGTGGGCACCACCAGCGGCAGCGCCAGCGGCGGCTTCGGAGTGGCCGGCGGCACCCTGGGCGGCTCGGCCATGCTTTCGGCGGATCACGGGTATTTCTCCTCCGGCACCATCCAGGGGACCCCTGTGCTGCGCTTCACCGGCGCGTCGACCAAGGAGAATTACACCAGCCTCGGCATGGCGGGCGGCACGATTCAAAACGACGGCAGCTTCAGCCAGAACTATCAGGGCAACTTCGACCTGGACACCGACGCGGGCGCGGGCGGCGGCACCATCCAAAACAACGGCACCTGGAATTTGACCAACAGCAACGTATTCTCCAATAGCTATGGTGGCGGCGTCATCAACAATGCCGGCAATTTCAACCAGTTGGGGGGCACCAATTACATCTATGCCGCCATGGTCAATAGCGGCACTCTCACCGCGGATGGCGGCACTGTGTATCTGCTTGGCGGCTCGATCCATTCCGGCGCCCTCGTCACCAATAGTGGCATTGTTTTGGCAGCTGGCACTCACAGCATGGCCGGACCCGCGGCCTATCTTGGAGGAAGCGGCGAATTGTATGGCAATCTCACGATTTCCGATGGGGCGAGCATTTGCCCCGGCAATTCCGTGGGCACACTAACACTCTATGGTGAGGTGAGTTTTGTGGCCGGCGGTTCCAGCCCAGCCTGTCTCGTCGAGCTGGCGGGCGCTGGCTCAAGCGATCAAATCAACCTCGCCAACGGTGCAACCCTCGATCTTGGATCCAATCTGACGGATTTGCGGGTCTCGCTGCGCTATGCCCCGGCGTTTGGCGATAGCTATCGCATTGTCAGTGCGGGCGGCAGCGGGCATTACAGCGGGTCGTTCCGCAACCTGCCAAACAGCGGCTCAATCATCGCTGCGAGCTACGGCGGGCAATCGTATTCCCTGCAAATTTCCTACTCGGGCGGCGGCAAGTACGTCGATCTAGCCGTCTTGAGCCCCTATCAAGCCTGGGCCTTTGGCAAAGGCCTGACAGGTGCGGACGCGGAGTTTGGCGCGGATCCGGATCACGATGGCATCGTCAATGGCATTGAGTTTGTCATTGGCGGCGAGCCAAACCCAGCCAACCCCGGCTCCAATTCGCAGAACCTGCTGCCCCTAATCAGCGTGGATGCAACCTCCTTGCGGGTGGTCTACCGGCGCAATGTCGCAGCGCTCTATCTGGACCCGGGCATCCAATACGATGGCGCTCTGGGCACCACTTGGACCCCCGCCCAGGCCGGCATCAATGGCGTGACCATCAATGTGCTCAACGATGGATTCGGGGCGTCCGTCGACCGCGTCGAGGTACGGATCCCCCGCAGCAATGAAATTGCCGGAAAACTCTTCGCGCGGCTGACGGCCACCCAGTAGCGGGTCAGTGCACCAGGCGCGTGACCATCGCGTAGATGATGAGTACCAGCAACACCAGGCCGATGCCAAAGAAGCCAAAGCCAATCGGACGGGCGATTTTCTTCCAGCGGTCCCACTCGTCGCGCACCCGGTACTGGTCGAGCTTGCCGGTGGCGACCAAGCGGTCATACCAGCTCTTGCGCTCGTGAAGCATTTCGGTTTTTGAGATGCGGCCCGAGAAGATCACGTTGTCCATCGGGAACTTTTCCAGCCTGAAATGGGTGTTGAAGAAATGCACCGTGAAGATGAAGCCGGCGGCTAACAACGCCTCGTCAGAGTGCACGATCAACGCGATGTTGATGACCCAACCGGGCAGGAAGGCGGTGAAGAACTGCGGGAACCACATCACCATGCC
>Ga0073936_10007431_pt1 | contig 14161 bp, 14 predicted proteins | sample AliMusrvi5mmetaG_FD_87041 | JGI IMG/M metagenome (GOLD analysis project Ga0073936, IMG submission 87041) | Freshwater lake bacterial and archeal communities from Alinen Mustajarvi, Finland, to study Microbial Dark Matter (Phase II) - Alinen... | ecosystem: Environmental > Aquatic > Freshwater >... | reverse complement strand
TGGCTAAAATTACGTGGTGGCGCCTACAAAAACCTTGCCGGTTCCAACGGTAATGTGTTAACAGCCGGATTCAAACTTTTTCTGCTGGATGTTGATGGCGCTTTTGCTACAAATACGTTTACGATTGATGGCCACGAGCTTCCTAAAGAGGTAAAGGTAAATGCAGCAATGAGTTTTTCTTTCTGATCTCACAGGACTCGCTTGTCGAGAAAAGGCTCTTGTCATCAACATTGGCAGGAGCCTGTTTATTTTCTCCCGAACATCTTGTCAAGCTGGTCAAGAGAAAGCTTGATAATGACCGGCCTGCCGTGCGGGCATGAGTAGGGCTCACGAGTAGCAAAGAGGTTGTCGATGAGTGAGCGCATCTCTTCAAGAGAGAGTTTCTGGCCTGCCATGATGGCGTTACGGCAGGAATAGGACTTGGCAAGATTATCACGCCTGTCGAGCTTGAGTTTTGAGACGTTTTCCTGATATTCAGTAATCATATCCTGCAAAATCGTCGCCTCCGTACCCGACTTGACATCCTGGGGAACTCCTTCAATCATGACTGTCCTGTTGCCAAACAGCCTCAGATTAAAACCAAGCCGGTAGAGATCTTCACGGATTTCCTCAAACACTTCGTACTCCCAAGGGCGAAACTCGACTTTCTGCGGAAAGAGCAGTTGCTGGGAGTTTGGAACATTCTGCTGCATCACATCAACGGCACGTTCGTACAACACGCGTTCATGCGCCACATGCTGATCAATAATCATCAGTCCTGTCTTGATCTGGCATATCAGGTACTTGTTATGTAACTGCCAGATTTTTGGTTCGGCATCTTTCGGGTTTGGAACAACATCATTGTCATAGATTGGAGCAAGCAGAACTGACGCAAGCGGCTCATCACCTTCCTGCAGCTCTCGCTCTGGCTGAGACGGAAAGATGTCGGGCTGATGCCAGGGAGATACCCGTGAAGCAGCAGGTTCATGAAACGCTCCTTCACGATAATTTCGGTAAAGGTCATTCGTCGTAGTGGCACGATGGGGAATATCCGGGAAAGAAAATTTTCTGGGCACCGAAGGCTCGTTTTCCGGGGCTGCCAGGTCTGGAGAGAAATCGTGCAACTGTATGCTCCGCTTGATAACCGGATAGAACATGTTACGCACATTGCGCTCGTCGTCAAATCTGACCTCAAGTTTTGCAGGATGCACGTTCACATCAATACGGGAAGGATCAATACCAAGAAAAAGCAGCACGAAAGGAGCCTGACGGTCAACAAGCAAATCGCCGTAGGCCTGCTGAACTGCCTGTGAGAGCATCCTGTTCTGGACAAGGCGCCGATTGATAAAAAAATACTGATCGAGTTTCTTGCGTTTCTGCATGGCTGGTTTGCCGAGAAAACCCCGGATAGAGAGGTAATCATTTTCTTCGGAAAGCTCAATCATACTGGCGGCAAAATCATCGCCATAAAAGACATTGAGTCGTTCCAGAATATCCGGACTTTTGACATGAAAAAGCTCATCATCATCACTGTACATTCGCCACTCGATTTCCGGGTATGCCAGCACGAAAGACTTGACAATCTCAAAAATATGATGATACTCAGTAGCGTTTGACTTAAGAAACTTCCGCCGCGCGGGGACATTGTAGAAAAGGTTCCTGACGCTGATGGTTGTACCCTGTTCTCCCTGAACCCCTGACTCTTCGGCCAGAACTCCTCCTTCGTAGCGAAACCTTAACCCAAGCGTCTCTGCTGCCGTACGGGTTTTCAGTTCGAAATGAGAGACCGAAGAGATACTTGCCAGCGCTTCTCCCCTGAACCCGAGACTGTGCAGTGAATCCAGATCTTCGACCCCTGTAATTTTGCTGGTTGCAAATCGTTCGACACACAAAAGGGCATCTTCCCGCACCATCCCTGCGCCATTATCCATAATGCGGATAAGCTCCTTTCCGGCATCCTTTATAGCAACGGTTATTCTGCTGGCACCGGCATCAATGGAGTTTTCAAGAAGCTCCTTAACCACCGATGCCGGGCGCTGAACAACTTCCCCCGCAGAAATTTTATTCGCAACTATATCAGGTAATCTTGCTATGCTTGCCATAGGCTAACAGGAGAACAATACTCTTTTCGTAAAAGGCCACAATTTTTTATCTGTCCATTAATTTATCGATAAAACAGCCTTTCTTTTATACCAATTCAGAAAATCCCTTCTTTTCTGTAAATAAATTTCTACCAATTTTCCATTCCTGCGGCATTGAAGAAAATGCTCATTGGAATATGCTCTTTGTTTTCAACCCCCAGAAGGGGCGGGGCAGCTCTCCTTACACGGTAATCATGCTCAAGCCTGTCGCAGGCACTGCCAGAATTCACGAAGGGCGGCTTCGGTGAAGCGGAGCTTGTTCTGTTGACGATCTCCCTGTAGAACAAGCCTTCGGGAAAGCACATCGGCAGAGTTTTTTTGGGCAATCGCCAGACACAAAGTACCAACAGGTTTTTCCGGTGATCCTCCAGAGGGCCCGGCAATACCGGTTGTCGCAACCGCAAAATCGGCGCCGCTTTTTTCAAGGCATCCGGTTGCCAAAGCCAGGGCGACCTCTTCGCTCACCGCCCCGAACTTTTTGATGGTCTCTTCCGGCACTCCGAGAGTGTTGTGTTTTGCCTGGTTGCTGTACACCACAAACCCCTGGAGAAAGTAGAATGATGAGCCGGGCACATCGGTCAACCGGCTGGCAAGAAGGCCTCCGGTACAGGATTCAGCAACAGCAACAGTCACTCCTCTGCAAGAAAGCATCGCAGCAATTGTCTCTTCAAGAGTCACCTCGCTGGTCGCATAGACAAACTTTTCAGCCGTCCGGACAATGGCTTCAACAACGCTACGATTATCACGATCAACCACATCCCTGTCACGCCCGATGGTACTGATCATAAGGTTGACGCCTGCAGCATGGGGAAGATAGGCCAGAGTCGTTCCCTCAGGAAGGCGATCCTCAACATCAACAATCATCTCTGCAAGCATCGATTCACCGATACCAATTGTTTTAACTGGTGTATGACGGATGACTGTCTCTGAAAGTGCGGCGAAAGAGGGAACAACCGTGAGTTCCATCATGGCCTGCATTTCGGATGGCACACCAGGCATCAACACCAGGTAGTGGTTCTGAAACTGCTCTCCGCAGGAAATAATCATCCCGGCAGCACTTCCCCGTGTATTCGGAATAACCTGAGAGCCCTCTATCACCATAGCCAGTTCCCGGAGTGATGGCGACATCTCCATGCCATATTTTTTTATCCGAACCGCAAGATTCTGGTATGCCTCCTGATTGAGCTCCGTCCCTCTTCCGAGAAGCTGTTGGACTGCTTTTTTTGTCCGGTCATCTCTGGTTGGCCCGAGACCTCCGGTGACAAGAACAATGTCGGCCCGCTGAAGCGATTCAGCAAACACTGAAACGATCTCATCTTCACGGTCAGAGCAGGCAACAACTCTTCCAACTGGCACTCCTATGCCAGCAAGAGCAGCAGAGATAAAAGCTGCATTAGTATTTACCCGCTGCCCTTTAAGCAGTTCGTCGCCGACCGAAACAATTTCTGCACGCATAAGCCTATTTTCCTCAAACCAGATAACTTGCAATACGAAGAATATCGGCAAAAACACCGCCTGCTGTGACCTCCGCGCCTGCGCCGGGGCCCCGAACCACAAGAGGAGTTACCCTGTAGCGCTCTGTCGTAAAAACCACCATATTTTCAGATCCGCTGAGGCCAGCAATCGGGCTGGCGAGCGGTACCCGTTTTACCCCGATGGTTGACTTTCCTTCCCTGATCTCACCGGCATAAGCAATAGTCATCCCTTCAGACGCCGCCTTTTCTGCGACATCGCTGTACCATGCGTCAACACTCGACAGTCGATCAAGAAACTCAGGAACAGTCATCTCATCTCGATACTTCGGGGGCACCAGACTCTCGCAAACGACATCGTCGTACTCCAGTGTAAAGCCGAGTTCACGGCCAAGAATCAGAAACTTCCGGGCAAAATCAGCCCCTGAAAGATCATCACGCGGATCGGGTTCAGTGTACCCTGCCTTCTGGGCACGACGAACAATTTCGCTGAACTTGCCGCCTTTGCGCAGTTCATTGAATATAAAGCTCAAAGTACCGGAAAGAACGCCCTCAATAGAGAGAATCTTGTCACCGCTGTTCTTGAGATCATGCAGTGTATTGATGATGGGCAGTCCCGCACCTACATTGGTTTCATAGAGAAAACGGGCATTACTTTTCCGTTGGGCATCCCTTATCCTTCTGTAGAGCGGCCAGGGACCTGCCATACCAAGCTTGTTTGCCGTCACCACAGAAATATTGGCAAGCAGCAGATCGGGATATATTTCTGCAACCTTTGCGCTGGCTGTACAGTCCACAAAAATGGTGTTGTGCAGGTTTCTCACCCTGATGAGCTGAAGGTAGCCTTCAATTCCATGGTGTTCAACTCTCGGCAGAAGAAGTTCCTGCCAGTTCTCGAGATTAATACCGTGATCATCCAGTGCAATCTTGCTCGTGTTGGCCATCCCGCAGACCACCACGTCAAGATCGTTATCCTGCTGCAGATTGAGACGATGGGCACTGATCTGGCTGATCAGGCTTTTGGCAATCGTGCCGGTGCCTGCAATAAATAGATGCACCTTGCGCTGTGACAGGAAAAATGATTCATGAATGCAATTCAGAGCTTTATCTTCATCATGGCTCTCTATCACAAGAGAGATATTCATTTCATTGGCACCCTGGGCAACGGCAATGACATTGATGCCATTTTTACCAAGCGTTTCAAACAACTGGGCTGAGACGCCAGGGTGACCCGACATATTATTGCCGACCACAGCGATCATGGCCAGGTTTCGGCGAATGAGGAGATGGTCTATCTGACGTGACCCGATCTCTCCGATGAATTCCTCCTCCAGTATTTTTTTTGCTTTTGCAGCCTGCGCAGGGTTGATAGCAAGAGTAATTGACTGGTCAGATGAGGCCTGTGATATGAAGATGATGTTAATCCGGTGCCGGGCAAGGCAACTGAAGAGGCGCGATGCAATACCAGGAACTCCCACCATACCGCTCCCGGACATGTTCAGGAGTACAATATTATTGATGGAAGAAAGGCCTGTTACCGGCAGGGGACAACTGAGTTCCAGAGGAGTGGCTCTTTCTATGCGCGTGCCTTTCGCCGCAGGGTTGAACGAATTTTTGATCAACAAGGGAATGCCTGCTTTCATGGCAGGCTGAACGGCAAGCGGATGCAGCACTCTGGCTCCGGCATGAGAGAGCTCCATCGCTTCTGCATAACTGATATAGGGTAATATCCGCGCATCGCGAACCCGTTTGGGGTCAGCGCTGAAAAAGCCGTCAACATCACTCCAGATCCAGATTTCCGAAGCTCCAAGCGCTACGCCGAGAATCGATGCCGTATAATCGGAGCCTCCACGTCCAAGCGTCGTTACCGTTCCATCCGGTGCCGCCGCAATAAATCCGGTCACCACCGGCACTCCTTCAAAGGAGGCAAGGCGTTTTTTGATCTGGAGTTCGGATGCGTGCATGTCAACCCTGGCATCGGCATAATTGGCATCGGTAACAATCAGTTCGCAGGCATCAAGAGAGAATGATGCCATCCCCCGCTCCTGCAAATATGAACTGACAATGCTGGAGGAAAGACGTTCGCCGAAACTCATGACAAGCGCAAGACTTTTTTCGGAAAGCTCTCTGAGTAAAAAAACGCCCTGCACAATATTATTGAGGTCAGAAAGATCGGCGCGTATCGCAACGCTGACTTCATCAAGACGCTTGCCGGAAAAAAGCTCGCCGGCTATCGAGAGATGCAGGTGATCAAGTTCATCAAGGGTAGTTCTGTAACTGCTCTCTCCACTGCAGGCTTTTGTAGCTGAGTCAAGCAACAGATCGGTAACGCGGTGAATGGCCGAAACAACAACAATAATCTTGTCTTTTTGTAATGCACCGGCAAGAATATCGGCGACTTTTTTAATCCGCCCGGCCGTTCCCAGAGAAGTACCTCCAAACTTGTATATCTTCATGCTCACGCCCATGCATTACTTGAAAGATGAAAAAAGACTGTGCAATGAGTTTTCAGTCTGCAATATAATTCATTTCCTGAATGAGTTGCATAACAGTAACTCCTGTTGCGGCATTGAGTGTACAAAAAAAAGCGCCCTTGCAGGCGCTTTACTTGAAAAGGAACATCAACAGCGATATCAGCTTGTCAATGCATCGGCGCCTGAAACGATTTCACTGAGTTCCGTAGTGATAGCAGCCTGCCTTGCACGGTTATAACTGATGTTGAGTGTGCGCAAGAGCTCCTTGGCATTTTCAGTTGCCGAATCCATCGCCGACATGCGGGCCGCCTGCTCTGCAGCATTCGATTCGAGCATCATTCTCCATATCTGGGTATTAAGATGCTTTGGCACCAGCACGTCTATAATCGCCGAAGGGGATGGCTCGTAAATATAATCACTGCTGCTCTCCTTGCCGGAAGTTTCAGGAGCAATAGGGAGAATCACTTCATCTCTAAGATGCGGGGCAAGCACTGACTTGAATTCATTGTAAACAACCACCACTTTGTCAACCTCCCCGCGCAGATACATGCCCGAGGCGGTATCGGCAATCTCTTTGGCCGTACTGAAATCAAGGTGCTGGAAAACAGCGGAGTAGCCCTTGACGATCTTGTATTCTCTTTTCCTGAAAAAATCAAACCCTCGGGAACCGGCACAGATCAGGCTGACTCCGCCCTTGCTGTGAAGAGTCGCATAATCCTCATGAATGATTTTATGCGCAAGCTTTATAGCATTGGTATTAAACGCACCGCACAAACCTCTGTCGGCAGTGACCAGAATCACAAGAACCTTGTTAACCTCTGAACGACCTGAAAGCAGGGGGTTGACTGAAGTATCTACCTTTACAGAGAGTGAACCAAGCATATCCTTCAGCTTCGCAGCATAGGGACGAGCCATGACTGCACGTTCCTGAGCCCTTCTCAGCTTTGCAGCGGCCACCATTTTCATTGCTTTGGTGACCTGCTGTGTAGACTTTACCCCTTTGATTCGTACACGTATATCCTTTAATGTAGGCATGTATTACGGGACTGTTAATAAATTGCTTGAAAACTTGTCTCCTCTCTCTTACGCCTTGTTCTTTTCCTTGAAGGAAGCCACAAACTTAAGGGCTATCTCCTTGAGTGTGTTGGCAGCATCAGCCTCCAGAGTACCGCTCTCTGCAATTTTTTTGAGGAGATCATTGTGCTTGATTTCAAGCATGGAGAGGAACTCCTCCTCAAACTTGCGAATAAAGCGCAAATCAACCGTGTCGAGCAACCCCTGGGTCCCAAGAAAAATAATGGCGACCTGTTTTTCAACGGGCATTGGAATATACTGGCCCTGTTTCAGAATTTCAACCAGTCTAGCACCTCTGTCAAGCTGCGCTTTTGTAGTTTTATCCAGATCAGAACCAAATTTCGAGAAGGCCTCAAGTTCACGGAACTGTGCGAGATCAAGACGCAAGGTACCTGCAACTTTTTTCATGGCCTTGATCTGTGCAGCGCCACCGACGCGCGAAACCGAAATACCGACGTTGATAGCCGGCCTCTGACCTGAGTTGAAGAGGTTCGATTCAAGAAAGATCTGACCATCGGTGATGGAAATAACGTTGGTCGGGATATATGCCGAAACGTCACCGGCCTGGGTTTCAATAACCGGCAGCGCGGTAAGGCTTCCTCCTCCCTTCACCATTGATTTGAGAGCCTCAGGAAGATCGTTCATTTTCCGGGCAACCTCAATATCATCGGTTATTTTCGCTGCTCTTTCAAGCAGACGGGAGTGCAAGTAAAAAACATCTCCAGGGTATGCTTCACGTCCTGGCGGACGGCGAAGAAGCAGTGAAACCTGACGATAGGCAACAGCCTGTTTGGAAAGATCATCATAAACAACAAGAGCGTGACGACCGGTATCGCGGAAAAATTCGCCAAGAGTAGCGCCAGCAAACGGAGCAATAAACTGAAGTGGAGCCGGATCGGATGCCGTCGCCGAAATAACGGTGGTGTACGACATCGCATCATATTTTTCAAGGGTATTGACAACCTGGGCAACCGTTGACCCTTTCAGACCAATTGCCACATAAATACAGAATACTCCTTTGCCCTTCTGGTTGATGATGGTATCAATTGCAACAGCAGTCTTTCCTGTCTGACGGTCGCCAATGATAAGTTCGCGCTGTCCGCGACCAATTGGAATCATCGAATCAATAGCCTTGAGACCAGTCTGCAACGGTTCATGAACTGATTTACGGTAAATAACGCCTGGAGCCCTGCGTTCGAGTGGAAGACGAATCTGTGTTTCTATGGCGCCTTTGCCATCGATCGGCTCTCCCAGAGGGTTAATGACTCTGCCAAGCATTGCCTCTCCTACTGGAATTGAAGCAAGAATACTTGTTCTTTTAACCCTGTCGCCCTCTTTTACCAGATTGGATTCACCAAACAATACAGCGCCGACATTGTCTTCCTCAAGGTTTAAAGCCATACCCATCACTTTGTTGGGAAACTCAAGAAGCTCACCTGCGGCAACCTTCGATAAACCGTAAACACGAGCAATACCGTCACCAACCTGCAGCACTGTTCCCACATCATAAACTTCCGCTTCTGACTCAAAACCGGCAAGCTGCTTGCGAAGTATGGATGAAACCTCATCAGGCCTGACTGTTGTAGACATATCTTATTCCGCTTGGTTATTTGTTTAAGAAAAGAGAAAGATTCTGCTTACCTTCTTTTGAAAGTACAACGGACTGTTCCATTCCAAAAGATTTAAAACTCAAATTTAATGAAAAGCTTTTAGTTATTCAAATTCCTTTCTCTCATTTGAATGACATGATTTTATTAAATGTAAACCATTACAGAACACATACCCGAATTTTTTCCGCAGAAAACAGTATGAAAACTGTCAAAGGATTTGCTTCAGCAACCGTCGGCAATGTTGCGTGTGGCTTTGATGTTTTAGGATTTGCCATTACTGAACCTGGTGATGAGGTAATTTTGACACTTTCCGACTCTCCACGCACGGGTTCTCCAGTCTCCATTACAAGCATCACCGGTGATGGCGCCGCCCTTCCTCTCGACCCCAAAAAAAACACGTCAAGCTTTGTTGTCCTGAAGTTTCTCGAATATATCCGTGCCCATAAACAGATTGATTTTACCGGCCATATCTCTCTTGAGCTTGTCAAGCACCTGCCGCTCAGCAGCGGGATGGGGAGCAGTGCGGCAAGCGCAGCCGCTGCGCTCGTAGCCGCAAATGAGCTGTTGGATAATCCCTGTTCGAAAATGGAGCTGGTTCACTTTGCCATTGAAGGAGAACGGGTTGCATGCGGATCGGCTCATGCCGATAACGCAGCGCCAGCAATTCTTGGCAATTTTGTGTTGATACGAAGCTATACTCCGCTTGATCTTATTACAATTCCGTCTCCCGAAAACCTTTTCTGCTCTCTGGTGCACCCACATACCGAACTGCGCACCGCGTATGCCCGCTCCGTGCTTCCCACAACGATTCCACTGAAAACGGCAACGCAGCAATGGGGTAATGTCGGGGCTCTTGTAGCAGGATTGCTTACCTCCGACTATGACCTTATCGGGCGGGCTCTCGTTGATGTTATCGCTGAGCCAAAACGCGCGCCGCTGATTCCAGGTTTTTTTGAGGTCAAGCAGGCGGCGATGGATGCTGGCGCTCTCGGGTGCAGCATTGCTGGTTCAGGCCCCTCAGTTTTTGCCTTCTCTTCCTCAGAAAAAACTGCTCTCCAGGCAGGGCATGCCATGAAAGAGGCATTCCTCCACTCCAAAGCACATCTTGAGTCAGATGTATGGGTGACGCCGATCTGCAAGCAAGGTGCACGAATACTGTAACAACCATTTACGAACACAACGATTCATGATCTATTTCAGCACCAATAAATCATCAATACCGGTCTCCCTGAAAAAAGCCACCCTTGAAGGACTTGCCCCTGACGGAGGCCTTTATGTCCCCTCCGAAATTCCCCGCTTCTCGCCGGAGGAGATAGCGCTTCTGGAAGGCGCAAGCTTCAACAACATCGCTTTTGCCATTGCTAAAAAATTTATCGACGGCGCAATCCCTCCCGAACAACTCAGCGACATCATCGAAAGCTGCTATACCTTCGACACGCCGATTGTCCAACTCGACCAAAACACCTTTGTTGAGGAGCTTTTCTGCGGCCCGACACTCGCCTTCAAGGATTACGGCGCCCGCTTTCTCGCCCGTCTGACCGGCTATTTTGCGGCAGAAGAGGAGAAGCTCATTACCGTGCTTGTGGCAACGTCGGGAGATACGGGAAGCGCTGTTGCTTATGGATTTCAGGGAATTGCAAACACAAGAGTGGTGCTGCTCTACCCTTCAGGGAAAGTCAGCCCTCTTCAGGAACAGCAGCTCACCACTGCGGGAGGCAACGTTCATGCCCTTGAAGTTCAGGGAGATTTCGACGACTGCCAGCGCATGGTCAAACAGGCGTTTGTCGATCCAACCCTGAATAAATCCCTGACGCTCACTTCGGCAAACTCCATCAATATATCACGGCTGATTCCTCAGTCTTTCTATTATGCCTGGGCTGCCCTGGAGCTTCAGGAGCGTTACGGCTACAAAGCCCCTCTTTTTTCCGTCCCAAGCGGCAATTACGGAAACCTGACTGCGGGCGTCCTTGCAAAACGGATGGGTTTTCCGATTGGCCACTTTATAGCGGCATCAAATGCCAACGACAGCGTCACTCGCTATATAAATGAGGGGCGATACGAACCGCGACCAACCATAACCACTCTTTCAACGGCAATGGACGTCGGCAACCCGAGCAATTTTGCCCGGCTGAGATATTTCTACCACAATGACTATGCCTCTATGGGTAGAGATATCACCGGAATTGCCGTTTCGGATGAAGAAACCATAACAACAATCCGGTCTGTGCATGAGCGCTTTGGTTATGTCATGGAGCCGCATACCGCCGTAGCGTACCGAGCGCTTGAACGATACAGACGTCTGGAAAATCATGCTGATGAACCGGGCATCGTACTGTCAACCGCCCACCCGGCAAAATTTCTTGAGGCAATAGAAGAAACTCTCGACAAAAAGATCGAAATTCCCTCAAACCTTCAGGAGCTTATGGGAAAAAAGAAATGTGCCACGTTGATCCGTTCGGAGTATAAAGAGTTCACCTCTTTTCTCAACGGACTCGACCAGTAACCCTGTATGATGACGAAATGAACTTCAGAACACTGATATTTCTTTTTATCCTGATACCAATCACGTTTTTCGGGATATTGTTGATCCTCTTGCTTTCTCTCTTCAACCCCACTGGCAACAGTTTCTATACAATAGCAGCATGGTGGGGACGCCTCAGCGCAAGACTCTTTGGAATATCCATCGAAGTGATCGGCCAAGAGAATTACAGCCCCGACCAACACTATCTCGTCATCAGCAACCATGCTGGCATGGCCGACATACCGCTGCTTCTTGGTATTATGAAGCTCAACCTCCGATTTATGGCAAAAGAGGAGCTGGGCAAAATACCGCTCTTTGGCCGGGCTCTGCGGCAGGCTGGCTACGTCATGATCAAACGGGGACAAAACCGGGATGCGCTCAACAGCCTTGTTGACGCAACCAAGGTGCTGAAAAATGGGCATTCGCTCCACATTTTTCCGGAAGGAACCCGATCAGCAACGGGGGAACTCCTCCCCTTCAAGCGCGGCGCATTCCGTGTTGCAATGAAAGGGGGAGCTCCGGTACTGCCCGTCACAATCATCGGCAGCCATCTGATCACCCCCAAAAAGAGCCTTAGAATCAACAAGGGAACGATCAAGGTGATCATCGACAAGCCCGTTTTGCCATCATCGTTCAGTACCATCGAAGAGCTCATGGGCACCTGCTCCGGAGTCATCACAACCAACTTCAACCGTTACCGCAACAACTAAATCTGCCGGTAGAGGTTCACCATCTCAATAGCCGTCATGGCGGCATCAAAACCTTTGTTGCCTGCTTTTGTTCCTGCCCGCTCTATCGCTTGTTCAAGGTTTTCAGTGGTAAGCACACCAAAGGCAACCGGAACTCCAGTGTCGAGAGATGCCTGGGCAATCCCCTTGGTCGCTTCAGCGGCAATGACATCAAAATGCGGCGTTGAACCCCTGATAATCACTCCAAGCGCCACAATAGCATCATACTTGCCGCTCAGCGCCACCTTTTTGGCAACCATCGGCAGCTCAAAAGCGCCAGGACAACGATAGATGGTAATCTGCTCTTCCGACCCACCATGACGGCGGATACAGTCAACAGCACCCTCAACAAGCTTCTGCCCTATAAAATCGTTGAAGCGCGAAACAACCAGCGCAAATCTTGTATCTGTTGCGCTCAGCACACCCTCAATCTGCCTTATCTGCATAAATAGTATTGGTTTGAATTATTTCTACGAACGGCAATAGCCAAGCATCCGCTCGACAAGATCAATAAGAACATGACCAATGGTAATATGACACTCCTGCACCCGGTCGGCAGAGCCTGAATGGGGTACAATAATTTCCAGATCCGCAATCCCTTTCATCAGGCCACCATCACCGCCAAGCAAGGCAAGCGTTTTCATACCCTGCTGCCGGGCAGAATCAAGCGCATTGAGCACACTTTGGCTGTTGCCACTTGTTGAAAGGCCAAGAAGAATATCGCCTTCACGGCCATAAGCCTCAACAAGACGCGCAAAAACCGCATCATAACCAAGGTCATTGGCACCAGCCGTCAGAGCAGAAGTATCGGTAGAGAGCGCTATCGCAGGAAGTGCGGGACGATCCACACTGCTGCGGTAGCGGATAGTCAGCTCCGTCGCCAGATGCTGGGCATCCGCAGCACTGCCGCCATTACCACAAAGCAATACCTTTCCACCATCCTCAAACGTCCCGGCAATCATGCGTGCCATGGCAACAATAACAGTACTGTTCTGCCGCGCCACCGTCTCCTTGCGGCGAGCACTGTAGAGCATGATATCGAGCACAACCTACTCGTAGCGCGTACGATCAGTCAGCCCATCGGAACACCTGCATTGCTTTGACATAACATCGAGTTAAATAATAGGGAAAGTTGCTTTGAATATAATGAAATAAATGGATGATCAATTCCGGGTACTGATTTCAGCTTTTGCAAATAATTGCGTAAATAGAAATTCAACACAGAACATTGGATCTTTATCCCCATTTTTTTTACTGGATACAAAGATGTGTAAAATAAATCCCCGAGTCGATTTTGCGTTTAAGAAAGTTCAAAAAAACATATAATCAAATTACAAGCGCTCTGGATCGCTGGAGCAGTTTTTTAACGACTGCGCACAGGCTTGACAAAGAGCATACACCAAAAGAGCTGGCTTCCGACAAAAATATCGTTAAAGCCATTGCTGCCATTGATCGCATGTTTGATGAAGAAGAGCGACTGGTTTATGAAACCCGAATGCAGTCACTGGCGGATGTCAAGAGCAAAATTGCCTCGGCAGAAGAAAAGGGAATTGAAATGGGCATGGAAAAAGGCATCAAAGAAGCCTCAAAAACCATTGCGATCAATTTGTTTGCTAAAGGCATTGATAGTGCAACCATAGCCGAAACCACCTGACTGGCAGTAGCAAAGATTGCCGCAATAGTACGAAACGCAAGTAAAGAATAGTATCGCAAGAGCGCGGTTTATGTTTTGCGCCGTGACGCTTCATCTTTTTATCCACTCACAGTACACAACAGCATCAAGAAACAACTGGACAAGAATTCCCTTTTGTTTTGCCTCATCGGCTTCCTCTTTGACCCAGTCAAAATTTACCGAAAAGTACGACCAGACAGCAACCACACAATGTGACTCTTCTAACGCTTTTCCAATAGACACTATCTCATATTTCTCCCGGCGGAATGTATCTATTCCAGAACACACTCCAACCTCTTTTTACGGTATGTTACGTGAGGCACACGCAACAATCTCAACTCAAGGCTATAACGGCTTTGCTCACTCTCCGACTTTTCGTATTCCTGCCACCTTCAAGCTTTGCTTTCTCGTCGAGAATCCGCCTCAACAGCTCTTCTGCCGGTTCGTCGTTCGGGTCGCGCTCTGCCAGTTCTCCCCTGAATGCTTTGGC
>Ga0073936_10007429_pt1 | contig 14162 bp, 15 predicted proteins | sample AliMusrvi5mmetaG_FD_87041 | JGI IMG/M metagenome (GOLD analysis project Ga0073936, IMG submission 87041) | Freshwater lake bacterial and archeal communities from Alinen Mustajarvi, Finland, to study Microbial Dark Matter (Phase II) - Alinen... | ecosystem: Environmental > Aquatic > Freshwater >... | reverse complement strand
GCCGTCGGAGCATGCGCGATAATCCTAGCAAATTGGGGGCTTTTCTGGCGTGCCGGGAGGGGTCCCCGAGTTCTGATAGAAATCAAAACCCCCTGCGGCATGCCGCAGGGGGTTTTATGCTTTGGGTCTAGTTCAGTTTAGAACTTGACGCAGACGTCGAAGGCGGTCATGAGGGCTGGGTTGTTGCCCTTGCCCGCGTTGAGGTTGTTGATGAGGCCGCCAGTCTGGAAGTCGCCGATGGTGCCCACGAGGGACACGTTCTCGGAGTGCTTCCACTCGCCGGTCACATCGAATTCCGAGCCGATGTGGCGGTTTCCCGCAACGCCCGCCACCAACGGCGCGTACGGGGTGAGCTTGGCCAGGTTGAAGTCATAGTAGGCCACGCCAGCGGTCAGCTTGCTGAGAGCCTTCGGGGTTGCCTTGACACCGACGCCCCAGATGATCCGGTTGGTCAAGCCGTTACCGGAAGATATGTTGGCGTTGCTGTCTAAGGTCATGCCGGCTACGGCTCCGTCGAACCGGCCGTAGATGGCACCGGGGCGATAGTCCGTGGCGATGCTCTGGAAGTCCTCGTTGTGGGCATTCGGCGTAGCGGCGGTGTCGCCATTGCCCGAGCCGTAGCCGAACTGGCCCCAGGGGTTGATGGTTCCGATCTGCTCCACATCCACCTTGTAGCCGAGGTCGGCGAGGATAGCCTTACCGTCATACTTGGCATTGTTAACGGCGTTGCGGTTCTCGCCGAAGTTGTAGGCGACTTCGACCGAGCCGTAAGCACCAGCAGCCTTGCCCTTGACCTTGACATCCGCGATGTACAGGTTGTCGTTGGGCTGGCTGAAGCCGCCGGTTACGATGTGGGTCGCCTGGTTCCACAAGGAAACCTTGGCATCCACGTTCTCATTGCCTTTATTCCCGGCCATGAAAGCGCGGATATCCGCCTGATTGGTGGGGGCGATGGCTCCGATGAGGTTGACGGCGTTGACCGGTCGGAAAGCAAGGGCCGTGACATAGGCCTTCTCGCCGGCCCAGTCGAAGCGAGCACCATCGATGCTCGTCACTCTCATGCCGTACTCGTTGACTTTCGGGCCGTAGGCGGCGATGAGGTCGCCCGCTTCGCCGTAGTACTGGCGGCCGAAGGTCGCGTCGACAAAGCCGAACACCTTGTCGATCTTGAAGTAGGCTTGGCTGGCAAACAGAACGGTCTGGATGGTGGTGACGCTCTGCGCACCGCTCGCGTCGCCGCCGGCCTGGCCGTACACCTGATCATTCTTATACAAGGACACCTTCGAGTGCACGTCATCGAGCAGGTCCCAGTCCATCCCCAGCATGACGCGGGTCTGCGCCGCGCCGACACGGTCCGCGGTCTTCGTGTTGAAGTCCGTCACGTTGCGCGCGGAGGTGGCATTCATCTCCACCGATCCATTGAACTTGAAGTTCTTCAGCAATTCGGCATTAGCCTGGCTGGTAACAACCACGAAGGCCAGGGCCAAAACCGCTCCCAGGAGCTTCTTCATTTGCACTATTCCTCCTTACTTTCGTAAGCCCCGCTCACGGCGGGGATCTATTTTACCTATCAACCCCGCTCTACGCGGGGCCTACGTTTGTCACTTCTTCAGGAGCGTGCCGTCAGCTTCTGGCTGCGGCCTCGACCTTTAAGAGCCGAGTCTCCTTATTACGAGCGGGTAGGATTCTAACAAAGACTTATTTTTCATGTCAATAGCTAAAAGTATCAGGGAGTGGTGTTCTTTACACTCCCCCCGGGGCCTTCAACCGCTCCTGGGCCCAGGTAGCCCAGGAACTCTCCGGATACTGCAGGGCGATCTTCTGCAAAGTCGCCTTAGCGGTATCTCTTTGTCCTAATGTCGTTTCGCAGCGGGCCAATGAGACGTGCACCTGAGGCGCCAGGAAATGTTCCGCATAAGCGCCCAGGAACCTCTCATCGGTCTTCACCGCCTCCGCGCACTGCCCCCCCGCCTCCTGGGCCAAGGCCAGCCCGCCCAAAGCGAAAGGCTGCAGGACCAGCGGCTGGCCGCGGTCCACCAGCTGCTTGTAGTACTTCTCGCTATCCGCGAAGCGGTCCTTATGGAAAAGCATATCCCCCGCGAAGAGCAGGCTGTAGCCCGCGGCCGGGGTCCCCGAGTAGGTCGCGGTGATCTCATCCACCTTCTTGAGCGCCGCGTCCGTTTGGCCGGAGTAGGCCAGAGCGTTGGCCAGGGACAACTCGTCCCAGGCCGCGATCTGCCTGGAGTGATGACTATAAAGGAAAAGTCCCGCGAACAGGAGCACCGCCGCGATCGCCCCCCCGCTGATGCCCGCGGTCTGACGGTTCTGCGCCACCCAGCGCAGGCCGCGGTCCAGCGTCTCCTGCATCTCGTTTCTCTTGATCTGCGCCCTGACCCACTGTTTTCCCATGTTTTATCCCCTGAAGAAAAATGCCCCGAGAGGGAATCGAACCCCCATCTAACGCTTAGGACGCGCTAGCTCTATCCATTGAGCTATCGGGGCGAAAGAATAATGCCTGACCTGAGACGACTCGTGTCCTGCCGTCATTTTAAATAAGAACCCGTGTGTATGACTGATGAGCGCGCGGTTTGTTCGGCGTGCGGAACATCTTCCCTGCCGCCGTTAAGAAAGCCAGCAGGTCGTCAAGCTCCATCTTGCTTCCGGCCCGCCTGACGTTCTCCTCCATCTTCTCGAAATCCCGGCGCAGGGAGGCGGATGCCCCCGCCTTCCGCAGTTCTTGCGCGGCCTTATGGCTAAGCTGCAAGCTGCCTCCGCAGGGCCCGGAACTCGGCATCCATGCCGAATAGACTATAGAATTGGTGGACGCGTTTCCAGTCCATCTTCGGATGAGAGAGCGCCAGCGCCTGGATATCGGCGATCTCCTTCTCCTTCCGTTTCGGGGCGTTGGCCATGGATTGGACCTTCAGCCCGATGATGTCTTCAGGGGTCAAGACGCGGATGCGGCGCGAACTGGAGAAGATGGGCTTCTCCAAGGCGCGCCCCAGCATCTCCAGCGCCAGTTCGCGGAAGGCGTGGAGGAAATCCAAGTGCCCCCAGACCGCGCTTTCTCCCTGATACTGCGAGACGTTCTTGCTGTGGTGTATCCTGCGGTAGCCGAGGCTGGTCAGAAGATGGTGCAGGCGCTTCATGTCGTCGCGGTGGACGAGGAAATCCATATCCTGGGTGGCCCGGGGTGCGCCCAGGGCGCCGAGGGCGAAGCCCCCCATCAGGCCGTATCGGATATTGAGACGGTCGAACCCGTCCAGCAATCGCCTTAGGACGAATTCGAAATCCATCGCGCCCGGAGACCCGGTCAGTACTTGACCAGGGCCCTCACGTCTCGCCCCGCCAGCTTGGCGCGGCCGTTCAAAAAGCCCAGCTCGATGAGGAGGGAGACGCCCGCCACCTGGCCGCCGATGGCTTCGATGAGCTCGCAGGCGGCCTTGGCCGTTCCGCCCGTGGCCAGCACGTCGTCGACCAGCAGAACCTTGGCTCCGGCCGGGAAGGCGTCCACGTGGGCCTCGATGGAATCCTGGCCGTACTCCAGGTCATAGGAGGCGGACTTGGTCTGGCGCGGGAGCTTGCCCTTCTTACGGATGGGGACCAGGCCGGCTCCGAGGCGGCAGGCCAGCGGCGCGGCCAGCAAAAACCCCCGCGACTCGATGCCGGCCACATAGCGTATGCCCGCGCCCCGGAACGGCTCCGCCATCCGGTCGAGGGCCGCGGCGAAGGCGGCCGGGTCGGCCAGCAGAGGCGTGATGTCCTTGAACACGATCCCCTTCTTGGGGAAATCCGGGACGTCCTTGATGAACGCAGCCGGGTCGAGACGGTCGGCGGGCATCATTTCTTCCTGCCCTTGGCCGAGGCATGGCTGAGGATGAGGTTGCGCGGGCTGCGGCGGACGGCGTGCGACGCCGTGGGCGCGGTGGAGCGGCCCTTCGGGATGGTCTGGCCGAGGATGTCGGTCCGGACTTTCGGGCTGAACCAGCCGGGCTGCAGGTTGGGCGTGGCCGCGGAGCGGGTCTCGCCCACCTCGATCAAGCCCATACGGTTGGCCACCCGGCGCAGGCGCAGCAGGGCGCGCTCCTCGATCTGGCGGATGCGCTCCCGGGAGAGCTTCAGGCGCTTGCCCACCTCCTCGAGCGTCATCGGGGTCTGGCCCGTCAGGCCGTGGCGGAACTCGAGGATCATCCGCTCGCGGTCGCCGATCTCCTTCATGGCGAGGTTGAGCTCGTCATGGAGCTTGAGGACCGAGATGAGGTTCTCCGGGGACTGGTTGTCGTTCTCGGAGAGCATGTCCTCGACCGTGATGTTGTCGTCCTCGGAATCCACCGGCGCTTCCAGGGAGCCGATGCCGCGCGCCGCCTCCGCCGCGTCGAGGACGCCGCGGACCTGGCGGGCCGTCCAGTGCATGGTGCGCGCCATCTCGGCCAAAGACGGGTCGCGGCCCAGCTTGGCGTGGAGCTTCTCCCACATCTTGAGCCACTTGCGCAGAGCCTCCCACGCATGCGGCGGGATGCGGATGGTCTTGGACTGCTCCTCGACCGCGCGGCGGATGGACTGCTCGATCCAGTAGGAGGCGTAGGTGGAGAACCGGTAGCCCTTCTTGGGCTCGAACTTGTCGATGGAGTGCATCAGGCCCAGGTTGCCCTCTTCGATGAGGTCCATGAAGTCGATGCCTTGCCGATGGTACTTCCGGGCGATGGGCACCACGAGGCGCAGATTGGTCTCCATGATGCGCTGCTTGGCCTGGCGGTCGCCCCGCTTGGCCTTCTTCCAGAGCTTGTGGACCTCTTCGCGGTCTATCGTGGCCAGCTTCTGGATGCCCTTGAAGTACTGGCTGATGGTGTCTGTGCTCGGTGCCTCGTTTGCCATGAGCTCCCCGGACCTCTACAGTATGTCGAACGACGACGGCCCGCCTTCGGCCTTCAGTTCCGTCGTTTCGACTGCGTCCACTTGCGCCCCCGCCGGCCCGGCCCGCAGGCGCCGCGCGAACTCCGTCAGCGCCTCCGACCGGCCTTCCGCCTCGGACGCCACCGTCCCGTCCTCGCGGTTGCACACCCAGCCGCGCAGGCCGAGCCTTTCGGCCCAACTCTGCGCGAACCAACGGAAACCGACTCCCTGTACGCGCCCGGACACGACGAACCGCCGGCGCGTCAAAGAGTCGGGCATGAAAACTTCGGGGTACTCAGGCTTGAACTGAGAACCTCTCGGTCCCGAACCGAGCGCTCTACCAATTGAGCTATACCCCGTCTTGACCTTGATATATTAAGAAAGAACGACACAGGCAAACAAGACGCCCTTGGTCGGGGACCCGGGGATCGAACCCGGAACCTTTCGCACCCCAAGCGAACGCTCTACCATTGAGCCAGTCCCCGGCCGAGGGCGTCCTGCCCGAACGGCACCTGCGGTATCTGAAATCCCGCAGGTACCGGCCGTACGGATTTCCTTGCGGCCAGCGTAAATCCTATCACTTCGCAAGCTCCGACGCCAGTTCCCGAAGCTCGGTCCGGACTTCGCGCAGCAGCCGCACCGCGGCCGGCGCGGCCGCGGGCTCCCCGGCGTCCTCTCCGCTCACGCCTCGACGCCGCTCCAGGAGGGCCTTGCGCGCCCCGGCCATGGTCATGCGGCGGCCGACGAGCAGGCGCTTGATCTCGAAGATGGTCTCCAGGTCGGCGCGGCCGTAGCGGCGGTGGCCGCTGGCCCGGCGGGCCGGCCGCGGGAAACCCAGCTGCCTCTCCCAGTAGCGCAGGGTGTGCGGGGCCACCTGGGCGACGCGGCAGGCTTCGCCCATGGTGAAGAAGTCCTGGTCCGGGATGACCGGCGGCCCAGGGACCGCCGTCCTTGAAGGACGGGCGTTTTCCTTTTCCGGAAAGGGCGGCGCGCCCGGGTTCACGGCTGCAGGAGGTTCTTCGACGCCTTGAAGCGCACGCCCTTTCGCGGCGGCACCGTCACCTGCTGGCCGGTCTTGGGGTTGCGCCCCTGGCGCTGCTGGCGGTGCTTGACGCGGAAGGTCCCGAAGTTGGAGATCACCACCTTCTCCTCGCGGCCGAGGGCCGCGCGGATGGTCTCGAACGTCGTCTCCACGGCCTGGGCGGCCTCCCCCTTCGTGGTCAGAACTTTTGCTACGGCCTTGATGATGTCTAGTCTATTCATCGTCGTTCTCGTCCTTGGGCTCGGGGCTTTCGTCCTCGGGCCCAGGAGCCTCTTTCTCCTTGGCGGGCTTCTTCTTGGGCTTGCTGTCCTTCTTGAGGTCCTTGAAGATGTCCTCCGGCTTGAGGTTCTTGAGGTCGGCCTTGAATTTGCTGACCTCGTCCTCGGTGATCGGCTTGCTCAGAGTCTGACAGTTGGCGAAGACCTTCTCCTCGACGTAGATCGGACAGCCCGCGCGCACGGCCACGGCGATGGCGTCGGACGGCCGGCTGTCGAGGTCCACGGTCTGGCCGTCCTTGACCACGCGGATGCGGGCGTAGAAGGTGTTGTCCTTGATGTCGCAGACCACGACCTTCTGCACCGCATAGCCCAGCTGCGTGATGGCCCCCAGGAGCAGGTCGTGGGTCAGGGGCCGGGGCAGGACGATGCCGGAGAAGCGGATGGCGATGGCCTGGCCTTCGGTGATGCCGATCCAGATCGGCAGGAGGCGGTTGCCGGAGAGCTCCTCCAGGAAGATGATGCATTCGCTGGCCGTCGTGGCGAGGGAGTAGATGTGGACCTCCTTCTCCCCGACCGGCTGCGCCGGACCTGGGGCGCCGCCGCTTTCGTTCTTGGCCATGGGCTCAGCTCCGCTTGTCTGCGGCCGCGGACCGGCCCTCGAAACGGAAGGCGAGGGCGTGCTCTCGGCGCAGGCGCTTGATGTTCGGGATGTGCTTGTAGACGATGAGCAAAGAGGCGGCCAGCGCCGCGACGGTGTAGGGATGGGGCGCGCCGAGCAGGAGGCAGAGCACCGGCAAGACCGCGGCGGCGCAGAGCGAGCCCATGGAGATGTGCCCGCTGCCCCACATCCCGCCGAGGAAGCACATGAGCGTCAGGGACATGGGCTGGGGGGTCAGCGCGGCGAAGACGCCCGCCGAGGTGGCCACGCCCTTGCCGCCCTGGAACCCCAGGAACACGGTCCAGTCGTGCCCGATGATGGCCGCGGCGCCGCAGAGGATGACGAACCAGGGCTGGTCCGGATAGAGGCGGTGCGCGATGAGCACAGGCACGAAGCCCTTGAGCGCGTCGACCAGCAGAGTGACGGCTCCGGCCTGCGCGCCGGCGATGCGGTAGACGTTGGCCGTGCCCGGATTGCCGGAGCCGCGCTGGCGGATGTCGATGCCCATGAGCCGGCGCACCACCAGGTAGCCGGTGGGGATGCCCCCCGCCAGATAGCTGAGCATGACGAGTCCGGCTTGGGCCCAGATTTCGGTTCTCATGGGGCGGTCAACGATAAGCGAAGAAGTGTAGCAAAACTGGCCAGGCTTTTCTAGGAGTTTCTCTTTGTGGAGGCGAGCTTTTTTTGAAGGCGCTCCCAGTTCTCCTGGGTCAGCCTCAGGCGCATCCGGATGCGGTCTTGGACCGCTTTCTGGGAAAGGACCTGGCTCGATTGCCGGACCCAGGACATCAAGCTGAAGGCCCGGGCCGCCGGCAGCTCGATCTCGCGCAGCAGCCAGCGCCGGGAGAGGGTCTCCTGGACCGCGGCCAAGGCCGCGGTGAGGCCCTCGCCCTTGGCGGCGGAGACGAAGACGGCGTCCGGATGGCGGTCCTCCAGGTCGCGCCTGCCTGCGGCGTCGAGCAGGTCGACCTTGTTGAAGAGCAGCACCTGCGGCAGGTCCTCGGCGCCCAGCTCGCGCAGGGTCTCGGCCACGGCGGCCTGTTGCGCCGCGCTCTCGTCCGAGGCGGCGTCGGCCACCACGAGCAGGCAGTCGGCCAGGACGGCTTCCTCCAGAGTGGCGCGGAAGGCGGCGATCAAGGGCGTGGGCAGGCGCCGGATGAAGCCGACCGTGTCGGTCATCACGGCCCAGGAGCCCTCGGGCAGGCGCACCCGCCGCGCCGTGGGGTCGAGGGTGGCGAAGAGCTTGTCGTCGGCGTAGACCCCGGCCGTGCCTTGCGTGAAGGCGTTGAGCAGGGTGGACTTGCCCACGTTGGTGTAGCCGATGAGCGCCACCTGGGGCACGGGCACCGCGAGGCGCCGCTCCCGGCGCAGCAGGCGCGCGGAGCGGACGGCCTCGAGCTGGCGGCGCAGGTGCTGGATGCGGTAGGAGATGTGGCGCCGTTCGTACTCCAGCTTGCGCTCGCCCGGGCCGCGCGTGCCGATGCCGCCGACCTGCTGCGAGAAGCCCCGCCAGGCGCCGGTCAGGCGCGGCAGCATGTAGGAGAGCTGCGCCAGCTCGACTTGCAGACGCCCCTCGCTGGTGCGGGCGCGCTGGGCGAAGATGTCGAGGATCAGGCGCGTGCGGTCGATGATCTTGGCCCGGATGGCGGCCTCCAGGGACTTCTGCTGCGCGGGCGAGATCTCCCGTTCGAAGACGACCGTGGCGGCCCGGTGGGCGCGCACCCCGGCGGCGATCTCTGCGATCTTGCCCGCGCCGATGAGCGTGCCGGGGTGGTAGCGGGCCAGGGCCTGGGAGTACGATGCCACCACCGCGCCGCCCGCGGTCTCCACCAGCCGGCGCAGCTCCGAGAGGCTCGCGGCCATGACCGCGGCCTCGGACTTCAAGCCCACGCCGACGAGGATGACGGCCTCGGTCATGGACTGGCGTGGCGGTCCGGGATGAACTGCAGCGCTTGCCCGCGCATGGCCTCGAGGTCGGCGCCCGCCACGGCCTGGGCGCTGAGCTGGTGGCGGAACCAGGTGCGCTGGCGCCGGGCGTAAGCGCAGGTGGAGCTGATGAGGCGGCGCAAGCCTTCTTCCGGGGCCAGCGTCCCGCGCACACAGGCGACCGCCTCCGGGTAGCCGAGGCTCCGGAAGCCCGGCTCCTCTCCGCTGAACCGGCGCAGGAGCTCGCGGACCTCCGCGAGCATCCGCGGCCACATGGACTCGGCGCGCGCCGAGATGCGCTGGCGCAGGGCTTCGGGAGGCCAGTCGATGCGGAGGATGGCGGAGGGGACGATCTGTTCCTCCGATGGGATTTTCTTATCCTCACGCCAATGGCTGGAGATGGGCCGCCCGGTGAGCTCGTAGACCTCAAGGGCGCGCACCACGCGTTGGATGTTGTTGGCGGGGATCGCGGCCGCGGCCTCGGGGTCGACGCGGCTGAGTCTCTCGTGGAGCCGCGCCCGCCCGTGGATGCGCGCTTCCTCTTCCAAGGCGCGCCGCAGGGTCTCGTCACGCGGGGGCAGGGCGCAGAGGCCTTCCAGAAGGGCGCGGATGTAGAGGCCGGTGCCGCCGGCGACGATGGCGACCCGGCCGCGGCCCCGGATCTCGGCGAGCCGGGCGCGCGTCAAAGCGGCGAAGCGGCCCGCGTCGAAGGGCTCGGTGATCGGGACGCAGTCCACCAGATGGTAAGGGATCCCCTCCACGCGGCCCTGGCGGTCGCGGGCGGGCTTGGCCGTCCCGGCGCAAAGCTCGCGATAGACCTGGCGCGAGTCGGCGGATAGGACCTCGCCGTCCAAGGCGCGGGCCAGAGACAGGGCCAACTCGGTCTTGCCGGAGGCCGTCGGCCCGACGATGACGACGGCGCCCAAGGGGACGCCGTCCCTGGAGGGCGGGAGTTCTCCTCTCCCGGAAGGGACGACCACGGGGTCTCCGTCCCCTATTTTTTCGGCCAGAATGGCATCTTCTGCGACTTGGCGCAAAGGGCGTGGAAGGTGCAGGGTTTGACGCAGACCTCGGGCAGCTTCAGGGCGAGGCGGGTCTCGCAATCGCCGTGGTCCAGGGCCATCCGGCTGATCTGGTCCTGATGCTTCTTGCTGATCTGCGTGAAGGCGATGCCCACGTTGTAGGTGGGTCCCCTCTGGTGGACGCGCACGACCCGGCCCGCGATGGGCACGCGTTCCAGGCCCGGGATGCTGAGCACCATGTCCAGGCGTCGGGTATGCGGCGGCTCGAGGAACATGAGCAAAGACATCCCCCCCGCGGAGAGGTTGGTGAGGATGGCCGGCTGCCCGGGGGTTGCGGCCGGGGCGCTGGACCCTTCGCCCGATCCGAACTGGACGGTGATCGGCTCGATCATCCCTTCCACCACGGGCAGACGGATGTGGGCGCGTCTTTCCGAGCCGACTTTCTCGCTCTTATGGGTCGTGTGGCTCATGGATATCTCCTAGCAAAGTGCGGCGCGTCGCGGCGTCCACGCGTATCGAAACGAGGTCGCCGGCCGCGACCGGACTCCGCCACCTCGCCTTAAAGCCCGTCCTCGTGCGGCCAAAGGTCGGCGTCTCGGCCAAGACCTCGACGATGCTGCCGACCTGCGCATCCAAAGCTTGCCTCGTGAGACGGTCGACTGCGGCGTTGACGGCGGCGAGCCGTTGCTCCTTCACCGGCGCGGGCACGTCGTCGGCCAGTCCTGCGGCCGGCGTCCCCTCCCGCGCGGAATACTTGAAGCAGAAAGCCGTCGCGGGGCGGAGCTCCTCGAGCAACGTCAGCGTCTGCGCGAAATCCGTCTCCGTCTCCGAAGGAAATCCTACTATAATGTCGGTGGAAACCACAACGCCGGGGATCGTCGCGCGCAGCCGCTCGGCCGTGCCCAGGAACTGCTCCCGGCTGTAGCCGCGCCGCATCAGGCCGAGGAGCCGATCGCTGCCGGATTGCGCCGGCAGGTGGATCCATTGGCACGCCGCGCGGCATTCCCGGACGGCGGCCGCGAGCCGGTCGTCGCAGAGGGCGGGATGCGGGCTCATGAAGCGCAGGCGCCGCAGGCCCGGCAAGGCGTCGAGCGCGCGCAGCAGGTCGGGGAAGTCCGTGCCGTTGCTGCGGTACGCGTTGACGCGCTGGCCCAGCAGAGTCAGCTCGCGGGCGCCGCCCGCGATGCGGGCGCGGGCCTCGCCGAGGATCTCCTCGGCCGGGCGGCAGGATTCGGGGCCGCGGACCGAGGGCACGATGCAGTAGGAACAGGCGCAGGAACAGCCGCGCATGATGGTGAGGTGCTGGACGGCATTGCCCCCCGACGGCACGGCCGGACCCCGTGGGGGTCCGGCCGGCTTCGGCATCACCGAGGGCGATGCCGAAGGGTGCTTCTCCAGGGCTTCGGCGACGATGTCGGCGTAGCGTCCGGCTTGCCGGGCGCCGACGACCAGGTCCACGTACGGGAAGCGCCGGGCCAGACGCGGACCCAGGCGCTGCGCCATGCACCCGGCCACGACCAGCAGACGCCGGGGGTCCTGCGCCTTCCATTCGCGCAGCCGCCCGATGAGCGAGAGGGCGCGCTGTTCGGCGTGGTCGCGCACCGAGCAGGTGGTCAGGACGATCGCATCGGCTTGCGCGGGGACCTCGGTGGCCTGCCAGCCGCGCCGGCAGAGGCCGGCCGCGGTCTCAGCCCCGTCGGCGGCGGACATCTGGCAGCCGAGCGTGATGACGTGGAATCTCATCCTTTTCCATTATAGCATGGGGTCCACGTCTGGGGGCCCATGACCGCCGACGCATTCCGCAAGGGCTGTCAGGGCGCGGGGGCGGCCCCTCCCACGGGGGCGGCCGCGCTGCGGGCGAGGATGAAGCCGCCCAGGCCCGGAAGCGGGAAGAAGCCGGAGGGCCGGTCGTCAGTGTCCGGCCTCAAGGCCGCCAGCGCCGGCGGCAGCTTGGAGAAATCGGCCCAGCGCAGCTGCGGCAGGTCTTCCTCCAGTCGGAGGTCGTCGGCCTGGACGAAGACGCTGCGCCGGGCCAGCAGCGCGGCGGGTTGAGCCGCCAGGGGCTGGGCGGAGCAGGCCAGGAGGTAGCCTCCCGGCAGTTCATAGCCTCCGACGTGGGCGAAGACGCTGCGCGCGGTGCGCAGGGTCCGGGCGAGGCTGCGCGGCGGGACCGGCCCGGGCAGGCGCAGGGCCGCCAAGCCTTCCGGGGTCAGACGGCTGCGCAGCTCTTGGAAGGCTTCCCGCGTGGTGAGGCGGGCCCACTCGGGCGTAAGCGCCGGGAACGGGAGCTCTTCGATGATGGCGTCGAAAGCGGGGCCGGCGGCGCGCAGATAGCGGCGCGGGTCCGCCCGGGTCCGGCTCAGGCGCGCCCCGTTGATCGACGGCGACGGCGGCGGCCAGGGCGTCGGGGACAGGGCGCTCAAGATGAGCTCGGCGCCGGGGTGGGAGTCGACGGCCAGGATCTCCGAGCCATGGGACATGGCGGAGATCATGGTCAGGGGATTGCGCACGCCCAGCAGGAGGACGCGGCGCGGGGAGCCTTGCAGCAGGAGCGGCAGATGCGCCTCGCGTCTGGCCTCGAGCGGGTCGTCGGCCCAGGCCGCGCCGTCGCGCAGCAGGATGGGGACTCCGGATGAGAACCGGTAGACGGCCAGCAGTTCCCGACCGTCCTCGGCGAGGGCGAGATACCGGCCGCCGGCCCAGGCGGCGTTGAGGCGGTTGAGCCAGACGTCGGCGAAGAGATCGCGGCCCTGCCAGCCCATGACCAGGGCGAGGGCCAGACCCACGAGCGCGACCCGGGAGAGGACCGGCCGGCGCAGGAGGCCCTGGCGGTCGGCGGCGAGGCTCATCGCCGCCATGGCCAGATGGCAGACCGCCGCGGTCTCCGCCGCGCCCAGGCGGGGGATGAGGGCCCAGGCGGCCAGGGGGCCGGCCGCAGCCAGCAGCGCGCTGGCCGTCCGCGCCCATCCTGAGGCCGTCCCCGCGGCGCTCGACGCATCACTCGACGGCGTTGGCCAAGCCATGGCCAGCAGCGCGCTCCAGAGCGCCAGGGCCAGGGTGGACTGGCCGACGATGAACAGCAGGTCTCCCGGCTCCCGCAGTCCGCCGAAGAGGTATTCGGCGGCGCCGGCGTTGATGCCGATGAACCGCAGCCAGCAAAGGCCCAACAGGCCGGCCAGCGCCGAGACGAAGACGAAGAGGCGGCGCGGCAGCCTGGCGGCGTCGAGGGCCGGGGCGCAGCGTCCGTTCAACCAGAGGCCGAAGGCGGTCCCGGCGCCGGCTCCGATCAGGAGACCGCAGGAGGCGTAGAAGGAATGCCCCCAGAGCAGGCCCAGGCAGCGCGCCCAGGCCACGGCCGCGGCTCCGGCCGGAGCCAGAATCCAGGCCGTCGTCGTCGGTCCCGAACCGCCGGCGCGGATCCTCATCCAGCCGGCCAAGGCCAAGACCGCGCCGGCCAGACCCACGGCGCGCAGACCCAGAAGGGGCATCAGGAGCACCGCGGAGAGCAGGGCTGCCGCGGGCGCTGCCAGAGCCGGCAGCGGCCGGCGCGGGAGTTCGGCCGCGAAGCGGCAGCCCCCGCCCAGAGCCGCCAGGAAGACTCCGCTCAGCAGGGCCGCGCAGGCGGCGACCCCGCCTCCCTGCCGGAGGACGAGGGCGGCGGCGGCTGGGCCCATCATCCCCAACCCGGCCCACATCAAGGCGGCGGGCAAGGGCCCGCCGTCCTTGGATGGCTGGTGTTCTCCTGTCCCGGGAAGGGCGACGGCGTAGGAAGGCGCCATGAAATCGTGTGGATTCTAACATTTTTTTCCTTAGGACCGGCCAGCGCCGCCGTCCCTCCGCGGCGTCGAAATGTTTTCGTAGCAAGAAATCGGTATAATCCTTTCGATATGCTTTGGCTGATGCTGTCGTTGCTTCTGTCGGTTGTCCCTGCGCGGGGTCAAGGCAACGATGAGCCCGCCGGAGGCGCCGGCCAGGAGTCCGCCGAGCCCCAGCCCGCACCGGCCGCAGGCTCCGAAGAGCAGGCCGCTTCCGAGGATCCGCCCCAGGGGCAGGAATCGGCGCAGCCGGCCGCGGAGAAAGAGCAGTCCTCTGGAGATGAATCGGCGGCAGCGACCGTGGAGAAAGAGGCGCCCGCCGCAGAGGAATCGACGCCGTCGGCCGCGGAGAACGATCCGCCCACCGAGGCGAAATCGGCTGCTGAGGAGCCCGCGCCGGAGACGGAGGCTGCACCAGCGGGCGGCGACAACTACACGGCCGATGAGCTGTCCGCCCCCGTATCCGAGGCGGAGACTGCGGGCGCGAGCCAGGGGGTCGACAAGGCCAAGACCTCCTCCGCCGTCACGCCGGCCGGTGGCAAGAAGAAGGCGCTGTCCGCAGGCAAGGCGAAGGGGAAAGGCAAGAAG
>Ga0073936_10007428_pt1 | contig 14162 bp, 7 predicted proteins | sample AliMusrvi5mmetaG_FD_87041 | JGI IMG/M metagenome (GOLD analysis project Ga0073936, IMG submission 87041) | Freshwater lake bacterial and archeal communities from Alinen Mustajarvi, Finland, to study Microbial Dark Matter (Phase II) - Alinen... | ecosystem: Environmental > Aquatic > Freshwater >... | reverse complement strand
CCGCAACACGATGCGAGCGGCGCTGCGGCTGCTTGAAGCCGAAGGTCTGCTGGACAGGACGGGTGCGGGCCGCAGCCGCGCTGTGGCCAGGTCGCGCTCCGGTGGCGAAACCAAACACGTACTGCACGTGGGCGTGCTTCTGCACGAGCGGATGGTGGATGAAAACCCGGGGATGCAGGGGATGCTGGCGAAGCTCCAGCACGAGATCGAGGAGGCCGGCCATGTCTGCTTTCTCTCCAAACCCTGCATGGCGAGCCTGCGCCACGACACCGGCCGCATCGCCAAATATACCGCGGAGATGCGGGCCGATGCCTGGGTGTTGGTGGCCCCGCGACTCGAGGTGGCGGGATGGTTCGCGGCGCAGCCTGTTCCGGCCATCGCCATCGGCGGCCGCGCTTCCGACGAACCCCTGGCCGCCACCGGTTCGGTTGCTTTGCCGGCGCAGGCGGAGGCGCTGCGCCGGTTGCTGGCGCTGGGCCACCGGCGGATCGTGATGATCTGTCTGAGCCATTTGCGCCAGCCGGTCCCCAGCCTCCCCGTGTCGAGATTCACCGCCGAACTGGATGCCCACCACATTCCATGGAGCTACCACTACAACGTGCCGGAGTGGGAGGAGACGCCGGCAGGGTTTCGCGCGCTGCTCACCGGACTCTTTGCCGTCAGCCCGCCAACGGCGCTCATGATCGACGAAACGCCGCGGCTGGTGGCGGCGCTGACTTTTCTCGTGGAGCGCGGCTTGCGGGTGCCGGAGCAGGTTTCGCTTTTCGTCGGGCAATGGGACAGTTCGCTGGCGTGGGTGGATCCGTCAATCGCGCATGTAAACTGGGACGATACACCGCTGGTCCGCCGCGTGGTCCGCTGGCTGGCCGCAGTGGCCAAAGGCCACCCGGATCGGGAGAGGATTCTTTTTCCAGCGGAGTTTGTGCCCGGCTGCAGCATCGGCCCGGTGCGGACGGGATGACACGCATTGCACGGATTGAATCCGGGCAGGCTTGCCCGCGCCATGTGGCTGCCGCGTCTCGCGGCAGGCCGTGGCTGCGTGCCTCTGGCCGCAGTGCCCATGCAAAGTGAATGGAACCCCGTGCTAAGCTCAGCGCATTAAGCATGGCCCTGCCACTGGCTCGCGCCGCGGGACGCGGCACGCGCGGCCTGCGGCCGGAGGCCCACAGCCACTTGGCGCTGGCATTCTTGCCCGCTGCCAAGCTGCTGATAAGCACATCCGTTGTCCCCTGTGATCGGGATGTCCGAGGCTGGCCTCAGGGCACCGTGACATGGAGCCGTCCGAACACCCTGCCGTCCGGAGCGTTGGCCACCGGCACGGTGATGACGATGGTATCCGGGTCGGTCTCGAGGCTGCCCGGCGTGACGTCCACCGTGACCCCATTGGCATCGGCCGGCGAACTGGCAACCAACACCGGCACGTCATTGGCGCTTGGGAAGGACAGGTCCGTGGACCATTGGAAGGTGACGGTGGCCGCGCTTTCCGAAGCTTTCGCACGCGGGAAGGTGAACACCAGATCGGCAGCCAAATTGCGTGCGGGCTTGGGCAGCAAGCCGACGGAATTGGAATCCGGGCGCGCGGGATTCGGTTCGCCGCCAAGCACAAACTCCAACGCGTTGGCCAGGCCATCGTTGTCCGGATCGGCGTCGGCCGCGTTGTTGGCTTCGGTTAGTCCGTGAGCGGTGGCCCAGGCCAGGTACGGGTCCGAGGTTGCCACCGTGAGGATCACATTGCCGGAGCTAACGGAAACGGTTGCCGCCGTCCCCGTCGCGAGACCGGTTCCGGTGACGGTGACAGGGTAGGAGGGCGTGGCATTTTCGGTGATGCTGCCGGTGCTGCCGTCACCCACCTGGATCAGCCGATAGACACCCGCGCCCAAGGCGGTCGCGGCGGCATTGTTGACGGTGAGCGTGTTGTTGTCCAGAACCAACGCGCCCTGCGAAACCTTCAGCGCGGGACGCGCGACGTCGCCGGTAAAGCTGGTCGGGGTGAAAGACAGGTTGATCGGCTGCGCACCCAGACTCACGGTGCCGCTAACAGCGCCTTTGATGGTGGCCGCATTCGCCGCGCCGCTGGCACCCAAGGTGGTGCTGCTGCTCAGGACATACGAGCTGATGGCGGACACGTCGAAGGTCGTGTTGGCCGCGAGTGTTAGATTGGTGGCATCGTTGATGGATCCCGAGGCACCCAGTGCCAGCGTGCCGACATTCACAGCCATGGTGCCGCTGAAGATGTTGGCGGCTCTGAGAGACATGGTGCCGCCACCGGTCTTGATCAAACCGCCGGTGCCGCTGATGATGTTGGTGAAAGCCATGCTATAGCCGACGTTGACGGTCGTATCTCCGCTCAGGGTGACGGTGCCGCTCCAGGCTTCGCCGAACCCGTTGCCGGCGTTGATCGTGGTTCCGTTGAAGATCCCGCTGTTGGTCACGGTGGTGCTGGGGCCGTTCAAATCGAGGATGGCGCTGCTGGCGATGGTGATGGAGCCGCCGGTGCCGAAGCCCCCGTTGCCCGAAATGTTGGAAGCCCATCTGCCTCCACTGATGACGGTGGGGCCGCTGTAGTTGTTAGACACATTGCCCACGGTCAACACGCCAGTGCCGGTCTTGGTAATGCCGCCCGTACCGGAAATCACGCCGTTGAGGGTGACGCCTCCGCTGGCGGTCGCGACGGTGGTGTCGGCGTTCAGGGCGATGTTGTTGCCGACCGTGGAAGTTACTGCGGCGCTCTGGTTGATTTGTGGCGGCGCGGCATCGTTGGCGAATGCCAGTCCGTTGCCGCTGATCGTCACCGTCGAGCCGCTGAAATTCAGTTGATTGAGAACGAAGCCATCGGCGAGGTCCTGGGTGGCGGTATAGGTGCCGGCCAGGTTGAAGTTCATCATGTATTTCGCCAGGCCGTTGGTGGCCGGCGGCAACGCAACGCCAGCTTCATTGGTCCATTTGGCCGCGTTGCTCCAAGTGCCGGACAACAACGAGTCCCAGGTGAAAGTCGCGGCGCTGGCGATGGTGATGTCGGACTGCATGCCGCTGATGGATGCTCCGGCATCAGTGGCCGTGATGGATTGGATGCCATCGGTATTGAACGTCACGCCGTTGGTGAAGATATGCGTGCCGCTGTCACCACCGGCAAAGGTATAGTCGGTCGGCAATGACGCCGCCCCGTCAGTGCTGGTGAAGTGCAGCGTGCCGGTGTAGTTGGTGGCAAGGTTGCCATAGGCATCCTTGACCGTGACAGTCTCGCTGGCAGCCACGCCCGTCCATTGTAGGCTGGGGAAACCGGTCAGCGTCAGGGTGGCTGCGGTGGCCGGAGTCACGGTAATGCCGGATTGCGTGCCGGTAATGTAAGAAGTCACCGTATCGGTGGCCGTGACGGATTGCGTGCCGACGGTCTTCAGAGTCACGCCGCTGGTAAATGTATGCGTGCCATGGTCACCCGTGACAAAGGTGTAGCTGGTCGGCAGGACTACCGCGCCATCGGTGCTGGTGAACTGCACGGTGCCGGTATAGTTGGTGGCCGTGCTGCCACCGGCGGTCTTGGCCGTGACGGTCACGCTGCCCGGCGTGCCGGCCACCTGCGGAGTCGGGAAGCCCTCAACGGTCAAGGTGGCCGCAGAGGCACCGGCTGCCACAATGATACCGGATTGTATGCCGTTGATCGAGCTAGTGACCGAATCGGCGACAGTGATGGACTGGGTGCCTGCCGTATTGAGAGTGATGCCGCTGGTAAAAGTATGCACGCCGTTGTCCGATACCTGGAAAGTATAGTCCGCCGGCAATGCCGCCGCGCCATCGGTGCTGGTGAAATGAATGGTGCCGACATAGCCGGTGGCCGTGGCCCCATAGAAATTCTTGGCGGTGACCGTCATCGTGCCCGCCGTGCCAGCGGTTTGGGTGCCGGAGAAATCGGCCAGGGCAAAGGTGCTCGTCTGGGCGGAGGTGACGGTTAGGTCCACGGTGATCGAGTTGGCGTTATAGTGTACCGTCGGGGTATAACCACCGTTCGCGGTGACACTGTGGAAGGTGCCGCTGATGCCGGACGCATTGGTGGTCTGCACGATCACCGCTCCGGTGACGGCTGTGCCACCCAGGCCGGTGGTATCAATCACAAGGTCCAGATTGCCGCAGGCAAAAACCGGCGTGGCATTGCTCAGGGAAACCTTGTCCGCCGTGGATGTCGTCGGCACGCGGACTTTCAGCGTGCTGGACGAGGCGAAAGACGGAGCCGTGGCATTGGAAAGGATGAGCGTGCCAGCGGTGCCGGTAAGTGTCGGCTGGAGGGTGCCGCCGCCGTTCACCGTCACGGTGCCATTGATCGTGCCGGTGCCGCCAAGGGTGCCGCCGCTTTGCACCGTCACGGCGCTGCTGGCATGGGTCGAGCCAGGGCTATTCACCAACAGCGCTCCCGCACTCGCAGTCGTGGTGCCGGTATAGGTATTGACCGCCGTGAGGGCCAGCGTGCCGTCACCGGATTTGACGAGTTTACCGGTACTGGAAGCACCGTTTGCAACCACCGCCGCGACATTCGCCGTGCGGCTGGCTTCGATATTGAAGGTGTGGTCGTCGCTGCTGCCGACCAGGCCCACTGTCAGGCCGGTGGGAATGGTGATGTCGGTGCTGGCGTCGTAGTTCTGGATGCTGCCGGCGCTCCAGTTGAAATTGCGGGTGGCCGACCCCGCTCCCTTTTGTACGGTGGTGGCACGCAGCGTGCCGGTTAGCAGATTGAAGTTGCCGGTGACATTGTCACTTCCGGCCTTGTTACCGATCGTCAGGGTGCTCACCTTGACGGTGCCGCCGTTCACGTTCAACGTGCCAATCAGCGTGCCACCTGTGCTACCAGTCGTGTCTTGGCCAAGAATGATGGTTGTGGCATCCAAGGTGCCGTTGCCCATGGTGAAAATACCGGTGGCGTTCGACTGGCTGCTACCTCCCCGGTTACCATAACCAAGGGTCAAGGTGCCTACCTTTGCGTCGAGCACGCTGGCTCCGGTGACACCCGCTACCAGGTCAACGGTTTGGGTGGTCCCCCAGCTATTGGCCGAATTCGCACCGGTTTGTCCCACGAGGATGTTGGCCCGGCTGCTGCCATCGGTGGCGCGGATGGTCAGGGTTGGATTTGCCGCGAGGCCGGTATTGAACTGCAGATTGCCGGTGTTCCTGCCGCTCACGCCGACGTTGATCGTCGTGGCATTGATCGTATTCGTCTGCCCGAGGAAAACCGTGGCAGGGTTCACATAATTGCCGCTGGCCGGCGCAACGTCTCCCACGCCGAATTGTCCGGCCGTAATCGAGTTGTTCGTGGCCAGCACAAGCTGGGTGGTGTAGTTTGGTGAAACATTGGTTGCAGTGGATTGCGGACCCACGTCAAAGAAATTGGATGATGCATTATAGGTGAAGTTGGTCACTGCGGACAGATTGAGGGCTTGGGTAAGTCCGGAACCCGTGGGCCCCAATCTGAAGTCGTTGGCACCATTGAGGATCAGCGTGCCGCCTCCTTGAATGGTGTCCGTCTGGGCAAGTTGGGAAACGGTGAGTTTCGCGAGCGTCTGGCTGTAGCCGCCAAGATCCAGGATGGTGTTATTGGCGTTGAAGGTGAAGGCGCTGGTGCTCAGCAAGCGGTTGTCGCCGCTGGAGAGTGCCAGCGTGCCGCCGGTGATGGTCAGCGCTCCGCTGGTGGTGTTCGCGCCGGCGAGGCTCAGCGTGCCGGCACCGGCCTTGGTCCAAGCCGTGCTGCCGCCGATAACCGCGCCGATGGTGGCGCTGCTGCCCGTGCCCATGGCGCTGACGGTAATGCTGGGCGTGGTGCCCGCGAGCGTCAGAATGTTGGCGCCGCTGCTCGCGTTGTCGTCCAAAATCCAGTTGGCCGCTGTGCCGGTGCCGGTATCGCCAAACGACAAACTGGTTAGGGTGCGCGAACCGTCGAGATGGACGGTATTGTCTGCCGTGAGGTCCAGCGTGTTGAAAGAGGCGGTGGAACCGGAAGCATCGGCCACGGCGCCACCGCTCCAGTTGGCGGTGTCACTCCAATTGCCGCCGGAGGTTGTTTGGGTCCAGGTGCCGCTGGCGGCGCGGGCGGCGGGCGGGGCGAGGGCGAGCAGCGCGAGCGCCGGCAACGCAAAAACGCGGTGGAATTGAATGCGGGGTTTCATCATTTTTTTTGGATTTTGGTTAAGGAATGCTGGCTTGGTGGATTGGCTGCATGCGGGAAGCATATCGCCCCCTCACGGCACAAGTTGCGACATGAAAATGCGGATCTGCAACGCCGACAAGAAATTTTTCCAGACGACCGGTCCTAACACAGCCCAGGTTGTCGGGCATGCCCGTCGTGCGCCGCCGATCCTTGCCCGAACTGACCGCAGGGGCGCCGGGATCGCAATTTGGTCCGCGGAGATCGGGAGTTGGAATTGATGGTCACTGGAGCCATTGGAATGGCAGCACATCCACTCTTGACGTTCAGACGAGTTCTTGGGCCGAGGACGTGTTTCCGCGCGGTGCGCTCGACGAGCAAGCGGCCCAGCGGTCCGACCCGCAATCCCGCAGAGCGTCAAAATGCACCGGACTGTGGTGCGGGCCACGGCGCAAGCTGGAACGACCCTGATTTCAAAAAGGTTCTCGTACTCTCAATCACCCAATCATTCCTCATCAATAACGGGTGTGTGACATGGACCACAAGCTGTTCCTTCATGCCTTCGACCTTGGTGCGCGCGACAGAGACTTTGCCGTCGTCGCGGCCCTTTATCATCAGACTGTTGATCCAATTGATTGAGCGATCCCCGGCGATAACTCCCAACTCAAACTTCACCGGTCCAAGCCGATTCGGCACCGTCTCCTTGGCGGTGCCCAATTCCGAGCCGGCAGGCCCGTTGATCTTCTTGAACAGCCACCAGGAACCTAACTTGTCCACCACCTCGCTGCCTTGGTTCGGCGGGCCGAGCATGACCACCCTGCCGAGCCGCGGATCCGGATGCCGGGAAAAATAACTGCGCACCAAAATCCCGCCGAGCGAATGCGTGACAAAGTGAATCCGCGAGCAATCCGCAAGCCGGGGGCTGGCCAAGGCGGCTCCAACAACGGCTTCGCTGAGTGGCTCGACGTTTGCCGAGCGCGATGGATAAGCGACGTTATCGACGACAAACCCATCCTTTGCCAGGGCTGCTTCCATCTTGGACATGCTCGCCTTTGTCCGGCACAGCCCGTGCAACAGAATCACGCCTTCCTTTGCCGATGCGCTCATTGTTAGAATCGCTGCCAGGGTGATGTGGTTGAGCCAGCCCATCGATTTCCATCGGTTAGGCGCTGGCCTTCGCATGGCAGGCCTTCAAATAGGTGCAGGCCTGGGTGATGCCCGCGGTGACTTGCTCGGGCTTGAGGTTGCCGTGCATGAAGGGATTGACATAACCCTGATAGTTGATCTTCGCCAGTGCCCTGAGCCAGGGGACGAAATCCGTCGGACCGTGGCCGGGAAGCTGGTTGAGCCCGTCGGCCTTCTGCCAGGCATAGAAGAACAGCAGTTGCGACCCGGCGAGGGCTATCACATCCTCGACCGAGGCCTGGATGGCTTGCAGATGATAGGGCGCGACGCCCAGTCCGACGTGCTCGGGCGCGGGGTTGAGGTCAACAAACGCCTTGAACGAGTCGGGAGTGCTGAGCAAGGCATCGCCGTGGTTCTCGATGACCAGGCGGACTTTGGCTTGGGCGGCCAGTTCGATCTGTGGCTTGAGTTTGTCGAAAAACGCGCGCATCGAGGTGGTCAGATCGGCCGCTTTGACATGAATGTATTCCGACTCCCGCACGACCAGTCCGCCGCCGCACTTGCCGATGAACTCCGCATAGCCGGGAAACCCGAGCGCTTCCGCAGGCGTGCGGTAGGTGGTGAAACTTCCCAGGGCGAGTTTGCGCTCGGCGAGCACCTGCTTCAAGCCGTCGGGGCCGAGGCGGGTTGCGACATCTGCCAGGTGCTTGCAGCGGTCGAACGGGCACCAGATGTCAATGGCATCGAACCCCAGCTTGGCCACCCGCGCACAGACGTCCTCGAAGGGCAGCTCGGCGAACATGACCGAGGAGAACGCCAGACGCATGCGCCAAGTGGAATCTTTCGCAGCGCAGGCGAGGCTTGACAAGCCGGGGATGGCCAGCGCCGCAATCGGGATGGCGCTGCGGCGGATGAACTGGCGGCGGCCGAGCGGCTTCGATGATGTTAGGTTGGCAGGAGTCATCGTGTTAGATAGTTAGCGAAAAAGAAACCACGGATTACACGGATTACACGGATTAGGAAGAAATTGTGAATTTCGGTTTACTCACGGTTGGGGCTAGTGAAAAACCTGATAGAACATGGTTACGTGCTCCGTGAAATCCATTTAAATCCGTGAAATCCGTGGTAAGAATCAGCCGCGATGGCCTTGCGCATTTTCCTATTTGGGGTGATCGCTTAATTGATGTGGCTAAGGTTTACCAGACCCGCCATTTTTCCCGCGACGGACGTGATAGCATCTTCGCGGCATCCGCGTCGCCAACGATTTCTTCCTTGTCGGGATTCCACTCGATGACGCGGCCGGTGCGCGCCGCGATGTCAGCCAGGTGGGGGATGGCATCGCAGCGGATCGCCATTTCGACCGGGCAGATGGTTTCCTGGCGCGACTTGACGCAATCGATGAAGTTGCGGTTGTGTTCCGGGGAAATCATCAATTGTTCGTCGGTCGGCTTGAAGTCGGCCTTCCACAATGCCTGATTGCTGGCACAAAAGCCTTCCGCATCACTGATCCAGCCCTCGCTGCCATGGAGGATGATGCCATCGCCATCTTCCCATGTCCGCGGCAACGAGGCCGCGCACGCCGCCTTGGCCGTCCGGCAATCCATGAAGCGCAGTTTCACCCCGTTGGCGTAATCACAATTCACGTCCCAGCGCTCCAAGGTCCGGAAGATGCCCTCCTGAGGGACGCTGCCGGTTCCGGCATAGCGGATGGGACTGGTATGATCGGTCTTGTTAGCCCATTGGGCGAGGCCCAGTTCGTGAATTGCACACCCGGCGATGAAGCCCAGCGAGGTCTCAGGGCAATGGTAGCCACCCCATTCCGTGGCACGGTCCTCGGTGTAAGGCACCATTTCAGAAGGCCCCATCCAGGCGTCGAAATCGAGATCCGCCGGCACCGGTACCTCGGTGGCCGAACCGTAGGGCTTGACGTGATAACTGCCCACGTTGAACGACACGTCGCGACTCCACAGGTCGATGCGCTGCAGTTGGCCGATGTAGCCATTGCGCACCAACTGGACCATCCGCCGATAGCGGCCCTGCGCGCCCCCCGACCGGTATTGGGTGCCGAATTGGAAAATCCGCTGCTTGTCCTTGATGACCTGCCGCAAGAGTTTGGTTAGACCGTAATCGAGCGACAACGGCTTCTGACAATAGACATCCTTGCCGGCCTTGGCGGCCGCAATCGACATCGGCGTATGCCAGTGGTCGTGCACGCCAATGATGACCGCATCCACGTCCGGGCGGGCCAGAATCTCGCGGAAATCAGCATGCGCCTTCACGGTGCCTTCGCCATACTTGGTGTTGAGTTTGGCGGCCGTGGTTTCACGCCGGCTCTTGTAGGCGTCCGCCACGGCGACAATCCGCACGTCGTCCATCTTGGTCAACAGCGGAATATGATAGTTGCTGCCGATGTTGCCGCAGCCGATCTGGCCGACGGTGACCCGGTTGCTGGGCGCCGCGGCGCCAAACAGGGGGCCGGTCATAATGTTAGGCACGGCGAACACCGTGCTGGCCCCGACGGCACGCTTGAGAAAACGGCGGCGCGAAAGCGTCGAGTCAGAGCCATCAATTCTTGATAAGTTATTCATGATTTGGCGGGGTTCGGTTTTTCGTTAGGTGAGATCAGGGGCGAGTCGGTCCATTCCCCGGCGAGTTTGTTCAGCCTGGCGGTGTCGGCGGTTCCGGAGATGATGGCAAGACCGTAGCGCAGCGTCCAGCGCTCGCCGGCCTTGAGTTGGGCCGGGGTCGAGTCGAGCCCGAGCGCGGCGGATAGATAGCAGAACGGCTTGCCCATCGTGAACCACTTGACCGGCCGCGAGTTGGCCGGGTGATCGATCATCAGCACGGTGACGGGATGGCCGTCGATCTCACAGCGCACCGCGGCCCATGCGCCGGGGGTGAGTTTCTCGTCGCCGCGCACCACCGCCTGGCCGGTGGTGTTAGAGAAGAGAAACTCCGCCTTGTTCGCCCAGGCGGGCAGCAAGCGCATGCCGAGCCCGAAGTAATGGCTGCCGAACAGGCGGACCGCGTCGCGCCCGGCCGCCGGGGTGAGGACGGATTCCCAGTCGAGCCAGTTCACCGCCTCCGCATCCTTGCCGGTGGAGAGGACGCGCACCCGGCGGGTTTCATCTAACAGGCGCGTGCCATCCGTGGCGAGCCAGTGCAGGCTCTGGGTAAAGCCACCCCCGCTGGGTGCCGCCACCGATTCCGCCACTTCCTGGCGTCCGGCGTTCTTGATGTCTTTCTCGGCCCAGAAATCCGTGTCATCGACGCCGATGGCAAACATCAATCCGTGGTGATGGAAATGATCCGGCGGCGAGTCTTCGAGCAGCGGAACGGGCTTGTCGCCCGGCGCGAAAAGCTGGGAGATGTACGGCTTGTTCGGACTGGCCGCCTTTTGCCACAGTGCGATGATGGGGCCGTCGGCCGCGCGTAGGGGAACCTGCGGCGGCGCTTCGGCGGCAAACGCCACGGCCATCAAGGCAATGGCCAACGGACAACAGGGCGGAAGTTTCATGGCGGCTCACTCATCTAACAATCACAGCAGCGCCTTGAGATGGGCGATGCTGGTGACGGCTTGCGGGACGGTCCCGCACTCGACGGACAGAACGATGTCGCGCCGGCATTTCTTACAGATGGCGATGACGCGTGCCCAGTCGATGACGCCCTCGCCGCAAGCGCAACCCACCGGGGTGCCGGTGACCTGGCCGCGTTCGGCATCGGATTGGTTGATGGAGATGTCCTTGGCGTGGAGGTGGACGAGGCGGTCGGCCACCCGCTCCAGCCAGACATAGGGATCATGGCCGCAGAGGTAGCTGTTGCCGGTATCGAAGTTGATGCCGATGGCAGGGGAATCAACCAGGGCGTGGATGCGGTCGAGGCCGTCGGGGTGTTTGGAGTACTGCTGGTGCGGCTCGATGCCTAACAAGATTCCGCGCGGCTCGGCGACCCTGGAGGCCTCCATCAGGACATAGCGCATCAGCACATGGTCCTCCTCGGCGGTGGTCCAGTCGGGTTTGGGGCCTTCGTCGGTATTGACCACCGGGGCGCCGCATTCGGCGGCGAAACGGATCGCCTGTTTGAGATACTCGGTGCTGATTTCCGGCTTGCACAGCGGGGTGTGCGCGGAGAACCCGGAGAGCTTCACGCCGGCGGCCTTGCAGGCGCGACTGATGCGCAGCGGGTCATCGAGCATCGAGACGCTGTGGAAATAGCCCGCCTCGCTGAGCAATTCGCGGCCCCAGTGCAACATCGGCTCGACATATTCGTAGCCGAGTTGCGCCGCCTTGTTCACGCCCCACTCGAATGACTTGTCTTCGTGACGCACAAACTCGAGGTTGATACCGATGCTGATGTTGCCCATGATGAATTGCCTTTCTTGGTGATGGTTGTGGTTGCCTGACGCGGTCCGGACTATGGCGGCTGACAAAAGGATTGTCTTTCGGGTGCGCCCAGTGGTAAATTTCGCAACATGAAAGCGCGCGCGCCACTTTTTCACGAGACCGCCACGACCCACCGTGCCGACACCTGTGATCCGCTGGTGGCGGCAGCCGGTGCGGGCGAGGTGCGGCTGGTGGCCTTGGCCCGCGGGGCGTATCCCGGCGACCCGTTTCCCGGCAAGGTGTTGCCGCAGGTGAGCAGCGTCGGTTTTTGGGATGCGCTGCACGATCAGACCTGGGGCCTCGCCGAGCACCGCAACGAGGGAATTGAAATCACCTATCTGGATAACGGTCATCTTGGGTTTGTGGTGGACGGCCGCTCGCATCCCCTGTCCCCCGGCCACCTCACCATCACCCGGCCGTGGCAACCGCACAGTGTCGGCAGTCCGAAGGTCAGCGCCAGCCGCCTCCACTGGCTGATACTGGATGTCGGGGTGCGCCAACCGCATCGCGCCTGGGCTGGCCACCGTGGCTGGTGTTGTCGCGGCAGGACCTCAAGGATCTAACATCCCTGCTGCGCGAGAACGAGCACCCGGTGTGGCCGGGCACGCCCGAGATCGGCAGATGCTTCGCCGCGCTGGGCCACCTGGTGGAGTCGGCCAAGGCCGGCCCGCCGGCCTCGTCGCGGCTGGCGCTGCTGATCAACGAGTTGTTAGTCTGCGTGCTGGAGTTGTTGCGCACGCAGAACCCGCCGCGCCGCACGTCGCTGACGCTCGGCGAGCGCAGCGTGTCGATGTTTCTGAAGCGCTTGCATCACGAGCTGGACGAACCCTGGACGCTGGAAGCCATGGCGACGCAGGCCGGACTCAAGCGCACGCGCTTTGCCCATCACTGCCGCAAGCTAACCAACCTCGCGCCGATGGCCTATCTGCAACACCTGCGGGTGGAAAAGGCCAAGCGCCTGCTAACGGCCAACAAACAGAACATCACCGCCATCGCGCTGGATTGCGGGTTTGCCTCCAGCGCGTATTTCTCCAGCGTGTTCCGCGCCAGCACCGGCCACTCGCCGCGGGGATGGCGTGGAACGGGATTGGGAGCGGGACTTGCCAAGTCCCGTGAACCATAGACACGGCACCTGGCAAGTGCCGTTCCATGACCGCCGCTACCATTCGTTCTATCAGGGCCGGGTGACCCGCACGCGCATGAACTCATTCCCGCCGGTGGAGCGGGGAATTTTCGCCTCGCGGGTTTGCAGGGTGCCGGAGGTGGACACCAGGGTGTCGGTGAAGCCGCTGGGAGCGCCCGCATCGCCTGGTGCCAGCCAGGTGCCGAGCGAGGTGCAGGCCTGCGCGGTGAAGGTGATATCGGTGAGCGAGGTGTCGCGCTGATAGCGCAACACGTAGGAGGTGGCGGTGGTGGAGGCCACTGGCATGTGCGGCGCGGGATCATTGGCAACGGTTGGCAGCGTGCCGAAGGCATACTCGATGAGATTGGACCGGCCGTCATGATCGAAATCCGCGCCGGCATTGGAAATGGTGCCGGCGGCGAGGCTGTTGGCAGTCTCGATTTCCGCAGCCCAGGTTGCGAACGTGTGGGTCACGGTGCCGGTGGAGACGCTGATGACAGAGGTGATGGAGTTGACGGAACCCGCGGCGTTGCTGACGCGGACCCAATAGTTGGTGGCTTTTGTCAGGGTGGGCGTGGTGTAGGAGGCGGCGGTCGCCCCGGCAATTGGGTTCGTGGTGACGCCCGTGTTGCCCACATACCATTGAAAGGTAAGAGAGCTGCCGCAAGCGGCGACGGCAATGGTGGCGCAGGTGTTCTTTGAAATGGTGGTGGAAACCGGTTGCGAGAGGATGGCCGGGATCGCGGAAATCACCAGGGTACCGCTGGCGCTGCCCTGATAGTTCGGATCGCTGATGGTGCCCACGACCGCATAACTCCCAACGTTGACGGGCGCGGCGGCCGTGCCGTTGTAGGTGAAACTCACCGTCGATCCGGCGGGCACCGTGCTCGCCGTGGCCGGTTTCGGGCCGCCGTTGTAAGTCGCTGTCAGACTGCCGAGCGTGACGGTTGCGGCAGCCTTGGAAATAACCAGGGTGCCGCTGGCGCCGCCTTGATAGTTGGGATCGCCGATCGTGCCGACGATTGCATAACTCCCGGCGTTGGTCGGCGCGGTGCCGGAGCCGTTGTAGGTGAAACACACCGTCAATCCAACCGGCACCGTGCTCGCCGTGGCCGACTTCGGACCGCCGCTGTATGTCGCAGTTAGACCACCGAGCGTGACGGTTGCGGCAGCCTTGGAAATGACCAGGGTGGCGCTGGCACTGCCTTGATAGGTGGCGTCACTGACGGTGCCCAGCACCGCGTAACTGCCGGCGTTGGTGGGCGGGGTGGGCGAGCCGTCGTAGGTGAACGTCACCGTCAGGCCCGCCGGCATGGTCGTGGCGGTGGCACCCTTCGGGCTGCCGTTGTAGGTGGCGGCGAGGCTGCCGAGGGTGACGGTGGCGAGCTGACCTGAGGTGGCTGTT
>Ga0073936_10007424_pt1 | contig 14166 bp, 9 predicted proteins | sample AliMusrvi5mmetaG_FD_87041 | JGI IMG/M metagenome (GOLD analysis project Ga0073936, IMG submission 87041) | Freshwater lake bacterial and archeal communities from Alinen Mustajarvi, Finland, to study Microbial Dark Matter (Phase II) - Alinen... | ecosystem: Environmental > Aquatic > Freshwater >... | reverse complement strand
CGGGGGTCGCCCGGAGCCGAAAATCCGCACGCCGGTAAATATGGAGAATGGACTCCATTGCGACAACGGGGAGGGGGTGGCGGCAACGCCACTCCCTTACCCACTCGTAAGGAGTCTCTAATCTCTTGGCCTGCTGCCCAAACCTGGACTCGCTCAGAACGTGCTGATTAGAGACTCCTTACGTCGTCTCCTACAGCTTGAGATTGGAGTCCTTATCCTCGACTTTGTCACTAGCCGTGTGTAAGGCCGAAGCCGCAGGAAGTGCTTTTTCCGAGTTGGAACGACCGTCGGACACAGCGCGCCAGGGCCGCAACCAAAGGACAAAGGAGTCAAAGGAGCTACATGGGATAAATGAGGTCGATGAGTTCCTGCAGGATCGCAAATCCTTAGGAACACAGATGAAGGCAGCCTCGGCCTGGCGGCACCAGGCACCTTCGATCCCCAACTCCTCTCCTAAGTCCGGTCGGTCAGCGACGCGCGAGCCTGGGCTGCCTCCGCCGACTGGCCCAAAGCCAAACCAGCCCCCCGCCGGGGAGGCCGAGCAGGAGAGCGCTTGGTTCCGGCACCGGCACCCATTCCACCGCATGAGTCTGGCCCAAGGCATCCATTGCCCAGCCTACGATGATCCCTTGGTTGTTGATGCCATAGGCAAGACTGAAATCCCCTCCCATGGTTCCAAGATCGACCATCTCAGCGCCATCCCAGACAAAAGCGTGGTAGGTTCCGATCGGCTCATCCGCCGATCCCACAACGAAGCCGTGGTCGTTGAGACCGTAAGCCCAACTCTGGTTTCCCCCAAACGTCCCCAGGCTGATCACGGGGCTCGCGGCATCACCATTCCAGAACGCGGCACGGTTCTGCGTCGCGCCCTGCGGCGTGCCCCAAAGGATCACTCCGCCTGTATCATTGACTGCGTACGCCGCCGTCCACCGGCCACCGGAGAGTCCGCCCAAATCCGTAGGCCCACCCGGCCCCCACAAGACCGCCCGGTCGCTTCCCGAGCTGTTGCTGGCGGTACCGACTGCTTCACCGGGGTTGTTGATGTCGTAAGCGACGCTGTAGCCCCCCCCCAAGGTGCCCAGGTCGCCCACGCCACCCGCGTTCCAGAGAGTAGCGTGATAGCCCCCGGAACTCAGGTAAGAAAGGCCTGACGCAGTGCCGGCATCATTGATACCCCAAGCCGTACCGGCGGTTCCACCCAGCGTCGGGAGGGAAGTCACAACGCTTCCATTCCACAGCGCCGGCAGAGTGTGCCCTGAGGCGTCCTGAGCCCAACCGCAGACGGTGCCGGCGTTGTTGATGCCCAGCCCCGCGCTTTGCTGACCGCCCAAGGTGCCTAGGTCCATCAAAGTCCCCGCCTGCCAAAGCACGGCGCGATCCACCGTCCCAGCCCCAGGCAGCAAAGCCTCGCCCGCCACCTGGCCAAGCCCATTGACGGCACGAGCCCGCGCAAAACCACCACCCAAGTCACCCAAATCCACAATGGAGTACTGGGCGTCCGCCATTCCAGCCGTCCCCAACCACACGCAAACAAAAAAAACCAGGCTGAGCGGAACGTCCACCCTGGGATAGCCAACACCCTTAACGAAGAATGCCCCGGTGACGGCGGAAGGAGGTAGGGCGGGCAGCCCTCTGCACGCCGCGCCGTGATTGAGGGAGTGCCGTGGCGTGCAGAGGGCTGCCGGCCCCATCCGCCAAGAATAATGCCTTGCGTTGACTAATTGTCCCCAGGTTTTCATAGGTTTAAAAGCATGACTTCTGTTACAACCCTTACATAAACAATACAATCCCGCCAAAGATCACGAAACAATATGCGGTTCACTAATTGCTCCCTCGGACCCGGACGAAACCAGCAGGTGGATTGAGCGGGATTATGGCATTCGTGCCCGCTACGGGCGGACCGACCGCCAACCACGATCCATTGCTCAGGAGGTTGGAGGCGACGTATACCTGGTAGGGTGGAACCCCGCCCGCCCAGGTGATGACCAACGCCTGACTGCGCTGCGCAACAGAATTGATCACCAGCGGGGGCACCTGCGCTTGTGGTGCCACTGTGTCGGCCCTGATTCGATCCACAAGCGTTCCGCCCACAGCGCCGGTAATGGTCAAGGACACTGGCGCCCAACTCGGCGTCAGGTGCCACTGGAACTGATCTTCCACCCAGGCTCCAGAAAGCGGGCCAGGTAGCGACTCAACCACAGATCGCCCTGCATAAACCGCGCCGGCGATCGAGAATGTCAAGTCCCCGGTATAGAAAAGACCATCCACAAACTGCACGATTCGCAGTTCCAGATCGGTGTAACTGTTGCCGGTGGACGGGACGGGGTTTGGAATGTTCAACAACACTTTGCCCCGCGTATCGTGCCCGGAGTCATCTGGGTTCTGCAACCCAAGATCCCACAGCCCGCTTTGAGTGCCAAACCCTGAGAGGGTCGGCTGCCAACCCGCGCCTCCGAAACCCACGGTTATCGTGGCAGTTGACGCCCCTGCGGCATTGCTGAACACGGTCGGCGTAGCTGGGTTGTTACTGGCGCTGAACTGCCAGTCCTGGTAGCTCGTGTCCGCCATGGAAGAAACGCCGGCGCACAGACACAGCCACGACACTCTGGCCACCCCCCGAAGTTGCTTCATTATCATGCTTCAGGCTGGAATCCAGTCCCTGACAACCCGGCCACACTGGTGCTTGCTGCACAAAACAAAAGTGACCCAGTGATACTGGGTCACACTGCAATTCATTGTTAACGAGTTGACGGGTAAGACCCGCGAATTGGACCGAGCGACTACACTACTCCGTTTCGACGAAGCCAGGACCGGAGCCCGAAAGCAAGAAATCCCGCCGCCGTGATAAGACCGCAACTCGGCTCCGGAACAGAGGTCAGGTTGCCTACGATAGTGAGTTTCACCTCGTCCAATAAGATCGGATTGCCACCCGCACCAGTTATGTCCAAACTGATCGCGGAGTTGTTCAGATTCACCGCGCTCCAGGAAAACGTGTCCACATACCACGCACCTATCATACCGGGAGTTTGTGGCACATAAACGCTTCTGACGGGTACATTGCTATCCGGGCTAGGGGCGAGACTTAGTGTTCCCGGAAAAAAGGAATCCCCGGTAATAAACTGAAACACCTGGAGTGTATAACTCACCGGCCCAACAGCGCTTCTATCCATAGTAAGCAGGAGCTGGCCGAAGTCTATTTCCCATGTGCCGCTAGGAGAACCAGCTCCTGGCCTTGGGGCGCCTGAGTAGTTAATGCCAGTTCCTGTAGCACTGCTGTCAATAAAAGTTGCCAGAGGTGTGCCGCCATCGGGGTTTATGGTGCTGGCTGGAGTTGGTAAGGCCGGGTTAGCCCCTGTCGAAAACTGCCAGTCCAGGATATTCGTCGTCTGTGCCTGCGCCACGATGGCCAGAAACAAACAGGGAACCAGACTCGTAATGGCTTTAATGTATCTCACACGCTTGGCTTTGATTTCTGCAGTATGAAGCTGGGTGGAGGAAGCCACGAGGCTTCCCCCACCCACGATAAGCGAGGTCAGTTGGTCACTTCCGGGTCACCGATCTTGCCCCAGTTGGTCGTCAACTGATAGTAATCGCCGTAACCGATAGCGCCATCACCATTGATATCGGCCTTTTGGTTAAACGTTTGCGGCGGCCAATACTGCCTCAGGATGTTATAATCGAACAGGTTCACCTGATTGTCGCTGGTGACATCGCCACCACGCAAGTAGAAGTCCGTCGAGACCGTCCATCCCGGCACGCCGTCATTGACGAAGTTCACGTTGGCGCCATAGGGCCTGGTAACCCGTAGATTCCAACTAGCCTTCGCGCTGATTTGCGTTGGGGTCGCTTGATTTGCAATTGCCGAGTTAGGAACCTGCACCAGCCGGAAGTTGGACAGCACACTCTTGGAGAGCTCAACATTGTATGCCGTCTCGAGCAGCAGCCGGTTCTCCCTAACCAGAAGGTCGCCGGTCACCGGCGGTTGGGCCAGCAAGAGCGACATGAGCTCGGTGTTCCATGTGATAGCGTCAGTGAAAGACGCGAAGGTATTCACATTATATATGCTAACCCCGCCACTTATAAGTGCATTAAGGTCAGCCGTCATAGGGATCTCGAATAACTCGACGTGGTTCGGATCGAACGCAGCCGCCGCCGCCAATGTCGCCGGAGACAACGGCGGTTTCTGATACAGCCCGACGAATGCGTCTTGCAGCAGGTACTGGTTCAGCAATACGAGTTGCAGGCCGGTTTGTTGCGTGGTGAGCATCGCCGAGGTGGTCGGGGATAACGTTACGCCCAGGAACATCGTCTGGTTATAAAGCCCCTGGTCATACTGGTGAGTAGGAACCGGCCACAAGCTGCTCGTGTATGATAGCGTGGCAAAGTCCGCGAGTATGTTCGTTGCGAGGGACGGGCTCCCTACACTAGGATTATATACACTCAGTCCTTGGGCTGTTACCGGGTTCAAGTTACCCGGCACATATGTCGGATAAGCGGAAGCCAAGAGGCATCGGTTGACGGCAACCGTGTTGTCCGGCTGAGTGGGGTTACAGCTCTGAGCCACCCCGGCAAAACGCACCGGGTCCCAAATACTCGGAACCTGGAGGACAAGATTATTGTTGAAGTCGTATAGAAGGTCCCTTGTCAGGACTGAGGCATTGAACGTTGTAGGATTTGCAATATAGGTGGCTAGCGCGGTCAGCGTGCTCGGAGAAAGCTGGCTCCGGACGTAGACATCTATATTCCGCGTCGGGTTCCACAACTGACTGGCTAGGATCGGCAGGCTGGTGATGGAGCCGAATTCGTTCGTATAAACGTATGATGGCACGTTCCATCCCAGGAGCGGGCTCACTAGTTCGGCCACCAACGTGGACAGATTAAGAACGGCCCCATTTCGCAGCCAAACGGAAACACTGTCGACCGGCTGATTAATCTTGCCTGCCAGCGCGGCTACGTTCTGGTAAGCTCCCGCACTCAGGATCGGGCCGGAGGTGAACTTCAGACTCAAATCCCACTGGTTGCTCATGGAAAGTCCGGCGATTCCACCAGACTTGAATGTAACCGTGCGATTTGTCCCAGCGAAGTTGTCCAACTCTACCACACCAGAGACCTCGGCTGTGTTCACCACGAGTGTGAACTGCTTCGTAGTACTATTTGGAGGAACGATCGTGTCCGTGGCGACGACAGTCGCGATCCAAGAGCCGTTAGGGATATTACCCGGGACCGTCCAGTAATAAACGAAAGGTGAAACCGTGGTAGAGCAAGGTATCGGCTGATCAGGAGAGCCGGCTTTCGTAAGGACTAATGTCGGAGGGCCGCTCAGGCCAACACCACCCGGGTTGTCACTCGCGTTGATCGTGAACACGACCTGTCCGGAATCCGTCGGGTTCAGAGCGCCGGTGGAGGTCGTCCTCACGACTTCAGTCCGCGTGCTCGCGGTACCATTGGTGACGGTGACCTTCCCAAAGTACGGCTGCATCTGGTAAGCGTCGATGCTGGTAATCAGTGGTGGATTGTTCTCACCAGTGATTGTGATTTCGTCGGTCATAACCCGGGCTGGCAGTATCGCGGCAGTTCCGCTGGCCGGCACGAGGTCGGTTGTAAGCGGCCCGCTATTATCCGCCTTCGGGTCACCATCATGACGGAAGACCACACGGGATGTGCCCGTGGCAGTCCTGGTCGGGGTAAGCTTGATGGTCGCCATCGTCCCATCGGCGCTCGTGCCATTGATATTGTTAAGGGACACGGCGATGACAGTGTCAAGACTGCCTTCTACGTTCCAAGTTCTGAAAATCAGGTTGTTCCAGACACCACCGCCAGCGGCCACCACAGGGCCATTCGGGCCGGTCGTGGCATCAAAGAAGCGTGAATCGAAGTTGATGTAGGCTTCAGATCCAACGATAAGCGTTCCCTTGAGGTTGCCAACGTTTAGATTGATCGTCACCGATTCCTGTGGTGAGATGCTGGTCTTACTCGGCTGGAGCCAGAGCATTGGCACATCCCGGTTGTATACGTTCCCGAGCAACTTGCTGGTATCGTTAAGGTCGGTGCCCACATCGTAGCCGGCCGGTACTGGTACTTTATACCCGGGTCCAGGGACAGCAAAGCCGCCGGTGGAACCCATCGGTGTGAAGTTGAGGTAAAGCGAGTTACCACTCTGGGTCACCGAGAACTGCCCGTTGAAGGTTTTATTCTGAAACAGATCAGGCGACTGGTTAGCAATCGCATATGCGTTCAGGTTGAACGCAGCCGGATCAAATCCCGTGATGCCGTTGGCAGTCCGTACGATCTCCCATGCATAAGGCCGCGTCGGGTCGAATTGTTCCATCAGGCCGGCCGCGTTCCCCAGCAAGGTCACCAAATCCAATCGGAATTGGCTCCCGGGAGTGATGGTCAATGATTTGTAGAGTTGCAGACTCCAGCCAGGGCTGGTTCCCGCCGTGCCACCATTGGCCCGATTAATGAAGAACGCCAGACTGTCGCCTGTGGCCCAGGTTACATCCGTGTTGTTAGTGGTCGTACCAGGCCCAGATGAGGGGCTGATGGTCAGCCAGCCGGCAACATTGTTAATCGCATACTTGGTGCTAGCCCACCCGCCGGGCAATATTGGATATACCCCTGGGCTGGTAGCGCTCACCCCGGTTCCGCTCCACGTGAGTTTGCTGCCCACGGTGAACGCGTCGTGCGCGTTGGTACCGGCTGTCGCGGTGTCGCTGCAAACGAAACCGGTCTGCTTCAGGAATGTGTTGTAGTAACTGACTGAATAATTGCTCGGGTCGTTTGTGCTGCTGTTAGCAACTTTCGCCACGTTTTGGGCCGTGACGTTCAGCGGCGCCGGATTTACAGTCACTGCGGCAGTTCCCGGTGTTCCGGCGGTCATTTTGTAGTTTGGATCACTGCCAAGGGTAGCGATACTGAAACTATACGATCCAGGCACACTGCATGAGCTTACTGGGTTTGCAGGGCTCGTTGTCGCCGGGACCTTCGGAGCATTTTGACCGGGCACCCCGTTCTGGCCGGGTGGCTGGATAAAGCCTTGGTAGTAGACCGTTACCGGAAGGTCCGGTTGGCCGTAAAACATATTTGTGTTGACGGCGCTCACGGTTACAGTCTTCTGATTAATCACTAGCACGCCAGTGGTCGTGTAGGTTACGGTATAATTGCCTGCCTTGTTCCCGTCAATGGCCACATTGCCTGGATTGTTCGTAATGCCGGACGGGGGTGTTGGACGAATGATATATGTGCCGACATCCTGGCCAGCATCCCGGTTGGTGGAGTAGGTACTGGTGAATTTATCGTTCAGCGGCAGGGGCGAGGGGCTGGACACGTAGGTGAATTGCGCTGGATCGGGGTCGCCGTAAACCTTGCCGCCTACCGGGGAATTGAAGTTCACGGTGACCGGCAGCTTAGTGATTGTTAGAGTCGCTGTATTAACGGCAGCGAGCGAATAATTGTTACCCGCGCTCAAGGTGCCAAGGGTCAGGAAATAGCTGCCCACGTCTACACTTGTATTCGTACGCGCTAAGTTGCCACTGAGGGTATCCGAGCCAACTAACTGGGGAGAGATCGTATAGTTGACATTAGACCCACCGAGCGGGTTGATCACGGCGCTATCATCGGCGGTGCCATAGACCTTGTTCGTGGAAATCATCGTCACGTTGATGCCCAACTTATTAATCGTAAAATCCACGACGTTGGTGAAAACAATTGTGTAATTTGTGCTCAAGGCCAGGGTCCCTTGAAGAATGTGATATGTCCCGGCGTTTCCATTTAGCGCGTCAGCACGGGTCAATGCGCCCGTAAAGGCATCAGTGGAAATCAACGCGGGGGCATAGTTATACGTCAGAACTGGATCGGCTTGGCCGTAAGTCTTGTTTTGACCCGACTTCGGGACCACGACGACTTGCAGTGGATTAACCGCCAGAACCTGGGGGGTCGAACTGCTCGGAGCGAGGTTGACGCCGCCTTTGTAATAAGAAATCACCGTATAGTTCGTAAAGGTCAACGCGGCCGTGTTCAAGGCCAGCGAATAACCGCCCGAGTTGTCAAGGGTTGCGACGTTTGTTTGTATCGCGGCACCAGCAGGGGAGAAACCGACATATAGAATGTTGGTGATGAACTCGCCCTGCTGAGCGCCGTCACCGTAAGCGGCCAAGTTCGGCGGGCCAGCCGGTGGCGCCACGGTTCCTTTAACGGTGACCGAGGCAGTGCCGTAGGAAATGGGACTAGTGAAGTTAGCCGAAACGATCGGGGTAGGCTTCGGGAGGACAGTGATCACGCCGCCGGGAGCGGTGCTATCGAAGACCAAATTATCCTGGATTGTTGCCGCGCTGTTGGTGGATCCATAGGTCCCAGCAACTTTGTCCGAGCCGCCGTAAGTCAGCAGCGAGACCGCGTGGGCTGTGCCGACTGGGAGAGTGAGCTTGCCATTTTGGATGGTGAGCCTGCCATTGATGAGAATGCCAGGCGCGGGGATAGGGCTCGAGGGCAAAGTCGTATTATTCTTCACCGTCACGTTACCGTATGTGCCAAGGCCCGCGAGCGTTTGGGCACCGGTTCCAGCTAGGATCAGTTGGCCAGGGCCTTGGATTACCGCGTTCCCCCCGTTTCCGTTCAAAATATTGCCTTGGACGGTCAGCGCATGTCCGTTGTCGTTCACTATCCCTGCTTCCACAGTAAGGCTGTATGGATAAAAGGCGGCGATGCCTTTGTCACTGTCAAGCGTGAGCCCCGCGGTGTTATTGATGGTGACCGGGACGTTCAGTGCGCCACCCGATGCGGCTGGCCATTCAGTCACTGTCGTAGTCTGCGGCACGTTGACGCCGGCATAGACCAACGACGCAAGGGGCCCATAGGAAATCGAGCCGCCCGTAGGAACGGCTTGATTTGTAATCGTCAGCGTGCCTTGGACTGTGACCCCGAAGTTGCAGTACTTGAGCGGGACATTAGTCGGCCACGAGGAGTTTACTCCACTGAGGACGAGATTCTTATATTGAATAGGAGTCCCGGTGGCGCCAATATAGGCGTTCACCTGCTGGGCCGTGCTGCTGTTGTACTCAATCGTAGCCGCACCGGCACGGAAGCTCCCCTGTCCGGCCGTTAGAAAACTCCCACCCACTCGAATTACATTCGCTGTGCTCAAGGTCATGTCCAGGAAATTGCGAGCATCGGGGCCAAACTGTATATCCCCGGTAACGGTGAGCGCCTTCGCTTGGATGCTGTTGAACACAGCATTGCCGGGAGTTGTGGAGTCGCCGATGGCGAGCGAGCCGATGGTCGCCGCATCGTCCACGAACAGGGTGCCACCGTTTCTTACCAGGATGGTGTCGGTGGAGTTCAGTGGTGTAGGCGTATTGAGAGAACTCACTGTGACCGTGACTGAATCAACAATGATGTTCCTCCCGGCAAAGGCACTGCCGGCCCAGGCCAGCATAAGGGTGCTCAGCAGCAGGAGCTTGATTAGGGATCGAGGTTTTCTTGTCATAGCTTGTTTGAGGTTTTGTCTGTGTGGTTTTTGTTGGCCTAGTCCGGGAGAATCCCCGCAGGTGCTATTCGTGCATTTATTGATCATAACTTGTTGTCGGTTCGTCCACTGCATTTTTCCGCGCGGTTATTACACACGAAAGAGGGCCTCTTGTCCATAGGGGGTATCTCCCGAAAACCGCATAGGATATATTCCTAAGGGATAGAGCATACCACAGCTAAGTGGGCTCGCCAAGGGCACTACGATTCGAATGCGGCCGACCGGGGCGTAGGCCTCGTTGCGTCCAGGAACAGGCATACTGAGCCAACGCCACTGAGCTCTCGAGGCCGAGCCGGTGTTGGATCTTGGCCCGATGACTCTCGACAGTCTTGCAACTGACGCCGAGCCGCACGGCCACCTCGCGCTTGCTTAGACCGAACCCCAGCAGTTCGAACACCCGCAACTCGCGATCCGTGAGACTGTCCACTCCACTGCGCGGGGATATGGATGGCTCGCTGAGCAAGCGCTTGAGCAACGGCATGGTAAGAGCCCGGCTGACATAGACCTGGCCTCGGATGACGGTCCGGAGGGCGGTTAGGATTTCCTCGGGCGGCTCCGTCTTGAGCAGCAAACCCAGGACCCCATCCCGAAGCACCCTTTCGGCTTCCGCGGGTTCGCAGCGAAGAGAGGTGGCAAGCAGCCGGCGTTCGGGACGCGTGGCGGCGAGGCGGCGAAGGAGCGGCAACGCACAGGTATGGTCCGGATCGGTGTCCGCCACCACCAACTGCGGATCTTTCTCGGCGACTACTGCCTCCGCCTCCATCATGTCCACGACGTGGCCGCACAGCCGGAACCCGCAAGGGCCCTCGAGGGCCTGAGCCAGCCGACAGCCGAACGCGGCGTCCTGGTCCACCAGCAGGACCCGGAACTCCGGCCCGAAATCGGATTTGCTAGTCTTCATAATGAGCCCGGCGAGAGAGGGGCCTACGCACGGCCCACCACAACAAGACTCGATTACTAACACACCGAGCCCGAACTGGGCATCGGGGATGAATCCCTATTTTAGCTAAGGAGAATTCCCTAAGCCGTAACCAAGCAATTGAAAATGGGGAGCACGCCCGCCCCGGGCGTGGCCAGCCGGCGCCCTCGCCGGGCGGCTGGACCTCGCGCAGAGTCACTGAGCGGTGAGTCCGTTTGGGGGGCCGAGAAGGTGACTGGCGAGGGCGCCAGTCACGACGCCCGGGGCGGGCGTGCTCCCCTGCTATAGCATTGTCACGGCTAAGCTCGTTCCAGTGGGGGACTCCCGGCATCGTTGGGCACTGATGTTTGCACCCACTGGGTGGCGAGCCGGATGAGTTCTGCCGCGTTCCGCAAGCCCAGCTTATGTTTAATGTTCTCGCGGTAAGTTTCAATGGTTTTGATGCTCAAATGGAGGTCGTCCCCTATCCTGCGGCTGCCGAGGCCGGTGCCGAGCATCCGAAACACTTGCAGCTCGCGGTCGGAAAGCCCCTCGACCTGGCCGTCGCGCGCGGTGGGTTTGGCCTGGATGAGTTTGTGCAAGAGGCAGGAGGCCATTTTCCGGCTCAAATACATCTCCCCGGCTAGAATGGCGCGGATGGCATTGACGGTTTCCTGCGGCGGTTCTTCTTTCATCACGTAGCCGGCCGCCCCGGCGCGCAAGGCCCGTTCCGCATACAAGGCTTCGTCGTAGGCGGAGAGGATAAGCACTCGCAACTTGGGGTAGCGGTCCTTCCAGCCCTTGATAAGTTCGAAAACGTCGCTAGTGCCCAGGCGCAGTTCCAGCAGCGCCAGGTCCGCGGAGTGCGCTTCCAGGATTTGCTTGGCCGTCGCTACGTCCCCAGCCTCCCCACATACCCTCATATCTGGTTCGCTGTTGATGAGTTGAATGAGGCCCTGGCGAAAGATGGGATGGTCATCAACCACGAGGATAGGCGACTTGCTCGAACGAGGGGACGCGGAGTGAGCCATAGGGTTCAGGTTGACAGGGGATGGTTCTTGGCCAATCGAGAGCCGGGCAGAAGGCTCACCCACTTCAGGCAGTGCCCCAGCCGGCGGTGGGAGCGAGGATGGACGAGCGTGGGTCTTGCTCGTCGTCGCAGCTCTCTTTGCCGCGGGGCTCAATCCCGCCTTAGGCCTTTTCATGTGCGGTCACGTTAAGTTGCTTGCGAACGGTGTCAACGGCGTAATTGAAGTCGTTAAGCGCACCGTTTCATTGATTCACCCACGTATCGGCTGCAACCGCGTAGCGCAGATTTTCAATCTGCTGTATCGCAGAATTGCATTCTGCGGAGCGCACGTCGGCGCGACGCGCGAGCCGATGTTCGGCGCCCTGCCGATTACAAATCGGCGATACAGGAGATTGAAAATCTGCGCTACGAGTGCAGGCCGACCACGCGCTGGTCTGACGAATATATTTGCGAAATAGACCACTAAATCGTTGTAACCTCGGCAAGCCGAGCTGCGCATCTGCGATTTTTCAGGAGCGCGGACATTCGTCTTTGTCCCGGAGGGCCACAAATAGCTAAGACCTCACCAGGGGCGGTTGAGGTCGGGACGACGTTTTCGGTTTTCCCGAATACTCGTTTGCGGGACCAGGTCTTCGGCAGGCACCACTGCCCGGTTCGATTCGGCATTGATTGCCGTTAGTTGCTCATCGATGACTCCGAGCAATTCTTGCCGACCTTGCCCGGTCTTTGCGGAACAGGTAAACACCACCGGCAACTTCTCGAACCACGCCGAAACGCGATCCGTAAAGGCTGCGATATTCGTCTGCACCGTGGCGGCAGTTACCTTGTCGGTCTTGGTGAAAACGAGGACAAACGGCACGGAGTGACGCACGAGCCATTCCACGAACTCAAGATCGATTTTCTGGGGCGCCAGACCGGATTCGATTAGCGCAAAGACCAGGCAGAGGTTCGTGCGATGCGCCAAGTAATCGGCCGAGGCTTTGTTGAATCGGGCCTTGTGCTCCCGAGCAATCTGGGCAAAGCCGTATCCGGGCAGATCCACCAATCGCCAGCATTTGTTCATCGTGAAGATGTTAATCAGCTTGGTGAACCCCGGCGTGGACGAGACACGGGCCATGTTTTGCTCGCCGGCGAGCAGGTTCAGCAGCGAAGACTTGCCGACGTTCGAGCGGCCAATGAGGGCAAACTCCGGCAATGACTCGTCAGGATACGAATCCCGATCCGGCGCGCTGCAATCAAAAATGGCGGATGAGATGTTCACGATGGAGAATTCACACCCGAGTGTCGCACAAATCGTGCGTATTGAAACCTATTTCGACTGAAGAGCGCTGTCGGACCGTCGCCAACCGCAAAGAACGGAGGTAACTGTTCCGGTAGTGGGGCGGTTCAATCCTCCTGGCTGAACGCGTGATGGGTCGTGCGGTCGTTCTTTTTGCGGCCTCGCCAAGCGGCTCTCTTCTCGGCGTCGCGGAGGTAGCGGATTTCGATTTGGAGTTTGAGGAAACTGGCATACCGCTCGCGCGGGAGCGTGCCGGCGGCAAGCGCTTTGAGCACCGCACACTCAGCCTCTTTTGTGTGGGTACAGTCGCGGAAATGACAGCGCGCTGACAACGTTTCGACCTCGGGAAAAGCTTGTTTCGATCCTTCATTGGCAATCCAGATGTGGAACTCTCTCATGCCCGGCGTATCAATGACCACGCCCCCTTGTGGAAGGAAGATCATCTCGCGCCACGAGGTCGTGTGCCGGCCTTTGGCGTCATTCGTGCGCACTTCCACTGTTGCCTGGATGTCCTCCCCATAGAGGCGATTGATGAGGCTCGATTTACCAACACCCGAAGTGCCGATGAACACGGCCGTGTCGCCGGGTTTGATCAGTTCCGATATCTTCTTCAGGCCCCGACCAGTAAGGGCACAGGCCGCGAGCACGGATGCACCGCCGGCCACGCCAGTAACATCTGCGAGCCTCGCATCAAGGTCCTCGCACAAATCGATTTTGTTGAGAACGACGACCGGGCGCGCGCCGCTTTCATGTGCCACAACGAGCATCTGCTCCAAAACCGCCGTGTCGAAACTCATGTCTGCGGCGGTCACCAGGAATGCGGTATCGATGTTGGTGGCAAGGATTTGCTCGGTGGCACCACGGCCGATCATCTTGCGGGAGAGTTGGGTGCGTCGCGGAAGGATAGCCTGAATAACGGCCTTCTCTTCGTTGGGTACGAGCTTCACGGCGACCCAATCTCCGACCTTGGGAAACTTCGAGTTGGACCGGCGAGCTTCGTGGATGCACTTGCCGGACACTTGCGCGAGAAGCTCCGCATCCGCAGTCCAGACGCGGAAGTGAAGTTTATCCTCCACCGCGACGCGAGCCGGAACCAGCCCCTTGGCATGGTGAGGCGCGAACTGCTGGCTTAGGTCAGCATTCCAGCCCAACTTCGTCAGGTCCATAGGGGCACACTGATTGAATCATTCATGGCCTACAGCTTACTCCCGAGCCCCTCTCCTGCGAAGGCTGAAGTTGGAGATTCCACTTTTTCCGGTTAGGCAACCTGCCCCCTCGCTCCTCCAGAAGAAAAAAGCTAACTATTCAGGTCAGGGGAGCGCGCCCGCCCCGGGCGCCGTGGCTGGCGCCCTCGCCGGCCACGCGTGGACGCCCTCCAGCCATCCGGCGAGGGCGCCGGATGGCAGCGCCCGGGGCGGGCGCGCTCCCCAGACCTG
>Ga0073936_10007421_pt1 | contig 14168 bp, 11 predicted proteins | sample AliMusrvi5mmetaG_FD_87041 | JGI IMG/M metagenome (GOLD analysis project Ga0073936, IMG submission 87041) | Freshwater lake bacterial and archeal communities from Alinen Mustajarvi, Finland, to study Microbial Dark Matter (Phase II) - Alinen... | ecosystem: Environmental > Aquatic > Freshwater >... | reverse complement strand
TAAGACTCCGTAGCCTCGCTCGAATCCAGTGGCGATCCCGAGAGACACCATGGAGGTTGACATAATCGCAAGAGCCAAAATCCCCGGCGTTACAACATTGACCGGATGCAAAGTTTCGGAGTTGTCGATTTTTATTTTGGAAAAGAAGACTAAGAGCAAGAGCGGAATACCAATTGTTAACAGCAAGGTCTCACCGCGTCGAAGAGTCATGGAGACTTCAGCGCGAATCTGGGCTACCAGTGCAGTCATCGCCTTCGTCCTCGCTGCCGCTGGACCGGCATGCTCGGCGGTTCGTGGGCCTGCTCACCAACAATGGCGACGTAGGTATCTTCGAGGCTTGCTCCGCTGCGAAGCTCGCCAAGGGTCGCACCTTGTGCAGCAAGCCAAGCGCCCAGTGATGCTACGAGATCCGGAGAGGGCTCCCCGGCAACGACATAGTGACCGGGAAGGGCTTCAGAGGTGACCACGCCCAGGGCTTGGCTTAACCCAACGGTGTCCAAGTTCGGGGGAGCAGTGAATTGGATTCCTCCACCCGTTAACTCATCGAGTGATCCGATTGTGGCCAAAGTGCCACGGTGCAGGATTGCTACTCGATCAGCAACCGCTTCTGCTTCGGCCATTTCATGGGTCGTCACAAGTACGGTGACTCCGCTGGCTGCTTGTTCTTGAATAAGTGAACGAATGGCGTGACGCCCGTGAAGATCAACCCCAGCAGTAGGTTCGTCCAGAAAAAGTACGGCTGGATTTCCAACAAGAGCGAGAGCAAATGACACCCGCTGCTGCTCACCGCCCGACAGTCTCCGCCATGGCGTCGACGCGACATCATTCAATCCAAGACGGTCCATGAGTGCATCTGGATTTTGAGGATTGGGATAGTACGTAGCAAAAAGTCGGAGAGCTTGCTCTGGAGTCATGACGGGGTACACGCCACCTTGCTGAAGCATGATGCCCATCACTTTCGTAAGAGCGGCATGGTTCGCAATGGGATCGAGGCCGAGGACTCGCACGGAGCCCTCATCAGGAGATCGATACCCTTCGAGGGTCTCAACTGTGCTGGTCTTGCCGGCTCCATTGGGACCGAGCAACGCCAAGACCTCCCCACGCTCCATTGAAAATGTCAGATGATCCACAGCCGTGACGTCGCCATGCCGGACGACAAGGCCATTGAGTTCGAGGGCAGCTTCCACAACCCCTAACGCTACAGACTCTGGGCGCCGGCCAACTACCCTTGAGGATGTGATCGATCTTCACCTCATTCGCTCCGATCCCTCAGCGGTGGCCAAAGCCCTAGCCCGACGTGGTGTTCCCGTAGAAGATATTGAGGAGATCAGTGAACTTGATATCGTCCATCGTTCCTTGCTGCAACGCCAAGAGACCCTCCGGGCGGAAGTGAAATCACTTTCCAAAGAGGTCGGCGCTGCCAAAAAAGCTGGGGACGAGACCACGGCGGCGACACTGGCAGATCGCAGTCGCCTCTTAGGAGACGAAGAACGAGAAGCAGCAGCAGAGTCGGAACGAGCGGGCCAAGCGCTCCGGGCGGCACTTTTGGTCTTGCCGAATCTCCCTTCTCCCGAGGCGCCTGATGGGCTCAGCGAGGAAGACAACGTCGAACTGGCACGATGGTGGCCCGGTAACGAGCATGGAGCGCCAGAACCGACGTATCAAGAGTGCCAACGGGTACCGCACTGGGAGATTGGCGAAGAACTTGGGTTGTTAGACATGGAGCGTGGCGCAAGGATGTCCGGGTCGATGTTTGCTCTCTATCGCGGTTATGGATCTCGCCTCCTGCGGGCTCTCGGTTCCTATGCGCTCAATGCACATAGTGATGCCTACGAAGAGATTCGCCCCCCGACGATGGTCCTCACAGAGACCCTGACGTCGACAGGCCATCTCCCGAAGTTCTCTGAAGAGGCCTATCACCTTGAACGCGATGGGCTCTGGGCAATTCCAACCGGGGAAGTCCCCCTGACGTCGATGCACAAAGGCGAGATCTTGGCCGAACAAGATCTACCTCTGCGCTTTACTGCCCAGACAGCCTGTTTTCGTCGAGAAGCCGGTGCTGCAGGGCGCGATACGCGCGGGCTCCTGCGACTTCACGAGTTCGACAAGGTGGAACTCTTCGCCTACGTCACACCTGATCAAGCAGAAGAAGTCCATCAAGATATTCTTCGGCGCGCTGAGCAACTCCTCCAGGACTTTCGCCTCCCATACCGAGTTTTGGACCTGTGTTGCGGTGACATTGGCGGATCCGCTGCTCGCACTTTTGACCTTGAGGTCTATTCGCCTGGCTGTGATCAGTGGCTGGAAGTCAGTTCAGTGTCATGGTTCTCGGACTACCAAGCACGGAGAGCAAACGTCCGCTTTCGGCCCGAATCTGGCGGGAGCCCGCAGTTCGTGCATACGGTCAATGGGTCGGCATTGGCGTGGGCCCGTATCTGGGCTGCGCTCGTCGAGCATGGCCGGCAAGAAGATGGATCCATCATCCTTCCAGAGGTGCTGGCTCCATATTTGGGCTCAACGGTTATTCCAGCTCGCTAAAGTTTCGCTCCATCAAAGCGATAGCCGACTCCTCGGATTGTGGTGATCAACGTCGGCTTTTTTGGATCCTGTTCAATCTGAGTTCGCAAGCGCTTGATGTGGACATCAAGCGTCTTGGTGTCACCGACGTAATCGCTGCCCCACACGCGATCAATAAGAACATCACGCGTGAGGACACGCCCAGCGTTCTCCATGAGGATCCTGAGGAGCTCAAACTCTTTGCGCCGTAAGTGGACTTCATTTGTGTTGACAAACGCTCGACGTGTCTCTGGTTCGAGGCGAATCCCACCGAGTTCGGTCGACTCATTTTCGATCTGGTCAGATCCATTGGGGCTGTCATCTGGTGTTCGACGAAGGACGGCCCGCATGCGAGCGACGAGTTCTCGCATGCGATACGGCTTTGTTACGTAGTCGTCAGCGCCGACCTCAAGGGCCACTACGGTGTCGATCTCCTCACCTTTTGCGGTGACCATGATGATGGGTACATCTGATGTTGTGCGAATGTGGCGGCAGACGTCGAGCCCCGACATTTTCGGCAACATGAGATCAAGAAGGATCAGATCTGGTTCACGTTCTTCGAATTGATCGATTGCTTCAGCTCCGTCGCGAGCGACAGCGATATCAAATCCTTCTCGGGTAAGTCCGAGGGTCAGTGCTTCAATAAATGAGTCTTCGTCTTCGACAAGGAGTACTCGAATTGGGCGCTCTTCGCGCTCGGCCTTTGATGATTTTCCTTTTCGCTTTGCCATCAGTGATCCTCAATAATGGGTAACACGAGCGTAAAGGTAGATCCTTCCCCTTCGCGTGATTCAACTTCGATAGCTCCACCGTGGTTTTGTGCCACATGGCGCACGATGGCGAGACCAAGGCCGGTTCCCCCCGTGTCTCGGCTCCGTCCACGGTCCACACGATAAAACCGCTCAAATATTCTCTCTAAGTCTTTGGCCGGTATGCCGATACCTTTGTCGGCGACGGAGATACGAACGGTTTTACCTCGAACCACGAATCCCGTGGTATCCGACGAGGTCCACTCGGCTTGTGGTGCAGGAGCGATGGTTGTCTCAGTAGAGACCGGCTCCACTTCCGATTCCATCAAAGGATCGCTGACCGTTGACGTAATCGTGACCGTTGTCTTCTCGCCTGCATAGGTAATAGCGTTTTCAAGGAGCGCGTGGAACGCCGAAACTAATTGGCGTCGATCACCACGAACGGTAAGAGGTGAATCAGGCTCTTCGACATTGATTGCGACTTCTTGGTGTTCTGCAGTTGGGCGCACGCGGTCAACGGCCTCAAGAATTGCCAAGTTGACTGGTACTGAGTCATTCGGTGTTTCAAGTTCGGATTCCAGGCGAGAGAGGTCGAGGAGGTCGTCGATGATTCGACTGACACGAAATGCTTCACTGTGGATTCGATCAGCAAGTCGCTTGGCAACGTCTCGGTCTTTCTCAACAAGCAGTGTCTCTGAAAGCAGGCCCATCGCCCCCATCGGGGTTTTGAGCTCGTGGCTGACGTTGGCAATGAAGTCCCGACGGATTTCGTCAAGGCGCTTCTTCTCTGAAATATCTTCAATCACTGCAATCACGCCAAGTGGCCGACGCCCATCGTCAATTTGCGTGGCCCGTACCCCGAGCGTGCGGCGCGGAGGGCCATAAAGGTCAAGAATTCGCTCCGCCGTGCCGTGATCCCACCCTTCAGCAAGCAATTCGGTCACGGCCTGCGCTGCCAGGACATCCCCTTGGCGGCTGGTCATCATTGAAGAGGCCATTTCGTTGCGATAGAGCACGGTGCCACTTTCATCACACAGCACAAGACCCAGCGGGAGGGTATCGAGTGAGCGACGCAGGCGTATGGCGTCTGCACTGGATTCGGTGACGGCTTCGGTTGCAGCACCGGTTACTTGCTCGAGATAACTCAGCGCTCCTTCAATTGATGATTCATCAACTGGAGGCCCGATACCAAGTCGGCTTCCGAGCGCGATTAACCGTTGGGCGAGTGCTCGGCGGCCAAGGCGTCGACCAATCATGAGTCCAATCAGAATTCCGAAGATTCCCAGGCCAACGGCAATCAAGATCCACGCTCCGGTCGGAAGGGTCTTCGAACTGGCACCAAGGAGGAGATCCACCCTTAGAGCATGGCAGATCAAACGCCCCGTGGGTGATCGATCTATTGCCGGCGTCCTTGCGACCGTTGTGGCCACCTGTGCCGAGAGGTACGGGTTGCATTCGGAGCCAAATGGGCAGAGAAGGAGAAATGAGAATGGGTGGAATTCGGTGGGTCGACGTGGTTCTCAATCCGACGCCAACGGCGCTGCCGGGTAGTGGAACGCTCCAGCAATTGGCTAATGGAATCGCTGGGTGGGGCTTATTTTGTCACTGATCGCAGTCGTGATTGGTGCCGTCACATGGGCAATGGCGTCGCACTCTCAGAACGTTCATCACGCAATGACAGGGAGACGAACAGTCCTAGTTGCCGGTGGTGCTGCGCTCTTGATTGGGGCCGCTCCGGTCCTCATCAACTTCTTCTTCTCGGCTGGCACGGGAATTCATTAACGATGCCGTTGAGCGCGCCGTCATTGAACTGTGTTGCCTCGGGCCTGATCGATCCCCTCTGTCAAGGAGTGACCAATGTGGGCTCATCCATCGTTAGTAGTAGCGCATCGTCCGTGTTCGATTCGATGGCCACGTGGGTGGGAAACGGTTCGGCATGGCTGCTTGGACAAGTGGGGTCGATATTGAGTTCCTCCACAACGGTCAATCTCAATGCACCCTGGTTCCTTGCTCGCTACCATGCTGCAGAAGCAATTCTCGGGGTGGTAGCTCTCCCGCTTCTCTTAGCAACAGCTATTCAAGCGCTTATTCAGCAGCGTCCTTCTCTTCTGTTGCGAGCAGCTTTTATCCAACTGCCGCTGGCCATGATTCTTGCTGGGGCCGCAGTTGAACTTGCGACAATGGTTTTAGCAATTACCGATGAACTTTCGAATGCGCTGTCAGCAACTGCGCCCGGTGCGGTCCAGTCCATGATGACTTCAATTGCTTCAGTCATTCTTGACTCTGGCGCAGCTTCAGGAAGTGCAGCTCCGGCATTCATTGGGTTACTTGGTGCTGTCGTTGTGGCGATAGCGGCGATGACGCTGTGGGTTGAACTCGTGATTCGGGCAGCGGCAATCTACGTAGCGGTAGCATTTTTGCCTTTGGTTCTTGTAGCAATGATTTGGCCGGCGCTGGGGTCATGGAGTCGTCGACTCGGCGAGACGCTGCTTGCACTAATTCTTTCCAAGCTTGTGGTGGTAGCGGTCCTTGAAATGGCTGTCGGAGCACTTGGAAATCAGACAAACCAAGGATTCGCCACCATCGTTACCGGGATCGGGTTACTCACCTTGGCCGCATTTGCGCCGTTTTCCTTACTTCGCCTGTTGCCGATGTTCGAATCTTCAGCTGCACTGGCGCTTGAAGGCTTACGCCAGCGCTCAACGCAAGCGGTGCTCCATGGAGTGCCGCGCCAACTGGGTTCGGCTGCCTTGGGCTTCGCCACCAAAACTCCTCCGCTTGGTTCCGCACTGCGCCCGAGCAAACTGTCGACGTCACCTGGACCGAGTTCCTCGATTGGGGAACAGCGGCCAGAAGATCCAATGGCAGGAAGTGCGATTGCGAATTCGGGTCCTCCCGGCCCCGTACCGATTGTCCCGGGGAGTGCCGGAGCGGCGAGTTCAATGTCTGATCCGGCGAAACCGGTGTCTCCGTGGAGCCCAAAACTAAGCGATCGAGATCGTCAGGAAATGGTGCAACGCGAACCGTCGCTAGTCGTTGATCGAGACGAGTTAGGTCCGATTATTCGACCGAGGAGCGAGGCGCAAGGAGGTCGCCGTGGGACCTGAACGGCAGTATGTCCTCGGTCCGCGTGAGCGGAAAGGATCGGTTGCTGGATGGAGAGTTGGACAGGTTGTCACCACTGGCGTGGGTTGCGCCGCTGCAATGCTTTCTGTCGTCACCCTTCCTTCAGCAACAGGATTTGTAGTGGCGGTCGCGTGCGTGGTTACAGCGCTCAGTGCGGCCACGATTCCCTGGAGGGGTCGAACCATTGAGGAGTGGATTCCGGTAATCGTTTTTTTCTGCCTTCACCGCGGGGTTGGTGAAATCGCTTCATTTTCGATTAGAGCTGGCGACAAACTCGGGATTCAAGAAGCAGTAGGAGTGATTGTCGAAAAACCAGGAGCGCTCAGCGTGGTGCTGATTATTGAAAGTACGGGAATTGCCCTGTTGTCACCAGATGAAAAAGACTACCGAATCGACGGCTTCATCGACGCGCTTTCAGCAATGGCTCGAGAAGGCTCAGCGGTTGATCGTGCGAGTTGGACAATGTGGACTCAAAGCAATGACGCGCAGGAACTGTTTCGTGATTTTCGGATTCTTGGCGACCACGGTTCTGGTGTCGCCCAGGTCGCGTATCGGTCGCTCCTTGAAGAGCTCACCGAGCGAGGAGTAACACGGCGCGTAGCACTGACGCTCCGCCTCTCTGCGCCAAGAAAAAGGGGGTCAATGACGATTCAGAAACTCGTTGATGAAGCAATGGCAACGGTGCAAAGCCTCGAAGAATCGGGCCACCAGTCAGTACGTTGCGCGACAGCATCAGAGTTACGTTCGATGTTTGCTTCATTTGGAGAGCTCGACATCACTGACCTTGAAGATTCTGTTGACGTTGCAGTGAGTGGGAATCGATGTTTTGGCTACCTCGATCGAGAGGGAGCACTGATTGCTTCATGGTGGATTACGGAGTGGCCGCGCCATGGAGTGAACGCAGAGGTACTTGCACCACTAATGCTCGGTGATCCACGCCGTCTTGTCAGTGTGGTTGCCCAACCCGTTGCGCCTTCCACGGCGCTGCGCAAAGCGCAAAGTGCGAAAACGACTAGCGCTGCTGACGATGAGTTGCGTCGTCGCGGGGGATTCCTTTCGGATCGGCGGCGAGAACGCGAAGCAGACCATCTCGTAGCGAGGGAAGCCGAATTAGTGGACGGGCATGGATCTCTGCGTATTTCAGGGTTTGTGACAGTGATTGCCGAAAATGAAGCATCGCTTGCTGCTCTCGTTATCGAAACGCAATTGGTGGCTTCGCAGGCTCATCTCGTTCTCCAGAGACTCCAAGGCGATCACGGTCGAGGTTTCATGGCCACACTCCCGTTGGGGGTGGGGCTTCCGTGAGATTTCGAGAACCTACTTCGCCGGTAACGGTCGGGGCCCATGAGACGACGACCCGTCATGTTGGGGCGCTCTATCCCTGCCTGTTTGATCTTGGACGAAGAAGTCCTGGAGTTGCGATTGGACTCGATGGCTCCGGGGGTCTCTTTTCGTTCGACCCCTTTTCTCTCTACGCCACTGGTCAACTCTCAAATCCCAACATGGTTGTGTTCGGGCAAATTGGTCGAGGAAAAAGTGCTTTTGTGAAGACGTTTCTCTTTCGACAGGTGGCCTTCGGAAGGGCAATTTTCGTCGTTGATCCGAAAGGGGAGTACGGAAGTTTGGCGCGCACACTTGGATTCGAGCCGCTGATCTTGAAGCCAGGCGGTTCGATTCGCTTGAATCCACTGGACTTGGTTTCGCCTGACGCAGCCGACGTCGCGGCACGGCGCCTTCAACTCCTTGAATCCCTCCTTTCGTCGAGTACGGGACGAGACCTCCTGTCTCGAGAACGTGCAGCGCTTGAGTTAGCGCTGCACTCGGCCTGTTCCACATACCCGACTCCTACGTTGCCCCTCATTGTCAAAGCACTCTTGGAACCCGAAGGAGAGAGCGCAGCATTGATTTACTCAACCAGGCAGCAACTCATTGATGACGGCCGCGACATAGGCCTTGAACTTCGACGGCTCATTCATGGCGATCTTCGAGGCATGTTCGATGGCGAGACGTCAGCATCACTGGCCGTTGATGGGCAGGTAATCGTTTTAGATCTTTCGTCGCTCTATGGATCTGACGCACTTGGATTGCTGATGGTTTGTGCATCATCGTGGCTTCAGGGTCTTGTGGAGCGCCAACGCCTTATCGGTAGGCAGTCAATCCTTGTGGTGGATGAAGCGTGGGCAATTCTTAGCGATGTTGGCGTTGCGCGCTGGCTCCAAGCTTCGTGGAAGCTTGCTCGCGCATGGGGCGTTTGCAATGTTGCCGTCCTTCACCGTGTTTCAGATCTCCATGCCGTTGGCAAGGAGGGTTCAGAACAACGGAGTTTGGCACAAGGAATCCTTTTGGATTCAGAGACGCGGGTGCTGTATTCGCAGCCTTCGGGAGAAGTCCATGCCGCACAACAACTGTTGAACCTGAATGAACTCGAATGTGAACTTCTGCAACGACTGGCGCGAGGAACAGCACTTTGGAAAATTGGGAATCACGCTTCCATCGTTCATCACCTCCTTGGCTCTCGAGAATGGGAACTCGTTGACACTGATGGAGCGATGCGCCCCCAATGAGGATCTCGGTGGAACTCTTTGTGGCCATGGTGCTCATGGCGATCGCACTTGGGACAGGCCGCACAAAGCGTGGCAGCCGCGACAACAGTGCGTCGTTTGCCCGTCGGAGAGTGCTGCAGCAACTATCGCGACGAGCAATCGGAGCAGCAGGTCTTGATCTTGGACGAGTTGCTAGTGCTCGCTGGCGTAAAACACACCAAGAAGTGGTCAGCCCCAGTCGTCAATCGATGTTGATACTGGGCCCAACGCAGTCAGGAAAGACGTCGTCACTCGTGATCCCTGCGCTCTTGCGCTGGGAAGGTCCCGTGGTTGCAGCGAGTGTCAAAAATGATCTCGTACAGGCAACGGCAGCCCATCGTCGGAGTGTCGGACTCGTTGGAGTCTTTGACCCCAATTTTGCTGCACCGGAGCTCGCAATCGGATTCGATCCAGTGCTACTCAGTCAGACCTGGAGTGACGCCCGGCGTGTGGCTTCGTCGCTGCTCGGTTCCTCATCCTCAGAGGGGAATACGAATGAAATTGAATTTTGGAATCAACTTGGAGGAAAGTTTGTTGCGCCACTTTTCCTAGCCGCCGCAAGGGAAGGTCACTCGTTTGCAACGGTCTGTGAATGGATCGACCACCGGAACGAAGAAGAGCCCTTGGCGATGTTGACGCGAAATGGTCAGCGTGCTGCCGCTGATGCGTTGTTGGCCTCTCTTGATAGAGATGAGCGGCAGCGGAGCTCGATCTATGCCACCGTCGAGGCTGCATTAGACCCTCTCAGAATTGAAGGGATCGCTCCCCGTCGATTCATTGATCCGAGAGAAATTTTACGAAACGGCGAAACGCTCTACCTCTGTGCCCCAGCGCACGATCAGCACCGATACCGATCAGCATTTTCGGCAGTGACTAATGAAATTCTTCATGCAGCATTCTCTCTTGCGCGAGAGCAAGGTGGGACACTTCGCAGACCGCTCCTCGTCGTCTTGGATGAAGCTGCTGCAATCGCTCCGTTACGCGAACTCGACGTGATTGCGGCGACCTGTGCCAGCCACGGAATAACGCTCGTGACATGTTTTCAAGATCTTGCTCAAATTCGAGCTCGCTATGGAGAGCGATGGGCAACGGTCGTCAACAATCACCGAACCAGAGTGTTCTTGTCGGGCCTGGCCGATCCAAATATTGACGGGCTCTTGAGTGCACTTTCGGGAAACGCAGTGACGGATCAGCGAGAATTGAATAGTGCCCCCAAGCAGGGATTCAAGGCTCCGTCGTATCGGCCCTTGATCGAATCAAGCCATCTTCGGGCCATGCCGGAACATCGCGGGATTGTCATTTGCGGGCGGCTGCCACCATTTCGACTTGCGTTGATTCCGTGGTGGGATCGAAAAGAACTGGCATTAAGAGGCCCAGCAAGAATTGCTGGCTACGCTAGATTTCGTGATCAAGTACGACGCCTCGGATCCGCGTTGGGCCACCGATCCGATACCGCTGTTTGATCGCATCCGCAGCGAGAACCCTGTGCATCGTGCCGATCAGGGCTTCTCGGTGCTTTCCCGGCATCGCGACTGTCTGGCGGTACTGCGGTCCAGAAATTCGTCTTCAGATTCCTCAAATCTTTCACCAGAATTTGCACCCCGTGGATTACGGCCCGGTGCCGAGCGAGATTCAGCAATTCGCGATGTCGCAACACGACCTGAGGGCGACACACGCCCGTTCCTCTTTCGCGACCCTCCGGATCACACACGCCTCCGGGGACTGGTGGCGAAGGCCTTCACCCCAAAGATGGTGAATGCATTGGAGCCCTTTATTGAACAACAGGTCGATCAACTCTTAGATCAGTGTTTCGAAGAGGCAGCGCTCGATCTTCAAGAGGGCCTTTGCTATCCCCTCCCTATTGCAGTGATCAGCGAAATGCTTGGAATTCCTGCCGCAGATCAGGAGCAGTTTCGCTCTTGGAGCGAAACCTTGGCCCGCGGTCTTGATCCAGATTTTCTCCTTCCTCCTGAGGTGTTGAAAGCAAGAGATGTGGCGGTTTATGAATTCGCTACCTACTTCTTCGATTTGCTGAAAGACCGGAAGGCACACCCCGGTAACGATCTCCTTACTGCGCTGGCACTCGCCGAAGAGGAAGGCGACCGGCTGAGCGAAGTGGAGATGCTTTCAACGTCGATCCTCTTACTGGTAGCGGGACATGAAACAACGGTGAACCTCTTGACTGGCAGCGTTGTTGCCTTGGCTAACGACCAAGTGGCATGGAATGAACTCGCAGCGAATCCATTGCTCTGGCGTACAGCAACAGAAGAGCTCATGCGGGTAGTTTCTCCCGTCCAATTGACGGGACGTACACTGCTCGAAGATGTGGAGATAGACGACAAGGTGTTGCCGGGGGGATCGTTTGTGATGTTGCTCCTTGCCGCAGCAAATCGCGATCCTGAAGTCTTTGAGAATCCGTCGGTACTCAATCTTGAACGAGATCCAAACCCGCAATTGGGATTTGGTTTCGGCTTGCATCACTGCCTGGGATCTCCTCTCGCCCGCCTTGAGGCACGCGTGACCTTGTCCCGGATGATTGCAAGGACAAAGTCGTTGGAGATTGCCGGACCGATTGAGTATCGGCCGAATATTGTTCTGAGAGGGATGAAATCGCTCCCCGTCGCACTCCAAGCTCATTAGTGATGGAGATTCCAGCGAATCAACACCAGATGCTCTTGAGTATCGATGTTGGGGCCACGTCGATAAAGGCAGCACTTATAACCTCTTCAGGAGAGATCAGCTCGGCGATTCACCAACGCAAAACGAATCCCCCGATTTCCCCCTCAGAGTTTGTGACCAAGGTTGGGACTCTGGCAGGAAAATTCCCTTCGACCACTTACGGAGTGGTGGGATTCCCGGGAGACGTCGTAGATGGCATCGTTCTCGCCCCCGATAATTTGGTAGCAACGCTTGGGCCGGGGAGCGCCATTGACGTGATGTTTGAAGCGCAGTGGATTGGTTATTCGCTGGCGAGGGACCTCTCTGAGCGGCTGCAGCGAATTGTTGTGGTCGCTAACGACGCAGACATCGCCGCTCTTGGATGCGCAACAGGAACGGGACGCGAACTTACCGTCACGCTCGGAACGGGAATTGGAATGGGGTTGGTTGTTGATGGCCAATTGCAACCACACCAGGAGTTTCCGTTTCTCGATCCTTTTGGCGATCTGCATATCGACGAGGTTGCTGGTGAACGCGCCCGGAAAACATTGGATCAACAGGAATGGAACGCTCGAGTCCTAACGATTTTGGCGGAATTTATAACGCTCACAAACTGTGATCGATGCTTTGTGACTGGAGGGAATGCACGGCGAGTCCGACGAGACTCGTTGGGAGAACTCCCGGTTGTGACGTGGGTTGTCGCTGAACCTGCAGGACTTTTAGGTGCGGCACGACTGATAGGGCAGCATTAATTTTCTGCTGCTTCCACTGCCGCCGCAGCCATGATTGAAGTGGCGATGCGGAGACACCCTTCATCGATCGAAAACTCTGGAGTGTGGTGCATCCCGCTGGAGCCATCCGTCTTTCCTGCTGAGACAAAAAAGTACGTTCCCGGAATGCGATTCAAGAACTCAGAAACGTCATCGGAGGGACTCACGGGGGGCATGTTGAAAACCATCTTGTCACCGAATATTTCTGTCGTAACTCTCCGAACGAGATCGGTAGTTGGACCGTCATTGATTACTGGCGGTGCGCTGTGGCTATAGGAGACATCAACGGAACAAGCCGTTTGTTCCATCGTTTCGGCTACCAAATCGCCGATCCGCTGTCGAGCGATCGTCCGGTCGCTCTCGGAGAACGTACGCAGTGTTCCGGTGATGGTTGCATGCGAAGGAATAACATTGGCAGCAGTGCCAGCATGAAGCGTTCCGGCGCTACACGAACAGTTTGTTCCTTCGAGTGAGAGCCCGTCTACCACGGCACCGAGTTTTGTTGCGATTACTGCTGCAGTCGTGAGGGGGTTTGAGCCCTCGGTGGCCATGGCCCCATGGCCGCCCGTGCCGTGCACGGTAATCGTGAAGGCCGCAACTTCAGCCATGGTGATTCCCGATCGAAGACCAACGAGACCAACGGGAAGAATTGAAGACACATGGCACCCAATGAGCGCAGCAGGATTGATGCCATCAAGCACGCCCCCGTCGATCATTTTCCTGGCTCCGTCGAGCGCTTCCTCCGCGGGTTGAAACAAAAAGACATATCGACCCGGGAGGTCTTCTGCTCGTTGCGCTAACACTGCAGCGGTGCCGAGCATCTGTGCGACGTGAGCGTCGTGCCCGCATGCGTGCATGACATCTTGAATTTCAGAAGCGAACGCTCCCGCCGCTGTCTCTTGAATTGGCAGCGCGTCGATGTCGGCACGGAGCAAGACTGTCTTTCCAGGCTTTCCCCCCTGCAGAGCAAGCACCGCCCCAGTCGAGGTCGGGCATGGGAGTACTTCGAGGTTCAAAGATTGCGCCACAGTATGAATCAAGGCGGAGGTCGCAATTTCTTCGAAGCCAAGTTCCGGTCGCTGGTGAATCTGGCGTCGGATATCAATCATCTGATCGACTTGGTTGTCGACAAGGTTGAGAAGGTCTGAAGAAATATTCCCGTTCATAGTGCTAACCCTAGAGCCGTCCTGGCTAAGAGACCATTGAAGTCACCGAATTAATTCCTAGTGAGGAGTTCCGATAAGATGAGGCCTTCCTTCGGGAAATTGCGCTCGTAGCTCAACGGATTAGAGCATCTCACTACGGATGAGAAGGTTGGGGGTTCGAATCCCTCCGAGCGCACCAAGTGAAGCCGGTATCTCTCGTGCGAGAGTAATGACGAATCTCGTGATGATTCCGAAGACTCTACGGCTGTGAAATTTTTCCCGCTGGAATTCTTGGGATCAGCAAAATCGTGAAGAACGATTCCCGATCTCGGCGGGTCAATCCAGATCGCCAACGCGACTTGGTCAATCGTTCCAACGGCCAAATCAAGCATCACGTGATTGATTCAACTGGATCGGTCGCAAGTGCGTAGCCAGTGAGAATGTCGACCATAGGGAGGAAGCTCATGGCAACCTGCTACTCCTGGCTGGATGCGGATGATTCTTTGCAACTACTGTTGCTTTTTGAGTAAGGCTGACAAACAAGTGAGGATCATGCACTATCGAGGATTGCGAGATTCAACC
>Ga0073936_10007416_pt1 | contig 14170 bp, 11 predicted proteins | sample AliMusrvi5mmetaG_FD_87041 | JGI IMG/M metagenome (GOLD analysis project Ga0073936, IMG submission 87041) | Freshwater lake bacterial and archeal communities from Alinen Mustajarvi, Finland, to study Microbial Dark Matter (Phase II) - Alinen... | ecosystem: Environmental > Aquatic > Freshwater >... | reverse complement strand
TCCCAGGACAAATTATCTACACTTTATATTTTGTCATAAATGTTTCAAAATGTCTCCCTGAAACCATTCCAAAGTCGTATCTTGGTATCATTCAAATTCGATGGAATATTATTTTAAAATTTAGAGTTGATAATTTATGTTTGAAGTTAAGATGGTGGTTACCGATCTGGACGGTACCCTTTTGCAATCAGATCAGTCTATAAGCCCTGCAGATCAGGAAACACTCGAAAAATTAGGAATTTTAGGAATGTGCCGGGTGGCAGCAACTGGTCGGAATCTTTATAAGGTAAGACTTGTATTAAACGATAAGTCTCCATTTGATTATGTAATTTTTTCTTCCGGCGCCGGTATCATGGACTGGAAAACACAAAAACTGATCAGAACAATGGCTATTCCAGATCAGACAACCAAAGAACTCACGAATTATTTGATCAGTGAAAAGCACAATTTTAAGATATCCAGAGAGTTACCCGATAACCACAATTTCGGGTGGTGGGAAAGCTACGATTGCCCAGAGCTTAAAAGATATGTCGAACACCATAAGAAGTTTGGTGATGCGATTGAAATTGATCCTGAACATCTTTTTTCTGCATCTCAATTTTTGATGTTTTTTCCAATCGAAAATAATCAATTTGAGGTTGTTAAGGAAAAAATTCAAAAAGCATTTCCTGAATTAAGCATTATCAAGACAACTTCACCACTTAATCAGCATTACATCTGGATGGAAATATTCCCCAATAGTGTGTCCAAGGCTCATGGAATAGAGGAGATTTGCAGGATAACCGGAATCGAACAAGAAAATACCCTGGGAATCGGAAATGACTTCAATGACCTTGAAATGCTTGAATTTACTCAGCACTCCTATGTGGTTGATAACGCTCCGGAAGAGTTAAAATTGAAATACCTCAATAGCCTTGCGCATTATGATAACGGGTTCACTTTTGCGGTTAATAAGCATCTATCTCACCATTCCTAATGTAACTTTTAGCATAATTTATACGTAATTCAATCAATATCAATCTATTCTTAAAAAGATAACTTTAAGTATTTAAAATCTTAAAAATGAGAAAATTTTCATTAATTACCCTGTTACTATGGGTCACTATCCAGCTTTTCGCCCAGCCCTTCAAGCTTTCTGACCCTATTCCCTTTAATCCGGCCACCAGCAAAGGAGTGCTTCCAAATGGACTAACTTACTATGTTAAGGCAAATTCAACCCCTAAAAACCGTGCTGAAATGATGCTTGTTGTCTCAGCAGGCTCCGTACTCGAAGATCCTGATCAACTTGGGCTTGCCCATTTTTGCGAACACATGAGCTTCAACGGGACAAAAAACTTTCCCAAAAATGACCTGATTAAATATTTTGAGTCAATTGGTATGGAATTTGGACCAGAGATAAATGCCTATACCAGCTTTGATGAAACTGTTTATATGGTTAAGGTACCACTTGACAAGGAGGAATATATTCAAAAAGGACTTCAGGTACTTTACGACTGGGCATCTCAGGTCACCGATTCGGATGAAGAGATCAATAAAGAACGGGGAGTTGTGCATGAGGAGTGGCGCGGAGGCCAGGGAGCACAAAAAAGAATGATGAATCAGTGGCTGCCTGTATTCCTTAAGAATTCCAAATATGCCGACCGATTACCTATTGGCCAAATGGAGGTTATTGATAATTGCAAACCTGAAGTATTAAGACGTTTCCGGAATGACTGGTATCGTCCGGATTTAGAGGCAGTGGTGGTCGTAGGGGATTTCGATCAGAAAAAAATGGTAAGAATGATTCAGGAAAAATTTTCTGCGATACCAGCCAAGGAAAATCCGCGAAAAAAAGAAGAATTTCCGGTTCCGGGAAATCCTGAAACGCTTGTCAAAATCGTCACCGATAAGGAAGCCACCTATTCATCAGCTTCAGTTTACATCAAACATCCCATGATCCTCGACCTGACAGTAAACGACTATCGCACCTCAATCGTAAATGCCCTTTATAATCAAATGATTAATCTTCGGCTATCGGAATTAACCCAAAAAGAAAATCCACCCTTCGTTATGGGTCGGTCAGGATATGGTGGCTTAGTTGGCCCATCGGATGTCTATACTTCTACTGCAGTAGCTCACCCGGGGAAAATCCCGGAAGGACTCAGAGCTGTTTTACTTGAGAATGAGCGGGTCAAAAAGTTTGGATTTACACAAAGCGAACTTGACCGAAATAAAAATGCAATGCTAAAATCCATGGAATCAGCATATAATGAGCGTGATAAAATGGAGTCAATGAGTATAGCCCAAGAATACACCAGTAATTTTCTTATGCGAAAGGACCCGGTTCCGGGAATCGAAATTGAATTTGAGTATTACAAAGCTTTCATGCCTACCATTACTCTGACAGAGGTTAACGCCCTGGCCCAAAAATGGATGACCAATGAGAATCGGGTAGTTATTGTCAACGCTCCTGAAGTGGCAGCATCACCGGCACCTTCAGAGGCTGATATCAGAAAGGTTTTGGCAGAAGTACAGGGGCAAAGCATCTCAAAATATGCAGATGAAACTTCCAGCGAACCTTTGATGAAAACAGTTCCAAAAGCAGGTAAAGTAACCGGAGAAAAGAAAATTCCTGAAGTTGACGCAACAGAATGGACACTATCTAACGGTACAAAGGTTGTCTTTAAACAGACTGATTTCAAAGATGATGAGATTCTTTTTACAGGATATTCCTTGGGCGGATGGTCGCTTTATCCTCAGTCAGACAATGTGTCTGCCTCTTTTGCAGCATCGATTATGGATATGAGCGGTATTGCGGAATATAAAATGACCACCTTAAAAAAGATGCTCGCAGGAAAGCAAGTCTCAGTCACACCTGTAATCAAAATGCTTACTCAGGGAATAGAAGGATCGTCAAATGTATCAGATATGGAAACAATGTTCCAGCTGATTAATCTCTATTTTACGCAATCCCGGTTCGATGAATCGGCATTTTCATCCTATATCACCCGTATGCGAAGTCAGCTGGAAAATAAGGATGTTTCACCCGAGCGTGCCTTTGCAGATACATTCAGGTTTGTAACATCAAATTATCATCCTCGCATGAAACCGCTGACCAAAGAGATGCTTGATGAAGCCAAGTTTACCAGAATAGAACAAATTGGAAAAGACCGCTTTGCTAATCCTGGCGCATTTACCTTCTTTTTTGTAGGCAAGATCGATCCGGCAAAATTTAAACCCCTGGTTGAAAAATATATTGCCTCACTTACCACCGGCAAAAAAGCTGAAAAATGGATCGACCTCGGAGTTCGGAAACCAAATGGTGTGGTTGACAAAATTGTGCATAAAGGTAAGGAGTCCAAATCAATCCAGTACATACAATTTCATGGTAAACTAAATTACACGAACAAAGAGATCCTGGAGCTTGATGCTTTGAGCAAAATTCTGACAACACGACTTCTGGAAAGTATCAGAGAAGATAAATCAAGTGTTTATTCTATTGGAGCCCAGCCAGGAAACAATAAATTTCCTGTTCCTGAATACGATATGACCATTTACTATGGAACTGCACCTGAAAAATTAAAAGAATTAAAAGCCTCGGTCTTTGCCATTATTCATGACTTGATTGAAAATGGACCGAAACAGGAAGAGGTCGATAAAGCACGCGAAAAAATCAAACGGGAACGCGAAACCAATTTACGGGAAAACGATTTCTGGGAAGTTACACTCAAAAATTACTACCTGAACAAAAATGGTAATTTTAAAATATTTGGGGAGTTTGATGGTGTTATACAGGGACTTACAAAAGAATCGTTAAAATCAGCAGCCTCAAAGACTTTTGATTTCAAAAATTATGTGAGCGTGGCCCTGATGCCGGATGAGGCGGTAAAAGCACCATAACGATTTTCGGTTTAATTGGAATGAAAGGCGGGAGTCGTAGGGGGGAAACTTTACGATTCCAGCCTTTTTTATTCTAAATTAGCGTGGAAAATCTATCGTTTATATCCTTGAGGGAATTCGAATTTCAACAATGGCACCTTTTGGTTTTCGGTTTCCGACCGATATTGATCCAGCATGGGCATCGATAATAAGTTTTGATAGATGAAGGCCCATACCTATGTTTTTATCAATGTGTCCCTCAGGATTGCCCATCGCATTAAATAAATTTCCAAGCGATTCTTTTGAAAATCCAATGCCGTAATCTGATATGGTAGTTTTCAAATATCCCTCCTGGTCATCACTAATACTGATTTCAATTTTATCACCCTTTGATGAGAATTTAAAGGCATTTTCCAGAACTGCCGTGAAACATTTTAAAAGGTACCTCTGATCACCTTTGATACCCGAATTGATACTGTTACATTGAAAATCAATTGTTATATTTTTTTTATGAAAACTCGCAATGCACATATCCACTGCATTTTGCATAATCTCCACGAGATTCGTTTCTGAGATAAGTAATGCTTTTTCTCCTTTAATACGCAGAATCGAGGCCTCAAGAATAATATTGGAAAAGTTTTCAAGTCGCTTTACGGAGAAGTCCAGGAGCGTAAAATATCGACTAACCTCATCCGGCAATTTATAACGTTCTATAAGTGCCAGACTACCTAGAATTCCATTAAGAGGAGTTCTGATCTCATGGCTAATAAGATTGAAAAATTCTGATTTTGCAATTTCAAGAATTCCAAGTTCTTTATTTGCCTGACTCAGTTTATTCAAGGAATCTTCGAGTTCATTGGTCCTTTGGGCGACTTTTGTCTCAAGCATCTGATTCAGATTCTTTGCAATCTGCCGGCCATATTTTAATTCCATCAGAATTCCGGATTTTGTCAGCAACTCACTATTTATCAGAGGCTCTAATATATAATCGTCTGCTCCCGATTCAAAGACCCTATTCACCAATGACAAATCATTCATTCCGACCATAAAGATTATGGGAATTATATTCCACTCAACATTTGATTTAATAGTATGGCAAATGGAAAAACTTTGTAAAAGTGGCAGATTAATATCAATTATAATGAGGTCAACCTTTTGAGCTTTTAAAATCTGTAATGCTTCCTGTCCATTTGGCACATTTTTAACGTCAAAATCATTTTCATTTAGAATCTGCTCAACAGAAAAAACTCTATCAATCTGGTTACCAACAACTAAAACTGTGAATTTTTTCATTTTGAAAAATCTATTAAACTGTTTTAAGGAAAGTGAAATCAAAAGTACAAAAATAGATGAAGATTTTTGGACTGTCTATATTGCATCATTTGTTGAGAGGCATAAAGAACATAAGGTAAAACATCAGTGGTTTAAGTTTGGTTGGTTATCTTTGGACAAATTATTAATCGACTTTTTTTACCGGAAAATTTATGCAAATTCTTAGTGCAAAGGAATTTATTAAATTAGGGAAATCGCTTCCGATAGTTGACGTAAGGTCTCCGGGAGAGTTTGGAGATGGCCATATTCCAGGAGCAATCAATATTCCGATTTTTAGTAACGAGGAGCGTTCCATAGTTGGAACGATTTACAAATCGAAAGGACGCCTTCAAGCGATTGAGAAAGGGCTGGAAATAGTTGGTCCTAAAATGGCATTCTTTGCCCGTCATGCTTCCTCTCTCGCCAAAACTAATCAGCTACTCGTTCATTGCTGGAGAGGTGGTATGCGGTCCGAGAGTATGGCGTGGTTATTTGAACGGTTGGATATAAAATGTTTCATTCTCCAGGGAGGTTATAAATCGTATCGGAACTATCTCCTTGAAATAACCGGAAATATCCCCCATTTAATTGTAATCGAAGGGTATACAGGCAGTGGTAAGACAGAAATTCTTCAGTCATTGGCCAAATTGGGCGAACAGGTAATCGACCTTGAAAAACATGCAAATCATAAAGGTTCAGTCTTTGGTGGAATTGAACAGGATCCACAACCAACCACCCAACAATTTCAAAATGAGCTTCTGGACGTTATTGTAGATTTTGATTTGTCAAAAAGAGTCTGGATTGAAGGTGAGAGTCAGACGGTAGGACGGGTTTTTCTCCCTGACCCGTTGTGGAACAGAATGAATGAAGCTCATAATTTAGAGATTTTTGTACCCCGTGAAGCACGTATCAGAAGACTTGTCACAGAATATGGATCACTTTCTGAAGAACTTATGGAAAATGCAATAATCAGCATAGCCAAAAGGTTGGGAGATCTAAGAATGAAAGAAATTCTCTCTTTTTATCGCGAGAAAAAGCTGGATATTGTTGCAAATAAGCTACTTGAATATTATGATCAAACTTATCAATACAGCCGGGATAAGTATAAAAAGAAGCTTACTGAGGTAATATTTCCGGGTGATGATCCGGCGGCAAATGCAGAAATTATTCTTGAAAAGGCAACCCAAATCTTTAAGTAATAAAGCAATTGTCATCAATTTAAAATTATGATACCTGTTAAAACTAATATTATGAATAACAGCTCTTTAACTGAAAATGATCCTATAAAACTTACCCAATATTCGCATGGAGCCGGATGTGGGTGTAAAATCTCGCCAAAAGTCTTAAACGCAATTCTGGCACAATGTAAAACCGAATTTCCCGATCCATCATTGCTTGTTGGTAATAGTACCCTGGATGATGCTGCTGTTTATGATATTGGTAACAACCAGGTAATTATCTCGACAACTGACTTTTTCATGCCAATTGTGGATGATCCTTATGATTTTGGAGGGATTGCCTCTGTAAATGCGATCAGTGATATTTTTGCGATGGGGGGGACACCGCTGATGGCGGTAGCTATACTGTGCTGGCCTGTAAATAAGCTTTCCGCAGAAATTGCAGGGCAGGTTATTGAAGGGGCAAAGCAGGCTTGTGCAAGAGCTGGCATTGCTATTGCCGGAGGTCACAGCATCGATGGCCCTGAACCTATTTTCGGACTTGCTGTGACAGGCATTGCCCAAAAAGACCAGATTCGTTTGAACTGTTCTGCTGAGATTGGTTGCGAACTTTATCTGACTAAACCGTTGGGAATAGGCATCTTATCTACTGCGCAGAAACAGGGAATTCTCAGGGAAGAAGACCGGTTGACTGCACGTAACCTGATGCTCACTATAAATTCAATAGGAAAGGAGCTTGGAAAACTTAGTGGAGTTAAAGCGATGACTGATGTTACAGGATTCGGATTATTGGGACACCTGATTGAAATGTGTGACGGAAGTGGACTAAGTGCTAAAATTGATTCCTCTAAAGTTCCAACGATCGAAAACCTCAGTTTCTACCTTGAGCAAAAGACTTTTCCCGGGGGTACCTTCCGTAACTTTGACAGTTATGGGCACAAAGTTGCACCCATGACTGATAAACAAAAGCATTTGTTTTGCGATCCTCAGACCAGCGGAGGGCTTCTTGTTGCAGTTACACCTGAAGGTAAACAGGAGTTTCTGGATATTGCAGCACAATATGGATTGAACCCAAAATCTTTTGGAGTTATGAAAAATAAAGGTGATCTAGCGGTAGATTTTATTAATTTATAGCTCTTAAGGGGGATTTACCGGCACGAACCTTTTACCCGTTTATGTCCGTTGGCAGCTTCCCTGTCAAGTAATAAAAGGGCATTGGGGTGCGATTTCAGGATTGATACAGGAAAATCAGGAGTTATTTCACAATTCATCAATCGCTCGTATATCCGGGACTTTCTTATTCCGTTCAATTGCAATATTACAGAGCTGGCCTCCATGATGGATTTTAGACCCAGGGTGATGCCCGCATTGAGCCGGACCTCACCCTGGAAATATTTTTTGCCTACCTCTCTGGTCACTTCATCGAGTTCAACAATATGTGAATATGAATCGAATGAGCTCCCCGGTTCATTCAAACCAAGATGTCCATTCATCCCGACACCGAGTAAAACCAGATCAATCGGGCCATTGGTCCGGATAAAATCGTCAGTTTTAAGACACTCTTTCTCCGGATGGGCAGTTTCTCCATCAAAAAAACATAGATTTTCGGCTGAATAATCAATATGATCAAACAGATGTTTTTTAAGAAATGAAAAACAATTTTCATTTCTCCTTTCTCCAAGGTTCAACCATTCGTCAAGCCCTACAATTTTGCATCTGCTGAAACTAACTTTTCCATGCTTGTATAAATCAATTAAATGATTAAATGTTCCAATAGATGTTTCACCCGCAGGAAAACAGAGCAATGCATCTGGTTTTTCCAGTATAATTCCTGCAATAATCGCTGCAGTTTCTGCAGACAAATCCTGGTAATTCTCAATAATTATTTTTCCAATTGGTTGCATTATAGTTTTAATTCACCCCAACCTTGACGGTATTCCCGCTTCACAAATTGGTTAGCTTTATCAAAATTAGTAATTCGCATATTGGCTCCATCCCATTTATAGTTGATATACCTGCCTGGGAAGGTAAACGATTCCATATCGCCATAAACAGGATCTTTTTTGACCACCTTTTCTCGAATATTAAAGCTCCGTAAAAGCAGGTTCCCCATGAGCACCGTTTCGGTCAGGGGGCCTGCATATCCGACAAACGGGGAGTCTACCTCGGCATTTCCATAACCCGCAATACAGGCATCAACCCATTGCCACCAGTGACCATCCATATCTCCGACGATTCGGGGATATTTTTGGGGAACATTTACTGTCTTATTAATTGCCATAGGTAGCAGGACTGGATTACGCCCCCCCCATCCACAGGCTGCTTTTCCCTTTGTTCCGACAAACAGTGTACCGCCTTCAAAATCATTGAGCCCCGGCCAATCGGCAAGAATATCATTCATGTTGCCATCTGAATCAAGCTCCATCGGACGATCTGGCGTAATACCGCCATCCATCCAATACAGATTTAGCATTTTCCCATTATTCTGAAGATATTTAAACCGAACAAAGCTGGAGACAGGGCCACTATCGGGGAAAATGCCCTCTTTAAAGATGCCGGTGTAAACTGTGCTTGCACTGCAGGAAACTTCTGTTGGGTAACCAAGATTTAGCAGTTTAAAGGGCGGTCCCATGATGTGACAGCCCATGTCTCCCAAAGCACCGGTCCCAAACTGCCACCATCCACGCCAGTTAAACGGGACCATATTATCTATATAGTTGGTTTGCTGAGCAGTACCTAGCCAAAGGTCCCATTTAAGCTCCTTTGGAACCGCAGGCCTTGAATCGGGCCACTGAATACCTTGTGGCCATACAGGGCGGTCGGTCCAGCAGTAAACCTTTTCGATATCACCAAGCAGATCATCCTCAATCCATTCACGCAACGTACGCATTCCGTCACAGGAAGCTCCCTGATCGCCCATCTGAGTGACCACCTTATATTTTTCAGCAGCTTGTGTGAGGATCCGCGCTTCATAAATATCGTGTGATAACGGTTTTTGAAGATAAAGGTGTTTATTAAGCTGCATGGCACTCAAACCAACGATAGCATGGTTATGGTCTGGAATAGCGACAGAGACGGCATCAAAATTCTTTGCCTCCTTGTCAAACATTTCACGCCAGTCGTGATAGAATGCCGCTTTGGGAAATTGCTTAATCCGTGGTGCTGCCTGCCGGTCATCCACGTCACAAAGACACGAGATTATGGCATTCTTTTTGGGTGCATCGGCATAATGCTGGATATCATTCTCCCCTTCCCCACCGCAGCCAATTGCTGCAATATGAAGTTTGTCACTTGGAGGAACATGGCCTAACCCCCCGATTGTAAAACTTGGAAGAATCGTAAATGCGGCAGCCCCGGCAGCAGTACTTTTCACAAAATCTCTGCGCGAAAACTCATTGAGTTTTGTTTCTTCAGGATCCATTTTTTTCATTTTCAAACAGGTTAAAGTTTCAGATAACCAACATTCTGCAATTACTTAGCTTTATTATTCAATGGTTTAACTACCACTTCCTTGAAAAATACGACATCATTGTCACCATGATTCTGCAATCCCATATATCCGTACAGCGGACGCGGTCCCCGAAATGGTTCAAAATCAAATTTACGGTCCGGAACAGGGTCCCCTTCCTTGAAATCGGTCACCTTTACACCATTTAAAACAACAATGGTTCTGGGTCCGTCGAGGGTAATTTCCATAGTATTCCATTCGGGACCAGGTTTGCCGGTTTTAGCCAATGGTTTTGTCAGCGAATAGAGCATTCCGGTATAATGATAGTCATCTTCGTTTGAGAGCTCAGGATTGTTATCAATCTGAACCTCATAGCCATAATGAACCGGCATCCACTCTTCGTGTGGCTCAATAGGTATCCTAACAAAGACACCCGAATTACTGTTCTTATCCCGCATTCTGAACGTTACCCGAATTTTACAATTCCCGAATTTCTCACCTGTCCAATAGAGCAAGCCCATCCCTCCATGGGACTTCAACAACCCATCTTCCACATAGTGGGAACCCGGACCAACCTGTTTCCATCCGGTCAGATCCTTGCCGTTAAACAGTGCCTTCCATTGAGCCGTGTCGACTTTTGCTGAAGCTGATTTGGCGACCTGGCTTATTGATTTGTCGCTCTTTGTAATACGTGCAATGGTCTGATTTGAATTAAATACCGACAATAAAACTAAACTAAAAATTAAAGTGATTAATGATCTTCTTTTCATGATAATTACCATTTAAATATTTGAATTAACGCTTATAAATCTCTTCATATGCAGGGTCATTTAAAGACATAGAGCCGATTCATGAGGATATTATCCGGGGAAATTTAAGGTAAGTTGATGACGTGAAGGTATAAAAAAAAGCGATCCTTTTTCAAAGATCGCTTTCAAATATATTCAGTATTACTGTTAATACAAGAAGCTCAGCAAAATCCCGGCTGCAATCGCACTTCCAATAACTCCGGCTGCATTTGGACCAACCGCATGCATAAGCAAGTGGTTGGTTTTATCATACTTCAATCCGATAACCTGCGAAATACGGGCACTTCCCGGAACAGCAGCTAATCCTGCATTTCCGATCAGAGGGTTAATCTTATTCCCTTCCTTAAGAAAGATGTTCATGATCTTTACAAACAAAACACCTCCGATAGTAGCAATTACGATTGAAACCGCTCCGAGTACAAAAATACCCAGAGTTTTCACGGTTAGAAACGTAGTTGCCTGTGCTGAGGCACCGATGGTCAAGCCGATTAGGATTGTGACAATATCAATCATAACCCCCTTTGCAGCTTCAGCCAATCGCTTCGTTACAGTACTTTCTTTCAGTAAATTACCAAAGAAGAGCATACCCAGAAGCGGTAGTGCTGCAGGGACCAGCAGGCAGGTTAATAATAACCCGGCAATTGGAAACAGGATTTTCTCCCTTTGGGACACTGTTCTTAAAGGTTGCATCCTGATTACCCGTTCTTTACTGGTAGTCAGTAATTTCATGAATGTGGGCTGCAAAATCGGAATCAGAGCCATATAGGCATAGGCCGAAATTGCTATTGCTCCAATCAAATCGGGTGCAAGTTTCGAGGAGAGGAATATGGAGGTTGGACCGTCGGCACCGCCGATAATTCCAATTGCTCCTGCCTCTGATGGCGTAAATCCCAAATGGATGGCCATAACATAGGCACTGAAAATTCCGAGCTGAGTGGCAACCCCGATGAGGATCAACTTGGGATTGGAAATCAAAGCCGAAAAATCGGTCATCGCACCAATGCCTAAAAATATCAGAGAGGGATAAATTCCACGAAGAACCCCCAGATACAGGTAATTCATTACACTTCCGCTTTCAGCAATTCCGATTTGTAATCCCGGGTGAAAAGCGATATTCCCAATTAAAATTCCGAATCCTACCGGAACCAGAAGCATTGGCTCATACTCTCTGACTATGGCCAGATAGATGAAACACACGCCGATCAGAATCATCAATACATTGCCCACCGTTAAATTGGCAAAAGCAGTATATTGAAAAAACTGACTGAGTTGTGCAGTGATAAAAGTTAGAGAACCTATATTTTCCATGGTTATTCTCCAATCACAATTAATACATCACCTTCCATAACCGAATCTCCCTTACCTTTGGCAATTGAAACAATCTTTCCGGCCTTGTCAGCCTCGATATTGTTCTCCATTTTCATAGCTTCAAGCACCAACAAACGTTGTCCGATTTTTACCGAATCTCCGACTTTCACAAAAAGATCAAGAATTACACCTGGAAGTGGTGACTTAATGGTTCCTCCACCTTTGGGACCTGAAGGACTACTCGTTTTTGCCACTGCAGGGTGGATATCCGTTGAAGGAACAGAAATACTTCTAACCAGTTTGGGTGTTTTAACCGGCTGCATATCCTTATCTACTTCAACACTGTATCTGGTCCCATTGATTTCAACTTCTGCAATATTATCTTCAATACTAAGCACCTCTGCATTGTATTGGTTTCCATTAATTCTAAACTTAAATTTTTTCATCTTCAGTCCGCTTTATCTTGGTGATTTTCTTAATCCATAAATTTTTGAACTCCATGGTGAGTAGGTACGTGATACCTTTGTCATGGTAATCACAGGATCTTCCTGATCATGCAACTCACTACCATACAGATACAATGCCATAACAATTGCAGCATTTACTTCTCCGGATAATTTTTCCTTTGCCAGGCCGGGAGAAGAAGCATCCAGCATTTTTTTTGCTTTTCTGGCATCGATCGTCATAATATATCCTATAATTTTAAAAAGAAAATACAATAACAGAAGGGCTATAAAAACAAAAATAAAGGCAGGCATAATAGCTCCGATTCCAGGGGTATTACCTAAAGGCAAATCTTTGGTATTCTGAGCATTGACATTCGCCATCCCATTACAAAGCAGAAAAAGCGCAATCAGCTTTAAAATACTTAATTTATTTTTTAGCATAACTACAAAGAATTAAAGCGGAAGGTTTGAATGTTTCTTGGCTGGCATCGTATCCTTTTTGGTTGCCAGCGACTGGAGTGCCCGGATAATACGAAATCGTGTATTTCGGGGCTCAATAACATCATCAATATAGCCGTATCTTGCAGCATTATAAGGGTTTGCAAACTCATTTTTATATTCAGCTTCGGCTTTTGCCACGAATTCAGCACGGGCAGCATCATCCGGTAAAAGTGCAATCTGTTTGCTTCGTAATACTTCAATAGCACCTTTAGGTCCCATAACTGCAATTTCAGCCTGCGGCCATGCATAGTTGATATCACCACGTAAATGTTTGGAACTCATAACACAATAAGCACCACCATAAGCTTTCCGAAGAATAACTGTAATCTTTGGGACAGTGGCTTCGCCATATGCAAATAAGAGTTTAGCACCATGTATAATAATACCGCCATATTCCTGAGCTGTTCCGGGTAAGAATCCAGGAACATCTTCAAGCGTTACCAAAGGAACATTAAATGCATCGCAAAAACGGATAAAGCGAGCTGCCTTTCTTGAAGCATTAATATCCAAAACTCCGGCAAGGTACGAAGGTTGATTAGCGACTATTCCTACCGGCATCCCATTAAAACGGGCAAATCCAACCACAATATTCTGGGCATAATTCCGGTGAACTTCCATAAATTCTCCATAATCAACGATAGAATGGATGACATCCTTTACATCGTATGGCTTATTCGGATTCTCAGGAATTATATCATTCAAATTATCATCAAGCCGGTCGATCGGGTCATTGCAAGGTGCAATTGGGGGATCTTCAAGGTTATTCTGAGGCAGGTAAGATAGTAATTTACGAATGAGCATTAAACCTTCCTGTTCAGAATCAGAGACAAAATGGGTAACACCTGACTTTGTGCCATGTACGATTGCACCACCGAGCTGTTCGTCAGTTACAACTTCACCCGTAACTGTCTTAACCACTTTAGGGCCGGTTACGAACATATAACTGGTATCCTTACTCATAACGATAAAGTCAGTTAAAGCAGGAGAATAAACTGCTCCTCCAGCGCATGGGCCAAAGATTGCAGAGATCTGCGGAATCACTCCTGAAGCCATAATGTTGCGCTGAAAGATTTCAGCATAACCGGCTAACGCAGTGACGCCTTCCTGGATGCGGGCTCCCCCTGAATCGTTAATACCAATGCATGGAGCTCCAACCTTCATGGCCATATCCATCACCTTACAAATCTTTTGGGCAAAGGTTTCAGAGAGTGAGCCGCCAAATACGGTAAAATCCTGCGAAAAGATAAAGATTGTGCGACCATCGATGGTACCTCTTCCGGTAACAACGCCATCACTCATAAATTTAGTCTT
>Ga0073936_10007412_pt1 | contig 14175 bp, 19 predicted proteins | sample AliMusrvi5mmetaG_FD_87041 | JGI IMG/M metagenome (GOLD analysis project Ga0073936, IMG submission 87041) | Freshwater lake bacterial and archeal communities from Alinen Mustajarvi, Finland, to study Microbial Dark Matter (Phase II) - Alinen... | ecosystem: Environmental > Aquatic > Freshwater >... | reverse complement strand
GCCAGAACCACTATAGCCAGAAATGCCAGAACCACTATATCCACTTATGCCAGAATAGCCGCTAAAGCCAGAAATGCCAGAACCACTATAGCCAGAAATGCCACTGTAGCCAGAGATACCAGAATACCCACTGTAGCCAGAAATGCCAGAACCACTATAGCCAGAAATACCACTGTAGCCAGAGATACCAGAATACCCACTGTAGCCAGAAATACCAGAGATACCACTGTATCCACTGTAGCCAGATTTACCGCTAAAGCCTGAGAAACCTGAGAATCCACTTATGCCATTTACAACGGCTAAAATTACTGGCAGGTTGTTTGCAAAATTAGTGGTTCCTGTTCCGTCAGAACCAACCAATGTAGCTGGATATGTCCAGTAGCTTGTTGCTGTTCCAGCGTTTGTATTGGTTGGTGTTCCAGAAATAATCCAAGTTTGATAATTAGAGCTGTTTGCTGCATCTTGAATAATAAATTCTTCAGTCTGATTTAACAGTGCTAAAAATACATCAACGTCTACTGAGTTGCTGGTTAAGTGAGAAACACTAACACTTGTTGCACTAGCTTGTGTTGAACTACTCCAAAGTACAAAGCCATCGCCAGGGTAGCCTGTAGTTGCTCCCGTGTTGGTTTTGTATTGGAAATAGGTTGATGAGTTTCCAGGGGTTCCAGAGAATCCACTGTAGCCAGAGATACCAGAGTAACCAGAGATACCAGAAAAACTACTATATCCGGAGATACCACTGTAGCCAGATGCTCCACTGTAGCCAGAAATACCAGATGTGCCGCTGTAGCCAGAAATACCAGATGTGCCGCTGTAGCCAGAAATACCAGATGCGCCGCTGTAGCCAGAGATACCAGATGTACCGCTGTAGCCCGAGATACCAGATGCGCCGCTGTAGCCAGAGATACCAGATGCGCCACTGTAGCCAGAGATACCACTGTATCCACTGTAGCCAGATTTACCAGATGCGCCACTATAGCCAGAGATACCAGATGTGCCGCTGTAGCCAGAAATACCAGAACCACTATAGCCAGAGATACCAGATGTACCGCTGTAGCCAGAGATACCAGAACCACTATAGCCAGAGATACCAGATGTACCGCTGTAGCCAGAGATACCAGATGCGCCGCTGTAGCCAGAGATACCAGATGCACCGCTGTAGCCAGAAATGCCAGAACCACTATAGCCAGATATACCAGATGTGCCACTGTAGCCAGAAATACCAGATGCTCCACTGTAGCCAGAAATACCAGATGCTCCACTGTAGCCAGAAATACCAGATGCGCCACTATAGCCAGAGATACCAGAACCACTATAGCCAGAGATACCAGAGCCACTATAACCAGATATACCAGATGCACCACTGTAGCCAGAGATACCAGATATACCATTGTAGCCAGAAATACCAGATGTGCCACTGTAGCCAGAAATACCAGATGCGCCACTGTAGCCAGAGATACCAGATGCGCCACTGTAGCCAGAGATACCAGATGCGCCACTGTAGCCAGAGATACCAGAACCACTATAGCCAGAGATACCAGAACCACTATAGCCAGAGATACCAGAACCACTATAGCCAGAGATACCAGAAGTACCAGAGCCACCGGCAGAACCACTGTAACCAGATACACCAGAGTATCCAGAAAAACCAGCGGTACCCATGATGGAATCTACCCATTGGCAACCATCAATATCACAATAATAAATCTTTAATTTACCAGCAACGTCATCCCACCACATGGCTCCCGCGCCAGGGGTTGGAGGAGGTGACGCACCAATGTAAACAGAGCCAGAATATCCAGACGTACCAGAATATCCAGACGTACCAGAATATCCAGACGTACCAGAATATCCAGATAACCCAAAACCACTGTAGCCAGAAATACCGGAACCACTATATCCAGAAATACCGCTATAACCAGAAATACCTAATGATCCACTGTATCCAGAGATACCAGAATATCCAGATATACCAGATGCACCACTAAAACCAGAAATACCAGATCCGCTGTAGCCTGAAATACCAGAACCACTATATCCAGATATACCGGAACCACTGTATCCAGAGTAGCCAGATATACCGGAACCACTGTAGCCAGAGTAGCCAGATATACCAGAGTAGCCAGATATACCAGAGTAGCCAGATAATCCAAAGCCACTATAACCAGATATGCCGGATCCACTAAAACCAGACCAGCCAGAAATACCAGACCAACCAGAAATACCAGACCAACCAGAAATACCAGACCAACCAGAAATACCAGAAATACCAGAATAGCCAGACAAGCCAGAGTAGCCAGATGAGCCAGAGACAGGACCAACAACTTCTGTTGACCCATCGCTGTAATAAATAATTAAGTCGCCGTTTGATGGATTGTAAACAATGTTGGTGATCAGTTTACCCGGCGAGGCAGCATTAGCGATCTGCGAAACAGACGCCTGCTTTGTTACACCACGTTGTACAATAGGTACCTGCTCGTCACCCGTTAGCGGGGTAGCGATTGGTAACTGTGTTATTGACTGATCGGCCATGTATTATGTTGTGTAAGTAAAGGCACCGTGAGAAATGCCGTTTCCGAATGGTGACATTGCTGTTACGTCAACTAGACCAGTAACAGGATATGCTGGAACTGTTGCCATAATTTCTGTAGAGTTAACCAAAGTATACGTTGCAACAACACCGCCGAATTTTATAGTAAAAACATCTGTAAAGTTTGCGCCTGTGATGACTACTGAAGTCCCCCCAACTTTTGAACCAATGTTTGGAGTAACATTGTAAATGTATGGGTTAAGCGTCATTGGTGATGGAACAATGTTACTATTTTTGTTTAGATCACCAGTATTATTGGCGTATGTGCCGTTGGTGCCTTCAATAAACATAGAGTTATCGTTAGTAAAACCGTTCTCTGTCATAATTTGATTGCCACCGATTGGGCCGGTAGCAATGTCTACATCGGGGCGTGGAAAGCGAAGAGCAATGTTTTCAGTTTGTAGTGCTGGAAGACGCCATGGGTCAAAGTTATCTAGGTCGTCCTTACACACCCGCATCCCCGGAAAATTGGGGTCGGGCATAAGTTCTGTGTAGCCAAACTTCCTATTGCAGCGGTCACAGACCGCAATTGACAAAACAGAATTACCTCGGGTATCGAGGTAAACCGGCATTACTTAACTCCGGCTTGAACTACAGTAAGTGTGTCACCAGCGGTTGCGCCAGACAAACGAATAGCACGAAATGGTTGTGCTAAAAATGTTGAGGTGTTTGGTGCTGATGTTGGTGCTGTAATCCAAGAAAAACTAGCAGTTGTAAAGTTTCCGTTAACTACAGGGTACGGGTCAGTTTGTGAAACTTGAACTGTGCCGGATCCGGAATTTACATAACTAACTTGAAAAGGGGTAAGATATTGGTCGAGCACAACCGCATCGGTTGTAGTCCCTGCCGTTGGTACTGTTACTATTACTTCACGCATGATTTCTCCTAAAAGTTAAAGGAGGCGGGTTGCCCCGCCATCTAAATTAGCTGTTAGTGTAGCCAGAACCGTATGCAGTTGTAGAACCGTCAGTGTTACGGGCTGTGTACTCAACAGTGAACGTGCCAGCTAAAGAACCAGTTAAAGCACTAACAGTAGCTTGGCTAAACTGCACTGTTGCATCCAAAGTACCAATGTTAGCTAACAGAGCTGTAGCAGCTGCAGTAGTAGCAAAAGCAATAGAGATAACACCGCCGTTAGTTGCTGTTGGAGTAATTGTGCCAATAGCTGTAGTTGTAACAGCGCCAGTTGATGGGTTAGTTACAAGCAAATTAACAGTAACTACACCACCAGTCAAAGCTGAAGGGATAGTTGTTTCGTAAAACTTAACGTTTTCAATGATGGAACCGGCTGGCAACACAAATGGAGTAGCAGTTGTTGAACCAAGGTCATAAGTTGGAAGAACTACAGCGCCAGAAGTTGTGGCAGCAACAGGAGCAATAAAGCTCTGTTGTGAGCAGCGAGCTGCGCCAGTGTTATCTGGAGCGATTACGCCGTTGTTTGTTGGGTTGTTACGCTTAAAAATGCGTAATGGAGTTGTAAATGTTGATGACATGATATTTCCTTAATCTCAGTGGGTATCCCAAGCTGTCTCTGAGTCGTCTCACCGGGAAGTTCGGTGGTCAGAATGGGATGATTCTTCCTATACCTACTAATGCAAAAAACAGACTAATTCCGCCCTAAAATGCAAAAAAGCCACCTTGTGGGTGGCTTTTTTGTTATTGCTAGTGGTTTTATTACAAACCAGCTGTTCCAAAAATGTTACGCGCATCGTGCCAACCTGTAGCATAACGCTCAGTAGCCTTATAACGCATAGAATCAGTTTCGAAATCGCCTTCCATGGATTTCTCCATGTTACGACGGTTAACGAGCATGAGACCATTTTCAGCATCAGTCTGAACCCACCAGGCTTTGCTAGAGGACAAACGTGTAACCACGTGTGTGCCTTTAGGCAACATGCCTGTTGATTTGATTGGGTTCAAATCGTTGTCGGCAGTGCCTGAACGGAGAACAGACTTCAGAATTACTTCTGATTGGAACTCGAGTGCAGGTGGAACTACTAACTGTTCAGCTTTCAGACGAATACGCTTACCGTTGTTGTCAACAGCAGAGCGAATTTGAATCAACATCTGTTCAACAGAAGTTTGGCTCAAAGAAGCAGCTGTGGATAACTGGTTAGAGTAAGAACCGCCGTTAGCGATTGGGTGAGCAGCATTGATCAAAGTTACGCCATCGCCACCGATGTAGCCAGGAGTGAAAGCAAAGTTCAAAATGTTTGCACATAATGTTTCTTTAGTTTCAATCATTGACTGCGCCAAGTGTTTAGCGAAAGTTGAGCCGATACGGATGTGATCGCCGTCTTCCATCAAAACTTTGGTCAAGGCGTATGCCAAGCCATAGATTTGGTAGATGAAACGGGTGATGTACAAAGTACCACCTTGATCGTAGCTAACTGGAGTGCCGTCAGGCATTGCAGGAGCTGCGTTCATACCATAAAGCATTACTTCTTCGTGGTAGTTACGTGGAATACCTTGGATCTCTTCTACAAATCCCTTCCACTCGTCGGCGCGTTGTTCATAAACGCCATCAAAGACTTCGTTGATAATCGGTTCGACTACCGCACGAAAGTCGGTACTACGCATTGGGGTTGCCATTGCTTATCCTTTCGTATTAATTAAACGGACGTCGACGGAGCGGCGAACTGGTTGTTGCAGATCTGAACCTGAACGATTGTGTAGGTATCGCCCCAAGCATTGGTATTACCAGCTGGGTATGCTACTTCACGTCCCAATCCAACTACGCGAACTTGACCTTGGTTTGTACTACCAACAGCAGTTGCAAGCAACGCAGTAGTAGAGAAACCAGCACCACCGTTACCGATAGCATAGCCATCAGCAGTAGTATAGTTAGTTGTTGTGTCGAAATTGTATTCAGTACCGATGGCAGAAGCTGTTGCTGAGCCGTTGATTTGAGCTTCGTATACGATTGCTGGGTCAGCGAAGATCCAGAAAACGATATTTGTAGAAGCATCAAGTGTCAATTTAGAAGCATATTTAGCTACTGAACGACGACCGTCAGAGTTGGTGTACTCTACGCCGTCAAATACGCCATAAACTTTACCGCTTGATGCGGTTTGGTTGGCGATAGTCAATTGGCCAGAAGAAGTAATCGCTAAAGGTTGATACTGCCAGAAAGACTGGCCAGAACTCAAACTGTAAGGAGCACTGTAACCTGAAACACCAGTGACATAGCTGTTAGTACCGGCGAACGGTACTGCACGATCTAAACCACTTGGGTGATACGCAGGCTTCAGACCAAAGGGTTGAAATGTTGAAGACATTTATTTTCCTTTGTTATTTTTGAAGATTGATATTAAAAGCGAACATTAGCGTTTGCTTTTGCGGCTTCCTTTTCCATTTCCAAAATACCACCTTCAAGAATTGATCTACCACCTTTACCTTCTTGAGCAGAGCTCCGAACGTTTGCGGTAATATTACGTTGATGCTCGAGGGGATCCTCAAGATGCAACATTTTCATCACTTCTTGATAGATTTCTTCTGGTAACTTGAAGAGAACCATTTCATTACAACTAATACAGCCTTCAAACTTGCCCGAGCTCATTTTACCTAGTCCTTCAAAGCCTTTACCTAAATCCGAGGCTTTAACTGGTTCATAACCCAACGCTATGCGTTTGTCGATACTGTCATACGTGTTGGTTGTTGATAACCAGCACAAGTGGAATCCGGGAAGGACTCCGTTTGGCAAATCCGGCAAAGCCGAGTTTTGCCACTTATCACGAAACGCAGCTACACGCTCCTTCTTGGATAATGTTTCTGGATCGTCATTAGCGATCCGTTCTTTCGTTTCTTCGACTCGGTCTAAAAGACGGTCTTCTAAGTCACGTTTAATTCTTGGGTTCGTTGCCATTTTAATTAACCTTTATTTTGACGATCATACGAAGCATAAGCTCGGATCATTTTGTTTCGTTTTTCTGTATTATCCCATGCGCCTGCGTCTTTAATTGCTTGTACACGTTCACGGCTTAATGTGATTGTGCCAGGCTTTTGCGCTGTTGCATTAGATGATCTGCTTGAGGCTGTTGGGCCTGAAGAGCGCCTACCCTCTTTACTACCTTTACTGGTGTAGCGGTGTGGTAAACGGGACTGCAAACGATTATCTAGCTCCTCCCAATACTCAGGATCACTTGGATCCCAACCATCGGTTACGAGCTCTTGGTCAACTACTTTGGCAATTCTACTATCTGTATCTCTAGCTTGTGGATCATACCAAGAGTTCTTTTTAAGCCATTTTGTGGCATTTTGTTGAACTTCTGTTGCGATTGGGTTTGGCACATTCTGTTTTGGTGACTGTGCTTGGTCCACTTGCTGTTTTTTGTAATGCTGAGCTTGGTTAAGACGTTGTTTAGCGTCTGTTAACTGCTCTAAGTATTCCATTTGACTTACTGCATCATTAGCTTGAGCTGCTTGAAGCATTTTCATCTTAGCGTACTCAACACGAGTGGCTTCGTCTTCGATAGCCTTGTCTAGTTGTGCAAACTCGTAAGATGATGCCGTGTTTTCAACCTTAGCTAAGCGTTCTGCAAGTTCTGCATTCCGACGCTCAAGTGCATTAATCTTATTCTTTGAAGAAAGATCGCGCTGTTTCTTTAACTCTTTTTTGAGTCTTCGCTCTTCACGACGAGCTTCACGAATTGACTCACGTTCTTCGTCAGTCTCTGCCGCGTCCATTTCGTCGTCGCCGCCATCTTCTTCATGGTCGCCGTCTTCGTTATCTTCGTGCTCTTCTTTTTTGTGTCTAGGCTCTTCTTGGTCCTCTACTTCATCTGGGACTTCCAATTTGGCGAGCACTGTGCCATCTTCCCGTTCCTTAATAGGAACATCTTTATCATTATCTGCCATACATACTTTCTACAAAGTTATTAATCAACAAACGCTTTCATTTTTTGTGCTGCTTCAAATGATTTGATCTTGGAGATCACTTCACGCGCTTGCAGTGTAATAAACACCACAGCCGCGCCATCATCTTCAGGTTGCACTACGAATCGGTCTCCGCCGTACTTAATGGTGCGAACTAAATCACCAACATTACACCAATTGCCTTCCGGCCAAGGTGTTAAATCGTCTGGACTCTTATATGCTAAGGGGCCAATTCCACGTACTTTAGCTACTGTCTCGTTATAACGAAGAGTTTGCTTGGTTTCATCCACGAGAATGATACCGCCTTTACTTGTTGTCTTTTCCCTGCGCAATTGCACCAGTACTCGGTCACCAAGAATCTCTACACCGGGGTCTACTTCAGGAAAACACTCTAATTCTGAGCGTAAATCTGGTTCTTCCCTACTATCAAAATCAATCGGCATGCGCCAATCCCTTTCTGAATCTTACGATTCGTCGTCTTCCGTCAAAAGTTCGTCAATAATGTCCAAAACTGCTTGAAATCCCTCGGCACGGCCAACTAAGCGTTGGTAATCCTCAAAATTGTTTACATTATGACCCGCAGTGACAGCTTCTGCGATTTTTTGCTTTTCATTTCTCATGCGAGAAATAATTTCACTGATAAAGTCTTTCATACTTTTACTAATGCAAATAAGAGCGGAATTCCGCCCTTAAATCAATAAAAGTTTCCGCCTTTGATATCTTTAAGGTTCTTACTTTGACCAACTTTACTGTCTTTGGCCATTTTGTTGCCATTAAGAACTGCATTATTAGCGCGTTTGGAGCCTGAATTACCTTTGTCGATGGTTGTTTCACCAGGACCGCCAGCATAGCCAGGGGTACCAGTCATTTTGTATGATTTGCGGAAGCCTAATTCGCCGCCGTCTTGTTTTTTAGTTGCCATTATTGTCCTTGTGGGGGTTGTGGGGCTGCTGCTTGTTGTTCTTGTTGCTGTTGTAGTTGTTGCTCATGCTGCTGTTGAGCCTGTTGTAGTGCTTGTTGATGCTGTTGGTCAGCTTGTTGCAAGCCTTGTTGGTGCTGTTGGTCTTGCTGAGCCACCTGTTGCTGGTGGGCTTGGGCTTGTTGCTGTTGATCTTGCTGTGCTTTATGAGCTTCAATCTGGTTTTGAACTTGTTGAGACTGTTGTTCAAACTGTTGTTGCTGTACAGCTAAACCGTGCTGACGTATATCTGCCTCTGAAGTTTGAATGGCTTCTTGCGCAGACTGATTTTGTGCTGCATCAAGAGCAATTTGCTGTTGGCTCATTTGCGATTTTGCATTAATCAAGGCAATACGCTCTTTAGCAGAGTTATTGATGTTAGCCATAGCAATGTCTGTAGCATTACGTTGGTTATCAATGCTGGTTTGAGTACCATACTTAGCTTGAAGTTCTTGAACTTTTTGCTGAAGTTGAGCAATTTCCAGTTGATAGTTTTGTTGCTGTTTCTGTGTTTCAAATTGTTGCTGAGTCTGAGCTTCTGCAGCTTTACGTTTTGTTTCTGCCATCTGTGTCTGCATAATAACCGCAGCAGTTGGGTCAGACATCATTGCAGATTGCTGTTGAGCCTGTTGAGCTTGAGCAACTTTCTGAGCCAGAGCTTGAATTTGTTGGATATATGGAGCCAAATTGGTTTTGGCATCGTTATCTACCATGCGTGACGCCAATGCAATTGCTTTTTGTGCATCGCCATCAAGTGGTCTTTCTTTATGCAACTCAAATTTGTCTTTGCCGTTGCTAGCTTTTGCCACATAGCCACGCATTTCTTGCAGATAGTGCAATGTTAAATGCTGCTTAATATGTTCTAAAGCGTGTGGGGAGAACATAGGCCCAATAACTGGGTTACCACCGTAGGCAGGATTGTTTGCGTATTCTAAGTGAACTTGAATATGAGCAATGTGATCTTGATCTGGGAATGCAGCAGCTGCTTGCCCCATTGTCATTGATACGTTTTCCAATGCTGGATTAGATTCAACCACACCTTGCGGGTTTGGTAATACTTCTCCAACCGCTGGAATTTTAAGCTGTCCTAAAATTCGTGAGTAAACCGCACGAAGGTTAAACATTCCTGGGGGCGCAGTAGACGCCATTTGTAAGAGTGCTTGGTTCTGAGCAAGACGTTGGGTCTCAGAGAAAATGTTAGGATCTGATACTGGGCGTACATCTGAGTTGTAAGCAAAGTCCCGAACTTCAATCTCTTCGCCGGACTGATTGTCCATTTCATCCAAGTACCAATGATTGATACGTGAAACGATTTTAAGAGATTTAGCTTGTGAACGGTGTAAACGGCCATGGATGCTAGAGAATACTTTAGCACCTTGCTCAATAAGAGCTTGGGTTGTGCCCACAGGCATTTGGTTGTTAGCTTCACCAATCTTTTCTTCTGCTGTTGTTACTACACCTTTAGCTGCAGCAGTTAACCAACCAAGCAAATCATAAAGAACGCTTGATGGTGGATTAAACGGCATTGGCATTGCGATCTTACGTACATCATCAACACCAGGTGCTCCTTCAATTTCTACTACTTGGGTTGGTTCGATTCGGTCTGACTGCCCACCAATTCGTCCACCTTTAAGTTTAAGCATTGTCTGGCTGTTGTTGATATGAGCAGCATCAAGCAGAGCGCGCAAAGAGCCAGTAAGAGCAGCGGAGAGACCGCCAATAAGATGAGGCAGTCCGATAGCGTAAGCTCCACGCCATGGGATAAATTTGAACTCCACAAACCAATCCAGCTTCTCAAGTTTTTCATCGCCGGCTTCCCAGTTACGGTAGAGTGACAGAACCTTAGAAGTGGTTTCGTCAATTGTTAAAATGTATGGTGCGCGTTTGCCTTCTGTTTCTGGATCTTCTTCCATACGCATGAAACATGTGATTTCATAGATTCGGCGCAGGCCGTCAATGTTCTTGGACGGTAGATCTTTACCTTCGATTTTGTCGTTGGCTTTTTGTGATCTGGTTTGGTCGTTAAGTGGGGCATCTGAAGAGTAATCAGAATCAATATCACGGTAAATACCGGATTCAACTCGCTGTAGGAAAGTATCTTCAGTAATGTCTTGTACTTCAGTTACACGTTGAGCTGTGTAGAAGTTTGTTGATGACCAAGGTAATAAAATGTTATCAATCGGTACCCATTCGCATGTTGGACGACGTTGTTCATCGTCATAGCGCCATTTAAGGAATTGGGAACCGCCGAGTGGGAGCTGGGTCAGCAGCTGCTCCATCTCGTCACGGTATTCTGGAATTTGCTCAGTGAGCTGCCAGTTCATAAAGGTTACTTTACGATCGGCTGTATCTTCTTTTCGTTTGTCGGCATCGCCTTTGATGTTCGATTTGACAAGTCCGTCGGGCGGTAATAGCTCTTTTGACGAGGAAGCTGCGAAGTCAACGCAAGCCTCGGCCATGACGGGATGCACAACTTTAGAAGCACCGTCGAAAGTAGCACCCCCAGGGGCGTCCTTACCAAGGCCGGTCCTACGAAGTCCTTCTTCGTACTGTTTATCCCTTTGGGACCGCGATTCTGTATCAACATCAATCAAGTCCAAATATTCGTTGGCAAGGGAATTTAAAGTTTGCTCATCAAATTCTTCTGCCAAGTTTGTATAGAACTCGGGATTTTTTTGCGGGCCTTGTGTTTCTTTAAAGTTAACTACTACGGAACCGTCATCCAGTTCAATGACTTCTTGTTCAACTTCAGTGTCGTCCAAATCAAATTGTTCGGCGTACGCATCCATCTCGTCGTCTTGGCCTTCTTTTTCGTGAAGGTTATCTTCGGCGTCTAAATTTAGCAAGTTACTGCCTTGTTGAATCGGTAATTGTGGTTGTGCCATAATTTCTATTAATTTGGTGGATATATGTTCCTATTCATACTAATGCAAAAAATAGGGGGAATCCGCCCCTTATTGGGCGTATGGATTTGCAGTTCTTTTACGTGGGTCCTCGTCAGCATAGTCATAATCACGGGCTGGGAGTGGATCTAACCTAATCCAGCCAGAATCACGCAGGACTCGCAGGGCTTGGGATAGTGAGTCAACATAGTCATCATGGCCACCCATTTCTGGGAATGAACAGACTTGGCGCAGGAAACGTTTGGCCCAGTCTGCAAACTCGCCTTTGATTTTGGAGTCTTCTGGAATATAGATTTTACCTTTTGATACCAAGGGGGCCACGATATTAAGACGCTGTACCTTATCAGCCCTGCCGGGGTTGTAGGCTCTTACAGGCACCCCAGAGCCCTGTAGCTCTTGGATAAGGGAGATACCTGCTGACTTATCTTCCATGAGGATAAGGTCTGCTTTACGGCCTTTACCGAATGTATTGTCTGCCCCATATACAACTTCTTTAAAATCTTCAATTACTTTGCGGCGAAGTTCTGGGTAGGATAAATGTTGGTCCCAAGCATCCAATAGGATGGCACAGGTTCCCACGTCGGTGTTTTCAAAGATACCCCACACTGTGCAAGCTGTTGGGTCGTTGTGTGTTTTTTCTGAAGTAGCAGGGTCATAGGAAGCAATAACGTATTCTAGGTTTGGTGTTGGCTTGGAAGCTGGCCATTGCTTAAACATCTTGCGTTTGATAATACCCGCTTGCTCCGGATCAAGAATCTCACCGTAAATCTCTTGCCGACCAATATCGGTGCCGTCGTAGGTTTCTAGCTGTTTGAAAAATGTCTCGGAGAGGTTCGCCCGATTGTCATACGAGGATGCGTTTGCAACGTAGACGTCACCACCGACTTTACCTTCGTTGAGGTCAACAATGAGCTCTTTTGGCTTGGGGGTGGTGGTAATGATTTGCTGGACCCTTGGAAGGCGAGGATCTCTAAGACGCAATGTGAACTGTACACCGTCGTATGCTGCGTCAATATAATCGAAGGCGCACAACTCGTCAAACCAAGCTCCGTGGTATTGCTTACCACGATACCGTTCTGGTTCTGAAGCTGGGATTCCTTGAATGAGGCTTCCGTTGATGAGGGTAATTTCAAAGAGTGACTTGTTGTAATCTCGTATAAGTGACGCGGGTATGATATTGAGAAGACCGGAGTCTCCTTCAAAGCAAGTTGCACGGATATCATTAGAGGTTGGGGCGGTGACAAGCCAGCGAGTGTTGTCGAAGATCCAAGCACGAATACCAATCCAATGGCTGGCAGTGTGCGTCTTACCAGACCCCCGGCCCGCAAGCATAAGAAATGTGTCATACTCTCCATCCTCTGGTTCCTTTTGGTGTGGCAGTGCCTGTAGCTTCCATTTGATCTGCCAAACGGCGGCGTCAAGCTGTGCTTTAGGCCAGTGTTGCCTTTCAGTAATAAATTTGGTAAGGGTCTTTTCTTGTTGTGGGGTTAACATACAGCTATGAATCCTTCTCCGACCAGGTAACTATTATCAGCTCCTTCGGTTTCAATGTGAACGCACAATTGCGGCGGCAACTTGGAAATTGCTTTGATGTACCTACGTCCTTGGTGTACTAAAGGCTTTGGGTGTGGTATTTGGTTATTTACTAATTGTAACTTAGATCTGAAAATAAGTATATAGCTTTTACGCTGTTCATTTATTTCCAAGGTTGTTTTATGCCCTAATGATTCCACTAGCGCTTGTATCTGTTGGACAATTGGTAGATGCCCGTTAGTAAACCGGAATAGACCGGTTTTCTTGGAATAGGACTTGGGTTTGGCGCACAAGATACCTTTGAGTAGTTCCAATCGTTGCTCTGCAGAAGCTAAGAGGTAATTGTTTGGAATGCGGTACGGAAGGTCAAAGTTAAGGTGTGACTCAATGGTTGGGTGTACAGAAAAGTACTTTTCCCCATTGGAATGTTTGCCCCGTTCTATTATGGAATACCCAGCGTCTTTAAAGGTTTCGGTAAGGAAGTCGTGGTTGCCCTTAGAGAAGTGCATCCTTCTATTGCGGGTTTCATGGGTAAAGAACCAATAACCGAAGATGAAAGGTGGGACAGGTAGGGACTGGTGGGGAAACTGGAGTGGCTTGGTGGTGGGTATAGAAAACGCATGGCCCCCATTGTTTTGCATTAGGTTGTCTGCTGGTAGGTCTGAGACCTTTTTAAACTTTAACGGGCGCTTGAATTTAAACTTGCCTTTGTATTGGCAGATACGGTTGCGGTACCGTTGGTCCTCAATTTGAAATCCAAGGTGCTGGTCGCCCTCCACTGTTAGGTGGTCGTTGAATGTGACATGGTAGCAGCTGTCTGATCGGTACTCTTGGACCAGGGTTACTTTTTGAAGTCTTCCCTCTTTGTCAAATACATAGTCCCCAACCCGCAGGTTGTGGGCAGTTTTCCAGTAATCAAGCGTTAGTATTTTTTGGTTTGCTAGTATTGCCATAGAAGTTATTAAGGACCCATTGGTCCAGCCAGCGCCCTAACGGCGCTCTAATGTTGTTCTCCACAGAGGGAGGCAACTTCCTTACATCGAACTTATCGGTGACTTTTAACCTGAATTGAATGTAGGCCGTTGTTTCTTTTGAAAACACTTCGGCTGGTACATCGGCAACATCAAGGTAATACGTATTACACACCAATACTCGGAACCCACAAAACTTTCCTCCTGCATTTTCCAATGCACCTTGTATTTGGTATACATACTTAGTCATACATCAACTAATGCAAAATTGCTTTTGTTTTCGCCCTAATCCAGGAAATAAACATCTCCGGGACAGGGAAGACATAGAAGACAGGGTATATT
>Ga0073936_10007410_pt1 | contig 14176 bp, 12 predicted proteins | sample AliMusrvi5mmetaG_FD_87041 | JGI IMG/M metagenome (GOLD analysis project Ga0073936, IMG submission 87041) | Freshwater lake bacterial and archeal communities from Alinen Mustajarvi, Finland, to study Microbial Dark Matter (Phase II) - Alinen... | ecosystem: Environmental > Aquatic > Freshwater >... | reverse complement strand
GACCTGGAAACCGCGGGATTCCACATTGAGAACGAGATTCTGGCCCATGACGGCCAGACCAATGAGTCCGAAATCGCTGTTGCTCATAATAAGAGGTGCCACTGCAAAAGGCAGGGCGGATGTAATGAAGTTGCGGCCCCGGCGCAACCTCTTGTTGCCAAACACCACTTAATTTCCCACATTGCGCCTGTGAACCTGCCTAATACGATCACCCTTTGCCGTCTAGTGCTCACCGCCGTTTTTGTCGGAGGTGCCGCACTGCAAAGCCTGACAGGCCACTGGATCGCGCTCGTCGCCTTTGTGATTGCGGCCGTCAGTGACTGGTTCGACGGCTATTTCGCCCGCAAATACGCCTTGGTCACGCCGCTAGGCAGATTGCTCGACCCGGTGGCGGACAAGGTACTCGTGTGTGCTGCCTTCGTCTATCTGAGTGCCCAGGGCCGGTGCCCGGTGTGGGTGACTGTGCTCATTGTGGCACGCGAATTCCTCATCACAGGCTTGCGCCAAATCGCCATCGAGGCTGGCCAGGTGCTGTCCTCCGATCATCTGGGAAAATGGAAAACCGGGATGCAACTCGGCTACTGCATCACCTGCCTGGTATGGTTCGCTGTCGCTACCCTCGAGTCCGGCAACCCGCTGCTGCGTTTGCTGTATTATTTATCCAAGCCGGATAGCTGGCTTATGCCGGGGTTCTTGTGGCTGGCCTTGGCCCTCACGGTCATCTCCGGTTGGAACTACATGTGGGCCAACCGGGCACTCTTAACCGGAAAACGCCCGTAAAGAGTCGCAAATAAACACGGCGCTTGAAGTCTGGTCATTCAGAAATTTGGTAAAATGATGAAGGGAAAAAATGATGGAAGAATAGATTACAATTCCCGAGAACGGAAGCATCATTCCACTTCTTCATGATTTTACCCTGTCATGATTTCATCCAAATGATTCCTTGCTAACATTCACATTTTGTAAGGTTTATTTCTTTACGAGACCTGAACGTTTTTTGACTGTTTGTCAGACACTCTGTAGCGGCCACTCTGTAGCGGCCACCGCTGTTGCGGCTTTCACTCACGCGCCTGGCGATTCATTTCCCAGCGGTCGGCGGCAGTGAGCAGCGCCTTCGCGCCATCACCGTTGAGCCAAGCCTTTGCATGGACATCGCCTTTAAGGGTGGCATCCCAGAACGCAGTGGTCAGGGCGAGAATGGCGCGGTGGTAACGGGGCTCGGCCGACGATCTTCCCAACAAGTCGCGTTCACCGAAACTCATGTGCGTCGCTTTTTCAAAAACGACCTGCCAGGCCGGGGCCTGTTTCAGATGCGGAAATACCTTCAGGCGATCAGCGGCACGGGTATTGCCGATGGGACTGTCGTCGAGCGTCCCGGTCATCAGCAAACACGGGATTTTGATCGCCCCAAAGGCCACCGCCGGATCACCGTGTGCCGGTGGGCTGGGGCTCATCATCACGGCTGCGCTGAGGCGCGGTTCGAGCAATGACAGATGCTCGCCGACGAAGGTCTGGCCGGCGAGCGCCTGAGTCGTGACGGCTCCGAACGAGTGGCCGGACATGCCGAGGTGAGCAAGGTCCAGACGGCCTTTTAGCGGGTGGGCAGGGTCCCTATTCCAGCGCTCCAAAGCGTCTATCACGACGGGTATGTCCTTGGCCCTCGCTAGAAAATTTGCCAACGAGGCGGCCCGTTGCATGGCACCCATACGTTCTAACGGCGGCAGTTCCTTCCAGACACTCTCGTCGCTTCCAGGGTGCTGGACGAAGACCACGACATAGCCGCGCTTGGCCCAGTGGTTCCCCAGATACGGGTTATTGTCACGCGAGCCGCCAAGACCGTGGGAGAACAAAATCACCGGTGCCGGCCGGGCACTTTCCGGCAAATAGACGCGCAGTGGCACACTTCTATCACGCTTGGCGTCCTTCACTTCAAACGTCTGCGACACGATCTTCACGTCCACCGCACGCAACGGATCGTATGGGACAGGGCCAGCGCTGAGTAGATCAGCACATGCGACCATTACTAACAAACATGTATATGCTGGGTGGATGAGGGGGAGGTGACGCCCCGCAAAGAAACAAACCTTACAAAATTCGCATATTGGCATGGTATGTCCTCCTTATCAATCGGTCAAATCCGCAGGAAATTTTCCAACAAGCGTTTGCCATCCTGGGTGAGGATGGACTCCGGATGAAATTGGACGCCGTGGACGGGGAACTGTTTGTGGCACAGGCCCATGATCTCGCCCTCGGCGGTCCATGCGGTGATTTCAAGGCAGTCGGGCAGGGTCTCGCGTTTGACGATGAGCGAGTGATAGCGGGTGGCCTCAAACGGAGTGGGCATTCCAACAAAAATACCGGTGCCCGAATGATGGATCGGTGAGGTCTTCCCATGCATCAGGCGCTCGGCCCGCACCACATCGCCTCCATAAACTTGGCCGATGGACTGATGACCGAGACACACACCGAGAATCGGCGTGGTGGCCCCCAGTTGATGGATCACCTCACAGGAAATCCCCGCTTCGTTGGGCGTACACGGGCCGGGAGAGATACAGATACGTGCCGGCTTGAGCGCCTTTACATCCTCCACCGTGAGGACATCATTGCGAAAAATCTTCATTTCCTCCCCCAATTCGCCAAAGTATTGCACGAGGTTGTAGGTGAACGAATCGTAGTTGTCGATGATCAGGAGCATGGGGAAAAGTTATAGGTTATGAGGAATAAGACCCAAAACGCAAGACTGCAAGACGCAAGACGCAAGACTGCAAGACGCAAGACGCAAGACTGCAAGACGCAAGACTGCAAGACGCAAGACGCAAGAAAGAGGAAGGCCGTAGCGTCTCATCTCTTGTGTCTTGTGTCTTGCAGTCTTGTGTCTTGCGTCTTCAAGTCTTGTGTCTTGCGTCTTCAAGTCTTGCGTCTATTCTTCGAGTGTTCTTGCGAGGGCGATGGCACGGAGCATGCCTTTGGCCTTGTTGAGTGTTTCGTTGTATTCGTAAGTGGGATCGGAGTCGGCCACCACTCCAGCACCCGCCTGAACGTAGGCCTTTCCGCCCTTGAGCAGGCAGGTTCGCAGGGTGATGCAGGAATCGTGCGAGCCATCAAATCCGAAGTATCCGACGGCACCGGCGTAGGCGCAGCGTTTATGTTTTTCCAGCGAGTTGATGATTTGCATAGCGCGGATTTTGGGTGCTCCACTGACGGTGCCTGCGGGAAAAGTGGCGCGCAGGACATCATAGGCACTGTGCGCGGGATCCAGTTCGCCACTGACGTTAGAAACAATATGCATCACATGACTGTATCGCTCGACGATCATGAAATCATCCACCCGCACCGCCCCGTGCTTGGCAATGCGGCCCACATCGTTGCGTGCAAGATCCACCAACATCAGATGCTCGGCACGCTCCTTAGGATCGGCTAGCAACTCCGCAGCTAGTTCGTCGTCCTCTTCGGGCGTCTGGCCCCTCCAGCGGGTACCGGCGATCGGGCGGATATCGATGCGGCCGTGGATCGAGCGCACATGCACTTCCGGCGAGCTGCCGACCAGTGCGAAGTCGCCCAGTTCCAACAAGAACATGTAAGGCGAGGGATTGACGAAGCGCAGCGCCCGATAAAGGTCCACCGGGGCTTGCTCGAATTTTGTCTCGAAGCGCTGGCTGGGCACAAATTGAAAGATATCCCCCGCCACGATGAACTCCTTGCCCGCGCGCACCATCGCCTCGTATTCCTCTTGGCTGGTGTTGCTTTGCGCCTCGACGGGTTCCACCTGCAGGAGCCCAGTGAGGGCGGGCACGTGCAGCGGGCTGTCGAGGACTTCCACCAGCGCGGCTATCCGCCCGCGTGCTGCGGCATAAGCGTCGGCGGGGTTGGCAAACTCATCGATGAAGGCGTTGGCCACCACCTGCAAGCGGCGCAAGCGGTGATCGAACACCAGCATCGTGTCGGCCAATACAAACATTGCGTCCGGGATGCCCAGCGGATCGGGCGGCGGCGGACCCAGAGTCGGCTCAAACTGCCGCACCGCGTCGTAGGACAGATATCCAACCATGCCACCAGAAAACAACGGCAACGCGCCATGGGTAACCGGTCGGTAGCGGGCCATCTCGCGTTCGAGCGCTCCTAAAACATCGTCAGGGGTGGTGAAACTGCGCGGCGGTACCCCATCCTCGCGTATGGTGATGTGCTTGTCGCGGGCCTCAAACACCAACCGCGGGCCACTCCCGACAATCGACCAGCGCCCGGCTTTCTCACTGCTCTCGGCACTTTCCAGCAAAAACGAATGGCGGGCATCGCGAATTTTTAGATAGGCGGAGAGCGGAGTTTCGAAGTCCGCCGCAAGCTGGGTATAGACGGGCACGACGTTACCCCGCCCGGCCAGGGCGACGAAGGCTTCCAAAGATGGCTCAACGGGAAGAGAATTCACAACGCGGCGAGCATGCCCCGGATTGCCAAAAGGGCAAGCCCGGAGCGCGTCAAGCGGCATCAATAGAGATTAAGGGACAGAGAACGAGTCACAATGCCGAGCATCGGCATGCAGTATTCGGAGGAGGCGAGGGAACCGTGCGGTGTCCTCTCCTGGGTTCCTCCTTGCGTTCAGACGCGGTCAACCCCACCGTTGCCACCGATAGTACTGTTGCCGCCGTTCGTGCCTTTGCCACCGTTGGTGGAGGCTAGGCGGCGAAAATGGATTTGGCCGACGCGGCGACCGTCGGTGCTGGTGACTTTGGCTTCGTGGCTGCGGATGATGATGGCTTCACCCACTTCGGGAAAGCGCCCGAGCTGCTGGGTGATGTAGCCGCCGACGGTGGTCACCTCGCCGCTTTCCAAATAGAGGTCCTCATCGTAGTCGGCCAATTCGTTGAGGGTGGTGGTGCCGGCAGTGACGAATTCGTCGGCGTTGATGCGGGTGAAGGCGGAGCTTTCGTTATCGAATTCGTCCTGGATGTCACCGACCAACTCCTCGATCACATTGTCGAGGAAGACGACCCCGGAGGCATGGCCGAACTCGTCGGCCACCAGCGCCAGCGATGTTTTTTCCTTGAGGAAAAACTTCAGGAGTACGTCAAGCGGCATGGTTTCTGGCACGACTTTCAGGTCGCGCTTGATGACCATGATGTCGGGCTTGGGCTCGCCGACGAGTTTGAGCAAATCCTTGACGTGAATGAAACCAATGGCGTGGTCGAGGTGCCCCTTGACCAACGGGAAGCGCGTGTGCTTGGTGTTGCGCACCAAGTCGAGGGTGGCGTCGAAAGGGACGTCGGCATCGACGACAACCACTTCGCTGCGGTGGGTCATCACGTCGCGCACCCACACTTCGTTGAGTTCGAGGGCGTTTTCCAGAATCTCGCGCTCGGTTTCCGTGACTTCCTGCGAACGCTCGCTTTCGGCCACCAAGAGGGCGAGCTCCTGCGCGCTGAGCGCCTGGTCGTGCTCGGTAACCGGCTCAATGCGGAAAATCACCCGCGCCAGCCAGTTGGAGGCACCGCTGAGCATCCGGATAGGCACACTGCACAGCTTGTAGAACAATCGCATCGGCCGGGCCAGCACCAGCGTGGTGGCCAGCGCACGGCGAATGGCGATCATCTTAGGCAATTGCTCGGCAAGCACCACGTGCAACATGGTGAACGAGCCGATCGCCAGCACCCACGACAAGCCGGAAACCAGGCCGGGTGGGAACCACGGAATCTCCTGCATGATAGGCCCCACCAGCTTTTCAATGAACGGCTCGCCCAGTGCGCCGAGGGCCAGCGAGGCGACGGTGATGCCGAGCTGGGCGGCGGATAGATACGGGTTAATGTCCTCGACGATTTTGCGAGCGGCGCGTGCCCCAATCGATTTGTCCTTGGCCTCTGCCTCGATCTGGCTGGGCCGCACCTTTACGAAAGCAAACTCGGCCGCCACAAACAACGCATTGAGAATCAGGAATAAAATAATCCCGGTCACGTACAGCAACCACTCGCCGGGCGTCGGCCATTGATAGGGCGTCCCGCTCGTCGTCGCCAGCCAGATGGTGCCAAAGCCGCTCATACCTCAGAGTTTTTCATACACTCCCTGATCGCGCTTTTCAAGCACCGTGAAACCCGCCTTCTTCGCGTCACTCACCGATAACGGCTTCGTCACACTGGGCGTGTTGATCCGGGAAATGAGTTTTTTCACCGGGTGCTTGCACATCGGGCACACCCTCAGAGGTGCCCGGTCCACGGGACGCCTCAGCTCAAATCCGCGCGCACAAATACGACACGAATGCTCAGGATCATCCGGGGTTTCGGCAACGTATTCGTAAATGGGCATTGCAGGGACGCGGAAACGGGAGGATGCCATCCCGCGCCAAAAACCAAACCACAGGCAGTTTACCAACTGGATTTGGTCACGCCGGGGATCATGCCGGCAGAGGCCAATTCGCGGAAACTGATGCGGGAAAGACGGAAGCGGCGCAGGAATGCGCGACGGCGACCGGTGACCGCACAGCGGTTCACAAGTCGGGTCGGGCTTGCATCGCGCGGCAACTGGGAAAGACCAATATAGTCCTTCTCCTTCTTAAGCTTCATGCGAAGTTCAGTGAATTTCTCGACGGTTCTCTTTTTGCGCTCGTTGCGTGCGATCCAACTTTTCTTAGCCATAATTTGGGAAGGGGTGAATAACCGATGCCCACCACGATGCAAGCCCAAAGTAGCAATTTCTCCAAAATATCTGCCTGGCTGACCAATTTTACTAAAAAATCCTGCAAACCGGCCAAATCCAGCCGCCCGGTGGGCATGCTCTGTACGTGTGCGAAATCCTTCAGATCCCAGTGAACAGCCTCGCTTTGTTGACATCAAAACTGCGTGGCAATCCGTGTTTCAGTGGTCACTTTCCCCACCAAAAAAATCCTCAAATGAGGGAAATCGTCTCCCCTTCTCTCATTCCTGATATTTCAACACCGCCACCCGGCCGTCGCACTCAGCATAGGCATGCAGCAACGTATCTTGCCGCTCAATAACGGCGGCGACGTTCTCCAGGCTCATCAGCATTAGCGCAGTGGACCAGGCTTCCGCCAAGGTGGCCGAGCGCGCTACAGCCCACACTCGTTGGCTCAGATAGGTCTGCTGACCGCCCTCGCTATCGGGATGAACGATGTGACTGCCTTGCACCTCGGTGCCCGAGGCACTCAGCGCTTGGTTGGTTAGGGCGAGCTGGCGGACCTCCAACTCGCCGCCAAGCTGCACCGGCCAAGCATGCGGACCCACTGCCAACAAGGAACTGGCACCGGCGGCCAGCAAGCCGCCGGTCACGCCCCAATCCGCCAGCAGCCCAGCCATTTGATCGAGGGCAAAGCCTTTGGCGATACCGCCGAGGTCGATGTCGCGGCCGGGGCTTTCGCAGGTGATGGCGGCCACGTCGGGATGGATGACAAGCTGGCCGGTTAGAGCCGGCAACGGGCCGCTGGCACCGGTCTTGCGATGGGCGATTCGGCGGCCGGCGGTGATATCGAACAGCCCGCCGGTTAGAGTGTACGCCTGCATGGCAAGCAGCAAGCACTGGTGACAGGGGTCACTCAGATAGAGAGTATCGCCGGCTTGCAGGCGGTTAATGCGGAAGACCTCGCTTCCATCAATAAAACGACTCAATTTCGCCTCGAGGTCATCTACCAGATCGAGGCACTCCCTGGCCGCGCCGGCTACCAACTGTGCGTCCTCACCCATGAGCCGCAGGCAAAAGGTGGTATGCATCGCCTCATGCGTGAATACATGGGACTCCGGCAGTGGCACGGGCAGATTCATGGCTCGTCCGGTTGCTTCCATGCGTCCCAGATATCATTGCGAATGAACATGGTGAGCGCCACGTTGTCCCGCAACCCGCGAAGCAGCATCTTGTGAGTCGTGGCGAGTAGGGGCATAACCGCCTCGGTGGTTTCCGGCACGCAAAACACAATGGGAAAGTTCGCGATGTTAGCCGGCGGCTCCTGCCAGTAGCCGATGGCTTTGAACGAGCGCAAATACCACGGCAGCGGCCAGTAACCACTGCCGATAACAGCGAGAGGTTCGAGGGTGTGTTGCGGTGCCTTGGCGGCGAGTTGTGGCAACCAAGATTCGACGCCTTCGATGTCCCGGCGCGTCGGCACATAAGCAAACGGATTGCGCGCATCCGACGCCAATCGACCTATGGCATACCTCGTTTGCCGGTACTGCGACCCCAGCGCCAAGGCAGCCAGAACTAACAAAACAACCTGTCCTGGCCGGCGCATGCCCGCCAAGCCCACCACGCTCAAGCCTGCCAGCACACACACATGCGCCCATGGCAACACCATCAGCCACGGTGTCTTGTAGGCGATCAAACCGTAAATGATGAAATGCCCCAGCGCCGCATAACCGAGAAATCGGCTGATTAACTGCCACTTCTCATCCATCGCTCCACGGCGAAAACTCGCAACGAAGGTCAGCAGCGCCAGTACGGCCACGGGCGTGCCATACCACCACACCCCGCCGGCCTTGCGTGGGACAGTTAGAAAATTCAGGTAATAGAAGAACGGTTTATCATGGCCGGCACCGGTTTTATACACAAAGAAAGTGCGCACGGCGTCCAACACGCCCGCAGGATGGCGCAGCCCGTCGCTGTAGAAAAACCCTGCAGTGAGCACCGCGCTGACTAGTGAAAGCAGCAGCGGCAAGCGCCACACCTGCCAAGCGGTCGCCAGCGCCGCACGGGTCAACCACTCGCGCCGACCGAGTGCGACGAGTCCGGCGGCACCTAACCAAGCAAACACACTGATGACAAACGTCTCGCGCGTCGCAAACATCAAACCGAGGCAGATGCCGGGCACCCCCCATTTCGGCTTTGTTAGGAGAACCATCAGGGTGAGCATCCCCAACATCCCGAACAACGACTCGTGAATGAACATGCGGCTGTAGTAAACCAACAGCGGCGAGGTGGCCAGCAGGGCCGCGGCCAGAAGCATCGGCCCATCGCCCCAGCGCCGCCGCCACGCTAACGGCAACAGCACCAGCAGCCACCCGGCGAAAGCCGGCACCAATCGAAGACTGCCCTTGGTCAGGTCCTGCCAGCACGTTTCGCCGCAGGCGCGGCACAGTGGCATGGCCAGGCTACTGAGCAGCGGCCCATGGAAATGCTGCGGGTCAAACTGGCTGTTGCCTGATTCCATCCGCCGCGCGGTGATGCGAGCCCCGGTGGCCTCGTCACAGTGAAACGGCCGCGATGACAACCCGTCAAAACGTAGCAACGCGCCAATAGCCAGCACGCTAACCCAACACGCAATAATAACGATTTTCCTTCCCATGAGCCATACCAATACGCTGAAAGAGCAGCCACCCTTGCACGGTATCATTCTACCAGATCACGCCCGCCATGCCCAACCCTCCACCCACTATTTTGTTAGTCACGCCAGTCTGGAACGATTCGGCGCGGCTAGCTGTCTTCGGGCCGGAATTGGCGGCGGTTCTGGCGGCCGCTGCGCTGCCTATCCGCTGGATCATCGCCGACGACGGCTCGGACACGAGTGACCGTGCGCGACTGGCTGGGCTGCTAGATGAATTCGCAACCGTGTATCCGCAGGTGACGTTGCACTTTGCTGCGGCGCACTACGGCAAGGGCTCGGTGATTCGCGAGGCTTGGGCGTTGGACTCACAGGTCGAGTGGCTGGCCTTTGTCGATGCGGATGGGGCGGTATCAGCGGCGCAAACCGTTGCACTCATCGAGGCGGCGATAGCGGCGGATACCTCGGTGATGGGCAACCGCAAACGCACCCAAGACACCCACATTGAGGAGAGTTTCTATCGGGGTGTGTTGCATCGGATGTTTCTGGCGGTGGCGGATTGCATGTTAGGAATGCATTCCGAAGACCTGCAATGCGGTGCCAAAGTGTTGCGGGCGGCGGATTATCGCCGCATCGCCCCGAACCTGTGCGAAGGCGGCCTGGCCTTCGATTCCGAATTACTCTGTGCCCTCCATCACAGCGGTGCCACTTGGCTGGAACTCCCAGTGAGCTGGACCCAGAAACATGGCGGCAAGGTCAATCCCCTGCGCGACGCCTGGGGCATGCTCAAAGCCCTCTATCGGGTGCGCCGGCGCTTCCGCAGGCGCGGCATTCCAGAGGGGAACGGGCGGCCCGCCCGTTAGTCAATGCGGAAGCCGATCTTCGCGCATCGGCATTCCAGAGGAGGATAGGCTTCCAGCCTGTCATGCACGACGGGCTTCCTGCCTGTCGTCTCATGCTCGGACGGGCTGGAAGCGCTGTCTTCCATCACAGGCAGGATGTCTGTCTTCCGGTCAGAGAGCGCTAAGTAAACAGTATCGGGCAAGCTGCCCGTGCCCCCCTCTCTAATGCAACCAGACGTACAACACGCCAACGACCGCAAACAGAATGAGGGTGACCATGCGGGGGTCGCTGGCACCGGTGACGGTGCCCCTGAGGAACGCCAACGGATGATCCCAGCACACTTTGGCGACTTCCTCGGCAGGCATCGGCGGAGTCATCAAACTGGTAATCACATAAATAGCGACGCAAAACACCACCAGCAGAGGACCTACCAACATGAAGGGCACGCCCAAGCCTACTTCAGGATCGCTGACCAAGCCGGAAAAGTCTTTGTGTATATTGCCCGCTGCTAGAAACATTTTCCCGATGCTCGGCAGATCCGCTACAAAATAAATAATCCCGATAATCGATCCGATATACAGCGTCGCCATCGCGGCCTGTTTGGTGCCGCGTTTCCACAGCAAGCCCAACACAAATACGGTGGTCACCGCCGGGGCAAAAGTCATCGGGATTTTGTTGATGGCCTTGAAGATGGTGCCGAACTGCTCGCCCTGAGTGGACCACAGCATCGCCAGCACCATGATCACGCCGGTGGTTATCCGGCCAATGACCACCGTGCGTTTGTCGCTGGTATCGGGGCGGATGCGCTTGACGATATCCAACGAGACAAGGGTGGCGCAACTGTTCAGTGCGGCGGCCATGCAGCTCATGAGGGCGGCGGCCATGCCCGCAGCTAGCAATCCGCGCAGACCGACTGGAATGAGATAGTTGATCAACGATGGCAACATCGTGTTATAGTCCGGCTTGCCGGTGCTTTCCACCACGCCCAAGTGAATCGCGCCTTTCTGCCATAACACATAGCCGACCACACCTGGCAACACCATCAGGAATACCGGTGTGATTTTCAAAAACCCGGCGAACAACGCGCCGTTCTGGCCGTCCTTGAGGGTCTTGGCCCCGAGCACCCGCTGCACATGTGTCTGATCGGCGCACCAGTACCAAATCCCTAATATCGGATAGCCCAGCAACACGCTCAACCACGAAAACTCATTGAGGTGGCCTTGTCCGTTGATGATGGGTTGCAACATGTTCAACTGCCCCGGTGCCACCGCCGCCTTGAAGCTAGCCACGTCCGGCACACCGACGCCTGGCAGGGCCTTGATGCCTAACACTGTGACCAGGGTTGCGCCGCCCAGCAACAGGCAGACCTGGATGTTTTCGGTCATTACCACCGCCTTCAAGCCGCCCAGCGCGGTGTACGTCACGGTGAACAGTGAGAGCACCACGATGGTCCACACCATCGGCACACCAAGGAAACTTTCAAACACCTTGGCTGCCGCGAACAGGCTGATGCCAATGTGAATGAGCAGCGCGCCGAGCAAACCGATGACCGCCAAAAACGTGCGGGCCTGCGGGCAGTATCGCCGCTCCATGAACTCCGGCAGCGTCGAAACCTTCGAGTTGATGTAAAACGGCGCGAATACCAGCGCCAGCGCCATCAGGGTGAAGCACGCCATCCACTCGAAATTGCCAATGACCATGCCGTTCTCCGCTCCGCTGGCAGCCAGGCCGACCAAATGAATGGTGGAAATGTTGGAGGTGAACACAGCCGCGCCGACGGTGAACCAGCCGAGTGATTTATTGGCCAGGAAGTATTGTTGCGACGAGGTGTTGCGACGGTAGCCGATCCAAATACCGAAGGCCGTGATGCCGATTAAATACACCGCGATGACCACCGGATCGATCCATGAAACGACCGAAGACGTTGCCAGTAAGTTGGAAAAAATACTCATGATATTTTGGTTGGAGGGTTGGGTTGATGCCTAGCTGATTTGGAGTTGGACTTTGATGACGTCGTCCTTGGCGAAGGAACGCTGCATTGCCCGCGGCAATTCTACCAGCGAAAAAACTTCGCTGAGCAACGGCGCGAGGTTGATCCGACCAGCCGCCACCAAGCGGATCGCCTCGCCAAACACGTCGCCATACCGGAATGAACCGATAAATTGGGTCTCATTTACCATCAGATGGTTGGCCGGCAAGCCCACATCTTCGCTGCCCAGCGTGCCAATTTGCACGATGGTGCCGCCAGGGCGCACGATATCAAACGCCTGCCGCAAGGCCGGCGGTGCACCGGACGCCTCAAAAATCACGTCGAACCCATCGCCGGTTAGTTCGCTCACACGCTCACGCAAATGCGCAGCGGCCGGGTCCAGCACGGCGTCGGCATGTAGCTTGAGCGCTGTGTGGCGCCGCCCCTCGACCACATCGCTGAGCACCACCGGAGTGGCACCAAACGCCCGCGCTGTCAGCAAAACCAACAAGCCGATTGGCCCACCGCCGGTTACCAACACTCGCTTGCCTGCGAGCGAACCGGCGCGTTTGACGGCATGCAGCGCCACCGCGAAAGGCTCCATCAGCGCGCCCACGCCGTCGTCCATCAGCAGCGGCAACTCGTGGCATTGGTCGGCACGCACGCTAACAAATTCGGCGAACGCGCCATCGGTGGGCGGATGGGTGCTACCACTGCCCAACATCATGGTGCGGCGGCACAGGTTCCCGCGGCCAGCTTTGCAATACTCGCAGACGCCGCAGGCTCGGGCCGGGTTGACAGTGACGCGGGAGCCGACAGCGGGGGCTTTGACGTCCTCGGCCACCGCTGCGACATCGGCGGTAAACTCATGGCCCAAAATAAACGGGCCGGACGGCACAAAGGCTCCGCAGTAGCCGTGTTGGAAATAATGCATGTCCGAGCCGCAAATACCGGCGCGGCGCACCCGCAGCAGCACCATGCCCGGGCGCAGTTCAGGCTGCGCGACGTGCTGCACTCGCAAATCTTTGGCTCCGTGCAGAACCCCGGCTAACATGGTATCTCTCATGGTGCGGCGAATGTAGATTTGATTTTGTAGAAACGGGCGCAGTTGCCACCTAAAATCGCCGCACGGTCGGCAGCAGAAAAGGGTTGGATATACTCGCTGACAACGTTCATGGTGGCGGCATACGAGCCTGACAAGGTACACACCGGCCAGTCCGAACCGATCATCACTCGCTGCGGTCCGAAGGCATCCATCACGACATCCAGATAGCGGTGAAAATCTGAGGCATGCCATTGTTGCCACTTGGCCTCGGTGACCATGCCGGAGAGTTTGCAGAAAACATTGGGAAAGGCGGCCAGACGATGCAGGTCCTCCCGCCACGGCGACATCTCACCCGCAGCGATGGCCGGTTTTGCCAGATGGTCGAGCACGAACGGCTGATTAGGAAACTCCTCCACCAGAGAAGCGGCCACCGCCAGATGCCTGGGAAAGAGGAGCAGGTCATAAGTCAGGCCATACTCTTGCAGTTGGCCAATGCCACGACGGAAATCCGGCCGCAGCATAAAGCCATCATCCGGCTCATCGTGGACGACGTGGCGCACACCCACCAGCTTGGAATGGGCTGCAAAATGTGCCAATTGACCGACGACGGCCGGCGAACACAAATCCACCCAGCCGACCACCCCATTGATAAAGTCATGAGCGTCGGCAAGTTGCAGCAACCACGCGGTTTCCTCAGGCATCTGCCGCGCCTGCACCACAATGCTGCCGTCAATCCCAGCGACTCTGAGCAGCGGCTCGAGTTCTTCCGGCAGATAGTCCCGCCGCAGCACCTCCATCGCCTCGCTCATCCAGACGTGGTGGACCGGGCTGTATTGCCAAAAATGTTGGTGGGCGTCGATTTTCATGATGACCGTGCGGGCGCTACCCGGCACAGCATGCCCACTCACCACAGCCATGGCGAGCGTCAATTTCGGGCTGCCTATCGCACTGCGGGTGCCCAATAGTGTTCAGTTATCTCTCTTCGATGGTGATTGAAGGCTCCGAGCGTTCGGTGAGCTGCAGGATGCCCGGACCACGTGGCGCGGGCATCCTGCCCGCCGCCTTTCTT
>Ga0073936_10007408_pt1 | contig 14177 bp, 8 predicted proteins | sample AliMusrvi5mmetaG_FD_87041 | JGI IMG/M metagenome (GOLD analysis project Ga0073936, IMG submission 87041) | Freshwater lake bacterial and archeal communities from Alinen Mustajarvi, Finland, to study Microbial Dark Matter (Phase II) - Alinen... | ecosystem: Environmental > Aquatic > Freshwater >... | reverse complement strand
GTTCAAGAAGCTCGACGCCAATCATGACGGGAAGATCTCCAAGGATGAATTCCTTGCCGGCGGCACCGCCGAAGAGTTCGCCAAGCTCGACAAGAACGGCGACGGCTTCCTTGACCACGCCGAATTCTCCCAGAGGAAGAAAACACACTGAGCGGATCACCCGTTCCCACACGGGATTTCCGGAGCAACGGAATTTCTCCAGCTCGCGGGTCCGGCTAAAACCTGATTTGCGGATGGCCGCCCCTGCCGAAGCGGGTTGACGCGCGTGACCTCACGCATGGTGGCGGGACGCATTGTTCAATCAAGGTCACTGAGGGCACCGTCGAGGTATTCGCGCATCTCGCCGGAGACGGGAGCGAGCGCCCGTTCGCGATAGTCGGCCAGGCGTTCGCCGAGGCCCGGGGCGGCATGGTCTATCACCCACTGGGCGATTCCGGTGTCCCCGGCCCCGCCATCAATCGGAAGGCTCGAAAACCCGAGCCGTACGAACTGACATCCTGGAAGTGGAAGTGAGCTGCTGATCAGTTGGTGAAGATGCGTGTTACGGCAGACCGGTCGAAATCGGCGCATAGGCGGTTTCAGCCAGAACGGTCAAAACCAGGAAAGCACGGCGGGGTCTGCCGGTTAATAGGCACGCCCAACACATCAATGAACCGCACTCTCTCAGGAAGGGCGGGCGTTTCCACCAATGCTTCGCGTTGACACACGCAGGCAAACATCCAGCATGGAGGCACATATCAACACCCCCCCAACCCCATGAAAAGACCGGATTTCATTATTTGCCTGATCGTATGGATTTCCGGCCTGGCCTGCGGTGCAGGTGGTGAAGCAAGCGATGAGCGCGTCAAGCTGAATGCGGCCCGTGCCACGGCGGGCAACAGAAGTGATAACAACAACGGCAGCAGCCGCGTCACGCGAGCCGAACGAAGCCGGCAAAGCGAATGGTTTTTCGGGAGGGCGAACGCCGGCATGGAACGGACCACCGGACAAATCGAATGTATGGGCAGGTTCACGGTATCTTCGGGCTGGTGTTGTGGGACACGGTGAAACCGCTGAGAGATGATCCTCCAAACGACGGATTGGTCGACGGGGAGGAGTTTGCAGCCGGATTCATGGCGTCAAATCTTTATCTGTAAGCATAGTATTCCTAGCCGCCATGCCAAGGATTTTTGCTGGTAGTTCGTTGGAGACCCTCTCGGAAATCCAGTTATGGATTTCCGAGACAACGGAATGTCTTCATCTCGCGGGCCGATGGATTCGGGGACGAGGATGCTGTCAGGATAAGACCTGATTTGCCGCTACCATGGAGACCGGAAATCTGTGGCTCTCAGCGTGGACAGCGATGTCCACGCTCCTTAAGGCGGGTCGCCCCAGGCTTTCTTCGCCCAGACGTCCATGGCATCATACTTGTCCTGCCAGGTGGTGTACATGGCTCCCACGATACCCGGAACCTGCTTGGTGTTGTTGAGCCATGCGGTGATGGCAGAACCATCTTCATCGCCGTCGTAATAGCCCGAAAGAATCTGTTTGAGACCCATGTCGGCGAAGAACTGGCAGTTTTCGCCCTGCAACGAGCCATACCAGTTGACGATTCCGACATCCTTGTCCAAGCCTTTCCATGAACCCTTGAGCGATCCGTTGACCGCAAAGAAGTGATCCACCGCGTTATGCAGCGGGTCGAACATGTCACTCCAGACCCAGATGCCGGCATCCGGACGGGTCCCGCGGATGATTTGTGCCGCTTGACGCACGTTCCAAGCCAACAGTTCGCCCGGTGTCATCTTCTTGCTCTGGCAGAGTGCGCATTGGTTCATCACCCTCAGCTCGTCATGTGACATCAGGAACGCGGCCGGATGAATCAGGTCGTTGATTCGTTTCACCTCCGTCTCCCACTCCGTGAAAATTTTCGGCTCGCTGAGGCAACTCGTGATCCGGTCCTCGTAAACTATGATGGGATGATAGTAACTGACGCGCAGCCGCTCCCCTTCCTTGATGCGCGTGGTTGGAGCCAGCCTGATCGCCGGTTGCTCGTGATATGCCACCCAAGGGTGTAACTGCGGATCGACGATTTTGACAAAATCGCGACCTTCCTCGTATGCCGTGCCATTTTCGCTCCGCACCGCGACCGGGCAGCCCGGGCGGCGCAGCACATTGATGAGGCCGATTTCCTCCACCCTGAGATCGTCCCACCACATTTTCCCGTCCCTGCCGTACCAGGATCCAAGATAGAGGTTGGCGGTGGTGCTGTCCATGCTGTTGAAACCGATGTCATAGTGCTTCCAATCCTGCGTCCGCTCGACGTGAACGGTCTGGAAACCGAGCGAGCCAAGCCCGACAGTCCTGAGTACCTTGACCTCGGGATCGGCCGGCGAGAGGTTTTCCGATTTCAGCCAGAAAGATATGTGATACTGGCGCTGCGGTTGCAGCTTGATCTGCTGCATGATGCGGCAGTGCCGGGCCGGGTTCCTGCCTATGTTCTCCATGCGCAGCGAAGCCGCGCCGCCATGTTTTACCTCGTGATCGACAAAAGTCGTCACACCCTCATCGTCCTGGAACGACCAGTTCTTGAAGTGGTTGCCGACAAACTCCTCGAAATCGGCGTTCACCACGCGGGTCGGGTTGTCGGGAAGCAAGGTAGCCCTGCCACCCTGAACCAAAAACAGGGCATCCTTCACCGGTAAACCCTCGACATAGTTGCGGTCATGAGAGCCGCCCATGACAATTGCGATCAGGTCAAGCCCGTTGCGTTGCGCGGCCTGCCGCAGTTCCGCCGCCTTGGATTCCGCCAGGTCGCACGAGAAAGCCACGCCGTTGTAGCCGGCCGCCTTGGCGCGGGGAAACCGCCCGATCATCCGGTCCACTTCCTTTGGATCTTTCATGTCCCGCCAGATAAACAGCCAGCGCTTCTGCATCGGAGCGGATAAACGGGCATCAGTCGTCGCTCCAACAGACCGCGTTTCAGCGCCAACACCAATGAGGTTCAACACGGTGAAAACCATGAGGGAAGCCACCCATGCCGAGATAGGGTTACGTGTCATGTTACTGCAAAAGATTTGCTCCCCGGTGAAGCCGGTGAACGAACCGGTGGCCGGACCGGATGGCGGGAGTTTGGCACGCCGGGGGGCCGGGTGAAATGACTTTTTGTACAAGTTGGCGGCCACTAGTGATCCAGGCCGGGAAAAACTCCCGCTTTTTCCAGCGCCGGCCGGGCTTCTTCGCGGAAGCCGGGCAGTTGACGGCAAAACAAATAGGCCAGGATCAGGCACGCCACACCGTTGAAGCAGGTGGCGGCGGTGATGTTGAGCTGGTGGGCGAGGGTGCCGGTCAGCAGGCTGCCTAGCGGCATCCCGCCGAGAAAGGCCATGGTGAATAGACTCATAACCCGACCGCGCTTGTCCTCGTCGACCAGGTTTTGCAACAATGTGTTGTTAGACGCGATCACCAGGATGCTGCCGCAACCGGCGAGCAGGAGGAAGGCACAGGACAGCGGCAGGAAGCGGGAGAAGGCGAAGGCGATCAGCGCCAGGCCCATCAAGGCGGCGCCGGAATAAATGACCCGGCCCATCCCGCGCAAGCTCTTGCGGCTGGACAGATAGACCGCGGCCACGACGGAGCCGGCGGCGGAGGATGACATCAGCAGGCCCAAGGTGCGGGCGTCGCCGCCGAAATATTCTCGCGCATAGGCGGGAGTCAGCACGGCGAAGGAAATCCCGAACAGGCTCATGCAGCCGGTCAGGAGAATCAGGCGGCGGATCGGGCCGAAGCCGAAGGCATAGTCCAGGCCGCTGCGGAATTCGTGCCAAACGGATGCGCCGCTTTTTTGCGGCGGCTCTTGCCCGAGTCGCATGGCGAGCAAGGCGGCGATCACGGCAAGGTAGCTCAGGCCGTCCCACAGGAAGCAATAGCCGGCACCGATGGACGCGATGACAAAGCCGGCGATGGCGGGTCCGGTGAGTCGAGCCAAGTGAAACATCGACACGTTCATGGCAATCACGTTGGCGAGGTGTTCCTTTTTTCCCACCAGCAGCACCGGCAGCGCCTGGCGTGCGGGCATGTCAAATGCATTGATGACCCCCTGCACCATGGCGAGCAACGCCAGTTGGGTGACGGTGATTTTTCCCGCCAAGGTGAAATAGGCCAACGCCAATGACTGCAGCATGGCCAACCCTTGGGTCGCGATGAGCAAGTGCCGACGGTCCAAGCGGTCGACCCAGACGCCGGCGACCGGTCCGATTAGCAGACCCGGCAATTGGCCCGCGAAGGCAACCACGCCCAGCCAAAAGGCGGAATGCGTGAGATGATAGACCAGCCACACGGTGGCGGTCTGGGTCATCCACGAACCGGTCAGCGATACGATCTGGCCGGAAAAAAACAGCCGGTAGTTGCGGGAGGCAAACGGGGCCAGTTGCCGTGGGAAAATCACGTCCGGAGTCTAGGGCATATCCGCGAATTCTCAACCGCCGATTACCCCAATACTGTCCGGTTTGATGGCTGCGGGTTGCCACAGTATCCGCCTATTCCTTGAGCTTCCGATGATCGGTTGCAAGGAAAAGACAGAATGTGGGACGGCTCAAAGGGGTGGCAGGGCCGGGATCAAAAGCCATGCCAAGAAGCGTGTGCGCGGAGCCGGGGTTTGTTGCCGCGCCGGATCAAACGGTGATCGGGTGAAGGCCGCAATCGGTCGGGGCGGGAAACTTTTTGACAGGGATTCGCGTATGATCAAAATGACGCCCTTGTTTTCGGAAAATCCGGGGATCTGACGAGGCATTATGGACACCATACGACTCACGGCGCTGGCGCTGGCGACATTCTGGATTGGCAGTCCCGCATGGTCGCAACAGCAACCCGGCCCGAAGACAAGGGATTGGACAAGCGTGGAAGGTAACAGGATCACCGCAGACTACCTTGCTGTGTGGGTCCGGCCTGCGCGGTTCCGCTTATCGGCAACTCCCGTGCGTCATTCCGGCCGCCCGCAGTGACAATCACCAACGCCGTCAATACCCGCATGTTGAATAGCCTTATCATGCATCCTGTCCTTGTTTCCCGGGATCGGTCCCTTGATGGATCAACCATCACCGACGAAGCCTGTGCGAAGATTCGGCTTACGGCCATGGGGTAGAGTCCTACCTCGTCCCGAAACCGCGGGAAACCGGATAGCTCACAGGAGGAAACCGGCATGTCGTCCGCCAAAAATCCCATGGGCTTGTTCGCCCGTATCTGCCACCCTCCATCCGCATCCATGCCCGCAAACAGGAAACCCGCCAAGCCCCTTGCCGACACAGCCCTGGTGAAAGAAACCTGCCGGCGCATCCGCGTGGCCCGGAGTTGTTGGGACGCCCGCAACAACCCGGCCTGCCGCGCACTCTCGCCCGCCACCGGACAAAGGGTTTCCTGGCAAGAACGCTCGACACGGATCGGGAATGGTCCTATCCAATCTCCCGTTCCCGATCACCACATGGTGCTTGCTCAAGCGCGGTCACCAATAGACGTTCTTTCAATTGATCTCGACTCATGAAATTCCTCATTTTATCAGGACTCTTCGTTCTCTCCGCCACCGCCGCCGACCTTCCCGGTTGGAAGCTCGTGTGGTCCGATGAATTCGACAAACCCGGCCAGCCCGATCCCGCGAAGTGGGGCTATGAAAAGGGCCTGGTGCGCAACAACGAAAAGCAGTTCTATACCGAGGGCCGCCGCGAGAACGCGCGGGTCGAGGGCGGCAGACTGATCATCGAAGCGCGGAAGGAATCGATGGGCCGCGGCGAATTCACTTCCGCCAGCGTGATCTCCAAAGGCCATGGCGCCTGGACCTACGGCCGTATCGAGGTGCGGGCGAAACTCCCCGCCGCCCGCGGCACATGGCCCGCCATCTGGATGCTTCCCGAGGATCATGGGAAAGTCCCTTGGCCGATGTGCGGGGAAATCGACATCATGGAACACGTCGGCCACGATCCCGGGAAAATCCACGGCACGCTCCACAGCGGAGCCTACAACCACACCAAGGGCACCCAACGGTCCGGCACCCTGATGATCCCTACCTGCGCCACCGGATTCCACACCTACTCGATGGACTGGTCCGCCGACAAAATCGTCATGCACGTCGACGGCAAAACCTACGCCACCTTCGACAAGAAACCTGGCGACCAGAACGCCGAGTGGCCGTTCCACAAACCGTTCTATCTGATTCTCAACCTTGCCATCGGTGGCACCTGGGGCGGGCAGAAGGGCATCGACGACGACGCGTTTCCGCAGCGGATGGAGGTGGATTTCGTGAGGATATATCGGAAGGAGTGAGTGTGGCGGTCATCCGCGCTATCTGGGGAGCCGTCCGCAACCATTGTCAAATCGCCGGGTTACACATCTGTCTGGCAGTCCATGTCATCCGGCATTCCTGGATACAGTCAGGCAACGTTTGAGCGCATACCAACAATCCATACAACCATGAAAGCAACCAAGATCATCGCCACGCTGGTGGCTTGCAGCCTTTGCGCCGGAACCGCAATGGCCAAAAACACCGCTCCAAAAAACCAAAAATTACCGCCGGACGAGTTCAAGAAGCTCGACACCAACCACGACGGGAAACTCTCCAAGGACGAGTTTCTTGCCGGCAAGGGCGGTTCCGCCGCAGAGTTCGCCAAACTGGACAAGAACGGTGATGGCTTCCTCAACCACTACGAGTTTTCCCAAGCGAAGAAAAAACACTGAGCGGATCACCCGGTCGTACACGGGATTTCCGGAGCTTCACCACTCCACCGCAGCGGCATAAACAGGTGATCGGTCGTTGGTTGGCCGATCACAATCTGTGGGTTTGAAGTTATGAAACTGCCTATAGTCAGGCGGAAATCCGTGTTTGTTACCGGGTCGGCCAGCGCGTCAAAACCCGCCATGTTGGCTGTGTTTGGGAATTTCGGCTACGTTTCTTGTGAACCGAGAGAATCGCTCCCTGTCGTCGGTGCCTGTGGTGCTACAAAGGAAAATGGGAACCACTGATTTCACTGATTATACTGATTTGAAAGACGTTATGTCGCCGTATCTCACCGGCGAGGTGTAGGTCACTGGACGGACAGGCTGGACGGCGAGTCATTCTTCCGGTTAACTCATGCCATGAAAACCATCCGCATCATCCTGCATGCCCATACGGATTGCCCGTCTGCCGGACCCGATACACCCGCATTGGCCCGGTTGCGAGGGAAAGTTGGGGGATTCCCAGCCGTGAGCGACTCCTCCATGTGCCCCGCCATGACCGCCACCGTGATCACCGCAGGTCATATCATGGCGAAGCATGAAAATAGCTCTATCGCCTGGCAGCGGGGTGTAGCGTTTCCTTGAACAGCACAGACGCAACCAGACCCACCAGCATAAATCCCACGAGGGGCGACAAAGCAAACCGATAGTCCCCGGCCGTCAAACCTGCAAGCCCAGCACCGTGCCCTGTCGTGCGGCTGCGCTCCAGCAACATACCCACCAGAGGTTGCGACGCCGCACTGCCCGCAAAATAGCAAGTACTCAAAAATCCAATCGAAAAACCGGCCAGTCTGGGGTAAAGGTCGCGCGCCACGGCATACGAAATAATGTTGGCACTGCTAAAAAATCCGACGAGAAAAAGTCCCGGTTTGAAGCCAATTAGCGGCAGGCCGGGTAAATACAGCAGCCCCGCCATGGTCACAAGCGCCCCGATGCCGGCACCCACCATCGGCAATTTGCGCCACCCGAGGTAATCAGAAATCCAACCAAAGAACAAACTTCCCGCAATGCCGCCCACAAACAAATATGCGCCTGCACCCGCGGCGGCTACCGTATCCAGGCCATAGACAATCTGAATGTAACCCGTGCCCCACAGCCCGCCAAACGCCACGAATACCAGACTGATGGTCGTGGCATACACGGCGTTGATCCAGACTTGCGGATTGGCCAGCAAGCCGGACATTCCGCCCGCGGCTTGCGCAGGCTGATGCACATTGTCAGCAACGTCGTTGGCGGGCAGCCGGTCGCGAACCACCGCAAAAACCAATGCCGCGAGAACCAATTCCGCTGCGCCCATCCACGCCACCGTTTCGCGCCAACCGATTGTATTCACCAACACGGCAACCGGGGCACCGCTCGCGGCACCGAGCATGCCTGCGGTATTGGTCATCCCGGCAAGCGTGGAAAACCGGGAAGGCGGAAACCACGCCTGTGCCAGTTTCAGGCAGCCAATAAACGAAAAGGCCGAGCTCGCACCCATGAGCAACCGGGCAAGTTGTGCGCTGCCGGCATCGTGTGCTCGGGCAAACGCCAGAGTGCCCAACCCTGCCGCCAGGATCGCAATTGCCAGCGGCCACCGCGTGCCGCAGCGGTCCACGATAAGGCCGACCGGAATTTGCAGAATCGCGTAGGCGTAAAAGTAGGCGGCGGCAATGTTGCCCAACGTACTCTCCGTGGCGTTAAACGCCTGGCTCAAATCCGGAGCGATCAGGTTGGGAACGACCTGTTGAACATAATTGAAAATCACGAACAGCGCCGCCAGGGACCAGATCAACCAGGGCAGAAATGCCGACTTGAAATTCATTCGACTCAATGATGAAACGCGGTTCCGTCTGGCTGCCGCGCGGTCGGATGCGCAGTCAGGTAATCAATGGCCGACTTGAAGTTGCCTACCAGCAAACTGGCCAGATCGCGGCTGACTCCCAGACGGACGATGATCCGCTGCACGACCATGTCCTGCCGGTTCGCCGGCATGGAATACGCAGGCACCTGCCAACCACGCAACGCCAGACGATCGGCAAGATCGTAAAGCGTGTAGCCAGGGTCGGACCCCTTCTTGATGGTCCAACTGAGTGCTGGGATGCCCTGCGCCTGGTCGCCACTGAAAATCATCTCAAACGGACCAAGCGCGGCGATTTCCTTGGCGAGATACTGTGCGGTTTGATAACACGCCGAATGCACTTTGGTGTAGCCCTCGCGGCCGAGTCGGACGAAATTGTAATACTGCGCCACGATCTGTCCGCCCGGACGCGAAAAATTCAGGGCAAACGTCGGCATGTTGCCGCCGAGATAATTCACATTGAACACCAAATCCTCCGGCAGGTCCTTTCGTTCCCGCCAAATGACCCACCCGCAACCAAGCGGCGCGAGTCCGTATTTGTGGCCCGAGGTGTTGATGGACTTCACCCGGGGCAGCCGGAAATCCCATACCAGCTCTGGGGCGCAAAATGGCGCAAGGAATCCTCCGCTGGCCGCGTCCACATGGATGGGTATGTCGAGTCCCGTCGCCGCTTGAAACTGGTCCAGCGCGTGAGCGACTGCCGCGACCGGTTCATAACTCCCGTCGAAGGTGACCCCCAAAGTGGGCACGACGCCAATGGTGTTTTCATCGCAGCGCGCGATCACCTCTTGGGGAGTCATTAACAGGCGGCCTGGTTCCATCGGGATTTCGCGGAGTTCGATGTCCCAGTATTTTGCAAATTTGTGCCAGCAAATCTGCACCGGCCCGGTGATCAAATTCGGGCGGTCCACGGATTTGCCTGCGTCGCGCCGCTGTTCGCGCCAGCGCCATTTCAGGGCCATTCCGCCCAGCATCGCGGCTTCACTGGAACCCGTGGTTGAGCAACCAACCGAAGCGATGGCATCCGGTGAATTCCACAGATTTGCCAGCATGTGAACACAGCGGTTCTCGATTTCGGCGGTCTGCGGATACTCATCCTTGTCAATCATGTTCTTGTCGATGCAGTCATCCAGCAACTGGTGAACTTCCGGTTCCACCCAAGTTTGGCAGAAAGTAGCGAGGTTCTGGCGCGAGTTGCCATCCAACAGCAGTTCGTCGCGGACCGCCTGATAAATTTGGCGCGGATCACGCTCGTGACGGGGAAAATGTTTTTTCGGCAGCGGGTTTGCCAAATCATCCGACGCGAAAATCTCGTCGGTATGATGGCCTGAAAGTGCGGTCGAGAGCGCCATGTTTGGTTTGGTTTGAATCTCTTTTCTCAGTGCGAAATCGGCTTTTGGTCTCGCAGGTTAGGCAAACGGCAGGACAAGGAAAGAAATTTCCAGCGAAAAAATTTACGGCAAGGGATTGACTTTCCCGGTGAAGGCCGGTGGAAGTGCCAGGGCTGGCCCGACGGGCGGAAAAAATAGATCTTCATGACGGTGAGTCCGCAGGATGCCAACCGAGGCTCCGCCTGAAGCGCTTGCCTGTCAGAGCGCCATGAATCCGGATCCGGCAAGTGCCGGGGAAGTGACTTATGCCAGCCCCTCGGTATCCACGGGCAGCAGCAACCTGAGCAAATCGAAATAAGTGATAAGTGATAAGTGATAAGTCGGTGCGGCAAAAAAACGAATCGCACGGAGTTCTCTTACTTATCACTTATTACTGACTTCACATCCTCTCCGGGCAGCGGATGCCTAACAGGCCGAGGCCGGTGGAAAGGATGCGGGCGGTGAGATCGCAGAGAGCGAGGCGGCTGGCGCGGACGTCGGCGGCGGATTTGAGGACGGGGCAGGCCTCGTAGAACGAGTGGAAGGCGCGGGCGAGTTCTAACAGGTAGTTGGCGAGCAGGTTCGGGCGGAATTCCTCGAGTACGGCGGGCAGCAGTTCGGCGAAGCGGGCGTGGAGGCGGGCGAGGTGGATTTCCTCTTCCCCGGTCAGGGTGATGACTGCGGCGGAGGCGCCGAATGGCGCGTCGAGCTTGCGGAAGATCGAGCGGATGCGGACGTAGCTGTTCTGGAGGTAGGGCGCGGTATCGCCATGGAGCGCGAGCATGCGGTCCCAGGCGAACACGTAGTCGGTGAGGCGGTTCTGCGAGAGTTCGGCGAACTTCACGGCGCCGATGCCGACGATTTCCGCGATCACGGCGGCCTCCTCGCCCGGCAGGTCCGGGTTTTTCTCGGCGATGACGGTGGCGGCGCGCTCGACGGCTTCCTTGAGCACGTCGGTGAGTTGGACATTCTCGCCGGAGCGGGTTTTCATCAGTTTGCGGTCCTCGCCGAGGATCGATCCGAACGCCACATGCTGGAAATCGCCGGTCAGGCCCCAGCGGGCGGCGGCATCGAAGAGTTGGCGGAAATGAAGTTGTTGCGGCACGCCCACGACATACCAGATCCGGTTGGCGTGCCATTCATCGATGCGGAAGTGGATCGTGGCGAGGTCGGTCGTGGCATAGAGGAAGCCGCCGTCCGCCTTGCGGATGATGGCCGGGTTGTCCGTCCAGACGCCATCCTTTTGGGTCATGAAGGGGTCGTCTTGCGGCGCTTTGGCACCATCGGAAAAGATGCAGATCGCGCCCTGGCTCTCGCGGGCGAGACCCCTCTCCAGCAGATCTCCGACCAACCCGGCCAAGCGGCCATTGTAATAACTCTCGCCCAGCCAATGATCAAAGCGGACATCCAGCGTGTCGTAGATTTTCCGCAGGCCGCGTTTCGATACCTCGATGCACTGCCGCCAGATGGCCAGGTTTTCCTCGTCGCCAGCCTGGAGTTTCACCAATTCGCTCTTGCAGGTTTCCAGCACGGCCGGATCCACCTTGGCCGCGGCGTTCACCTCGCGGTACACGCGGACCAGTTCGCTGATGGGATCGGTTTCCAGCGCGGTCGTATCCAGCAGCGTTTTCCAACCGTGGAGAATCATCCCGAACTGGGTGCCCCAGTCACCGATGTGGTTGTCGGCGATCACCTTGAAACCGAGGAAACGGGCGATGCGGCACAGCGCGTCGCCGATGATCGTCGAACGGATGTGGCCGACGTGCATCGGCTTGGCCACGTTGGGCGCGGAGAAATCGATCACCACGGTTTGGCCTGCGCCGACGGGGGAAACCCCGAGGTTTTCATCGCGGAGCAATTCGCTGGCACGGGCGGCATAGGCGGTTGGCAGGATGCGGAAATTGATGAATCCCGGCCCGGCAATGTCCGCGCTGGCAAGACCGTCGAGTTGCAGGTGGCCGATGATTTCCTGGGCCAACGAGCGCGGGTTGGTCTTGCGTAGTTTGGCGAGTACCATCGCCGCATTGGTCTGATAGTCGCCGAACCGCAAGTCTGCGGCGGCGGTGACCGCAGCGACGGCGGGCTCACCGAGCACCGCGGTCAGGGCGGCGGCAAGGCGTGATTCGAGATCCTGGAGAAGCGTCATGGCGAATGGTGGTGGTGGGCCCGGGCGGATTCAAGCACCGGGCGGCACCACACGGGACGGCCTGGCGGCGAGAATGGCAAGAATATCATCGTTTGTTTCCGCCGCGGCCAATTGCCGCCGGACCTCGCCCTTGGTGAACATCTTGGCGATCGACGCCAAGGTCCGGAGGTGGAGGTGATAGTCGATACCCGGAACGACAAATAGAACGATGAAATGAACCGGCGAATGATCGAGCGCCTCAAAATCCAGCCCCACCTTCGAGCGTCCGAAAATTGCCACCACCTCGTCAATCTCGTTGGAAAACGCATGGGGAATCGCCACCCCGGAACCAATGCCGGTGCTCACCAAGTCCTCACGGGCTTTCAGCGCGGCGAGAATCGGTGCCCGTTGCGCCTGCGGCAAACCGCCACTGCCCACCAGATGGTCCACCAATTCGGTGATCGCCGCCCAGTGTTCATGCGCCTTCATGTCAAGGATGATCCGGTCCGCACTGAGCAATTTGGACAGCTTCATAAATGCATTACCCTATCCGACCAGCGTTCCGGGTGGGGCAAGTGGGTATCGCCCGCCCCCCACGGTTGGCAAGCGGATTTCCTCTCCCTATCCCGCCGCTCACATCAGACTGGCCCCGGCCTCGGCGAGTTCGGAACGCTCGCCGCGGTTGAGCGCCACATGGGCGGCAAAGGGCTGGCCCCTGAGCCGGTTGCTGGTGTACACCAAACCGTTGCTGCGGCTGTCCACATAGGGATTGTCGATCTGCTCCGGGTCGCCGACCATCACCAGCTTGGAATCCCGCGACATGCGGGTGACGATGGTTTTGGCTTCCTGTGGCGTGAGCTGCTGGGCTTCGTCAAGGATGAAAAACCTGTTAGGAATCGAGCGGCCGCGGATATAACACAACGCCTCGATTTCCAGGATGCCCTGTTCCATGAGGATTTCGTAGGGTTTTTTGGCGGCGGCAGGGGCGCTCTTCTGTTGTTTGCGGCGCGGGCCGAGCGGCGTGGCGGGACGCATCAGCAACTCCAGCGCGTCGTGGATCGGTTGCAACCATGGACGCATTTTCTCGTCGAGCGAGCCAGGCAGGAACCCGAGTTGTTCGCCCATGGCGACCACCGGGCGGCTCACAGTGATGCCGTGGTAGCGGCGGTTGAACATCTCATGGAGGCCGGCGGCCACAGCGACCAGCGTCTTGCCGGTGCCGGCGCGGCCATAACATGTCACCAGCGATATCTCGGGGTTGAGCAGCGCGTCGATCAGGCAGCGCTGGCCGAGATTGAGCGGCTTGAGCGATTGGCCGTCCGGGATCTTGAGCGATTCCGGAATGTTGAGACGGACGAGCTTTCCGTTAGACCCGAGGCGCGCCGGCATCGTTTGCCGCTCACCCGCGACTAACAAAACGTATTCGTTGACCGCCACGTCATGGAGACGGGCCGGGGCGAGGGTGATTTCGCCGGCGCTGGCGAAGCGCTGGAGTTCGCTGGAATCCGCATCGATACGGCGGACCTCGTAGTTGGAGATCTCGCGGGCATCCACCTTGTCGTTGAGATAATCCTGGCATTCGATGCCGGCGGCGCGGGCCTTGAGTTGGAGGTTGATGTCCTTGGTGACCAACACCACCGGCGCCGTATTGTGCTGCATGAGCAGCAGGCAGGCCGCCATGATCCGGTGGTCCACCCGCTCGCGGTCGGGAAAAATCCGGTGGAAACGCTGCATGAGTTGCGAGTCCCGTGGCGAGCACGCCGGATCGTAAATCACCAAACGCACGGTGCCCCCGCCCTCGGTGGTCACGCCGTGGGTCACCTGGTCGGTGCTGGAAAACATTTCCGACAGGCGGCGGTGGACCCGCCGCGAGTTCGCGCCGCGTTCGCTCTGCTCGGACTTGAATTTGTCCAGTTCGGCCAGCACGTCCACCGGGATGCACAGGTGGTTTTCCTTGAAGTGTTCGAGTGAGGCTGGATCGTGCAACAGAACGTTGGTGTCCAGCACGTAGTTCTTGACCATTTGCGACGGTGCCGTGAGGCCGAAATCCGCCGGTTGGGGCAAGCCGCCCGCCGCCCGCCGCCGCTTCGCAACGCCGCCG
>Ga0073936_10007407_pt1 | contig 14179 bp, 8 predicted proteins | sample AliMusrvi5mmetaG_FD_87041 | JGI IMG/M metagenome (GOLD analysis project Ga0073936, IMG submission 87041) | Freshwater lake bacterial and archeal communities from Alinen Mustajarvi, Finland, to study Microbial Dark Matter (Phase II) - Alinen... | ecosystem: Environmental > Aquatic > Freshwater >... | reverse complement strand
GTGTTGTCCTGATCCACCACCGAGATTTGCGGGGCGGTGAATTCCAAGTGCACCGGTGCGGCGGCCGGGCTCCACGTTTTGCCGCTATCGGTGCTGAGTTCGAGGAACACGTCGAAGAAGCTCGACACGCTGAAGCCGCCGGCACCGCCGCCACCGCCATCCGCACTCGCACGGACGGTGTGTTTACCGAGCGTTGCCTTGCTCGGGCTTTCACGCAGCATCATCCCGGAGGGCAGCGTGCCGCCCGATAGATCGAGGTTGAGCATTTCGGTGTCGAAGTTGCTGGTTCCGTCGGAATACGTGCCGGTGGCTGTGAAGCTCACGCTGCATGCGGCGTCGCAGTCCACATCGACTGGAGTGCCGTCGGCCGGGACCAAATGAAAATGGCAGCGGCCATTGCTGGGGATGACCACCGGGGGATTGGTCGGCGTAGGCAACGGTGGACGGAAGGTGCTGAGTTCGGGGAAGATGTCGAAGAAACTCATGCTGGCGCCGTTGGCAAAGGGTGTGGTGAAATCGAGATCGCCGTTGTTAGGCCAGAGTTCGAATTGTCCCGGCAGTGGCCAGGAATTGTCCGCCGCCAAGCTGGCCGCGGGCGGGGCATCGCATTGCAAGTGCAGAGGCCCGTCGAACGCTTGCCATGTCATGCCACTGTCGAGGCTGATTTCGGTGAACACATCGAAAAAGCTGCTCACGCGATATGAGCTTGGGCGCGAAGGCAGGGTCGGACTTTCATGAATGCGGGTTTGTCCGCGCGATGGCAAGGTCGGGCTTTCGCGGATCATCACGCCGCTTGGCAGGTTACCGCCGGAGAATTCGAATTGGCGTATTGTGATGTCATAGACGCTTTCGCCGGTGAATCCACCATTGCCGGGCTTCAAGTCATAACGGCAGAATGAGTCGCAGTGCACCGGCGTATAGGACACTCCACCATCCGCGGAGTAGAGAAAATCCACGGTTCCGTTATCGATGACCGTCGTGGTGTTACCAGGCGAGGGCAGGACCACGGGCGGTGCAGAGGTGCGCTTCTGCTCCTTATAATCAACCATGATTTTCGTGAAGTTGAGCGACACGCTGCTAGAGCACTGTGGGAGAAGACCACCGGGCGGCACGGTGAATCGATCGAGTTGCACCTGGGTGGCGGAGGCTGATAGCATGTCCGGCGGGGATTCACAGGCTTCGAGATGGATCGGACTGCAGAGCGGCGTCCATGTTAGACCGCTATCAAGGCTGACTTCCGTGAAAATGTCGAAGAAACTGCTGATCCGGTAGCCGCCATCCGTGACCCGCACGGTGGTTTGTCCGGTGGAGTGGAGAGTCGGGCTTTCCCGAAGCATCACGCCGGAGGGCAGCGTTCCGCCTGATAGATCCAACTGGGTGCACTCCTGGGTTATGCTGCTGCCCGAGGAGTCTGACGAAGCCGAACTGTGCAAGGTCACCGATGCGTCACAGGCCACGGAACTGATGGTGGCACCGCCGTCAAGGGTGAGATCGAACGCAACCGGTGCGCTGAAGAGCAAATCCGTGGGGGTCCCGTAGTCGGGATGAATCAGGATCCCTCCGGGAGGGCTCGTGCTCTGCGCTTGGGATGCCAGGGCAAATGCGCGAATCCCCGTCTGGCCGGCCGAACAGAAGAACTGGCTGTCAGGAGCGCGGTAATCGAGGGCGACCGGCACCCAGTCAGTGCGGCAGAAACATGCGGCATGCAGCGCGCGCAGTTGCAAACGCACGGCATCGGCGGCTGGCGACCACGTTTGTCCACCGTCCAGACTGACTTCGGTGAAAACATCAAAAAAACTATCCATGCGGCAGGCGGTGGCACCGGGCAGGCGTTGGGTGGTGCAGCGGCCCAGCGATTGTTTGGTCGGGCTTTCGCGGATCATCATGCCGGTGGGCAGCGTGCCGCCTGATAGATCGCAGGCGAGCAACTCGGTGTCGTAAACCCTCTTGGCGGTCCAATCGCCGAAGCTGCCGTCGGGTGGCGGGAGCGGCGTCACCTGCATCGATGTGGAGGCCGGGCAGGTGTATGCGGTCCAGGTGCTGCCGTAGTCGCTGGAGATTTCGCAGGAGGCGTTGCAGGCGATGGTTTGGGCTTGCGCCAGCACGCCGTAAAATGGGAGGGGTTGGGAACTGGCGAAGGAATCCAGGCGCAAATTGCGTACCAGCACGCCATTCGGGCAGTCGATGGGACTATCTAACGGCAGCATTCCGAAGCTGCCGTCGCGCGGCGGCAGATAGGCGTTGGCCAAGATGTTTTCCTGCTCGACGTAGGGCCGCAACGCAAGGTGCAGCGTGGAGTCGGCGGGCGTCCAATTCAGCCCGCCGTCGGTGCTGAGTTCGAGGAAAACGTCGAAGAACGAGCTAATCATATAGCCGCCGGGCACCGTGCGCACCGAGGTCCTGCCGAGCGAGGCCTTGGTCGGGCTTTCGCGGATCATCACCGGGCTGGGGCCGCCGGTGGTGAAATCGAACGAGAGGCATTCCATCGGACTTTCGCCGCTGCTGTTAGAACTGACGACGAAGGTATCGCTGGTATTGCCGTTGTTGGTGAGCGTGTACGGGAAATAGATGATCTTGCCGTCTTTGGCCAGCGTGCCGGTCACGGTGCCACCCAACGTCACGGTTTCAGAGGTTCCCGGCGCGGGCAGCGGCGCGCGGACGTCGGCCGGACGAAAACTCAAATCGCTGATGACCACACCGCTGCTGCCAAACGACACGCTGGCGTCGCTGTCACAGGCATAGTCGGCGGGCATCGGGAAACCGGCGTTGGTGAAGAAGTGCGACGGGCTCTCGCGGAGGATGGCACAATTGCAGGCCCCGTTGGAGCATGGGCTCCAGTCTTGGCCGCCATCAAGGCTGATTTCCGTGAAGATGTCGAAGAAACTGCTGATCCGGTATTGGTTGTCCGGTGCCTGGCGCAGCGAGCTGCGGCCCAGCGATTGCTTCGTTGGGCTTTCGCGAATCATCACGCCACCCGGCAACGATCCACCCGATAGATTGAGTGATAGCATCTCGGTGTCGAAGTAACGGACCGCGCCATCATCGAACAAACTTGTCACTTCTTCGCTGCAAGTGGCGGCGCTCTCGAAGGGTTGGAAGCTGCTGCCGCCGTCCAGCGACAACTCGCCGGTGACGCTGACGGAAGTGCTGACCGTCAGTGCACCGCCGGGCGGCGGCGGGGGCAGCGACGATGTCGGATTGCGCAGCGCCAGGTTGCGGACGACCGCGCCGTTGGCAAACTCCATCGCAGTGGCGCAACGATGCACCGAGCCACTTGGGGGCAGCATCGCTGCGGCGCACGCGGTCTCCACCGAGGGCGCGGAGAGTCCGCATTGCGCCACCGCCATGGCCGCCCGCCAGCTTTGGCCGCCATCCATACTCAACTCGAGGAAAACGTCGAAAAAGCTGTCGATGCGATAGGCGTTGCTGCTGTCGATCTTGCGGATCTTGGTTGTGCCGGTGGATTGCAGGGTTGGACTTTCGCGCAACAGCATGCCGGTGGGCAACGAGCCACCCGAGAGATTGAGTTGCAGCATCTCGGTGTCATAACGCAGCGACCCGTCGGAGTCCGTAACGGCGCTCACCTGCACTTGCACCGCCGCGCTCATCGCGACGGGTTGGAACGAGGAACTGCCATCCAAGCACACCATCGCCCGCGCGCTGGTGCCGTAACTCTGCACCACCGTCGTGCCCGCCGCTGGTGGTGCTTGCAACACCGCTGGCGGCGACAAGCGCAAGCCGCTGAGTTGTACCGGCGGCAATCCCGCCGGGCCCGCAAAGCTGATGTCTTGAGCGCAATCCAGCGTGCCGGTCGGCGGCAACAGCAGCGACGACGGAAAATTCGCCAGAGTCGCCGGCAGCACCGGGACATGCGGGGTGCCCGCCGTTTGGGCCGCCAGGGAGGCGGCAAGACAGACCGCAAGGCTGGCAGAAAAGACGCACGGAGGCAAGCGGTAGGCAAAATGTGGGGCTTTCAGGTTCATACGTTTGGGTTGGGTTTGACCACTTTGGCGAGGGCGGGTACGCCTCGCCACTTCAGGCCATTCTCGATCCCTTCCACAGCCATTCAGTGATGTCAATGAATAAATTTCATAAATCACCTTTTTTTCTTCAATGATTGAATTCCCTTTGGAGTGCAGGAGGAAATGGGCCGTCGTTCCGGGGACTGTTGCCGGAGCGGCAACGGAGCGGCGGCAATTCGCGAGTGTTTATTCTTGATTTGGGACGGGGTTGCCGCCTATTTCTTGGGGGCAATGACCCGTTGGTGGCGCATGATGTTGGAGGAGCCGTATCGGATGTTTTTTCCGCTGGGGATGCTGGCGGGGATGGGCGGCGTACTGCTGTGGCCGCTGTACTATGGGCAATGGCTCGGCTTCAATCCCATCGACGCGCACCCGCGCCTGATGATCGAGGGCTTCCTGGGTGCGTTTGTGCTGGGGTTTCTCGGCACCGCCTTTCCGCGGTTGGCGGGCAACCGCGGGTGGTTTGGCGCGGAGCTCCTGCTGCTTCTGAGTTTGTGGGCCGCAGGGGTGTGGAGCGCAGCGACAGGCCGCGTGGCGCTGGCCGACGGGACCTTTGCGCTGCTGCTGGGCGTGCTGTTTTGCGGACTGGCGCTGCGCTGGGCCTGCGGTCATCGCGACACGCCGCCGCCAGGGTTTGCGCTGGCGCTCAGCGGCTTGCTAGGTGGGGCGGTGGCGTCCGGCTGTCTGGCCTTGGAGCACGGAGTGTGGCTCGGTGCGAGCGGCCAGGCGTGGGCGAAGCTGTGGCTGTTTCAGGGGTTTTTGCTGCTGCCCTTGATGGGCATCGGGCCGTACCTGCTGCCACGCTTTTTCGGTCTGCCCAGCAGCCACTCGTTCGACGGTTCGCCGCGCCCGCCGCCCGGGTGGTGGCCGCGGGTCGGCGCGGCGGGGTTTTGGGGACTGCATCTGGTCGCCAGTTTCGCGCTCGAAATCCATGGCTACCCGTTGATCGGCCAGTTGCTGCGGGCCATCGTCATCGGGGTCTGGTTTGCCCTGGAATCCCCGGTCTTCCGCCGCGGGAAAATCCCCTCCACCACCGGCAATGTGGTGCGACTGGCCATCGTCGGCATGCTCCTGGGCTGGGGCGCGGCGGCTTTCTGGCCGAATGCACGGGTCGGCAGCCTGCATTTGGTTTTCGCCTCCGGGTTCGGCTTGGTGACGCTGGCGGTCGCCACCCGAGTGGTCCTCGGCCATGCGGGAAAACATGACTTGCTGGTCGGCCGGATGCGCTGGCTGCGCTGGACCGCGGGTCTGGTGATCCTCGCGGCCACCACCCGCATGAGCGCGGATTTTCTGCCGCCCGTGCGCATTTCCCATCACATCTATGCCGCCTGGACCTGGACGCTGGGCGGGACGATTTGGTTAGCAGCCCTAACCAAATATCTGTGGCAGCGCGACGCCGAGCCGCCGCCGCGCTCCAACTGTCCGCGTCGGCGCTGAGCGATCCCGCTGCGGATTAGCGGTGATGGACATGGGGTTCGGGATGCTTCGAGAAGACCGCCAACGTGGTCTCTTCGAGAAACGCGCGGGAATTCTCTCGCAGTTTCACAAACCCCTCGTGCAGCGGGCAGGGATCGCCGTTGCCACACCAATCCAGACTGTATGGACACAGACTTTCTTCCTGCGAGCGTCCAAACAACGAGACAATGTCAATCAAGCGAATCTCACCAGGCGGCTTGGCCAGACGATACCCGCCACCCGGCCCGGTCGTCCCGATCACCAATCCCGCCGAGGAGGCCTGACTCAGCAGCTTGGCCGCCAAGGCCGCAGGGATCTTGCGCGCCCGGCCAATTTCGCTCGACGAAATGGCCGGAGCATCCGCTTGGTCCCGTTCCGCAAGATAACTAATGACTGACACAGCCTGCCGAGCGAGTTTTCCGTAACGCAACATGCGTCAGGCAAGTCCCACCCGCACCAACAATCAAGTACAAAGTGAAATAATGAGCGAATTTTCCTGATGGCTCTGCCTATGATAGGACCATCCCCTGTGCGAACGCCGTTCCTTCTGGCGGAGCGAATATCCTGGAAAGCCAATGTTTCAACCCGCAGCCCCTCCATCACCGTCGTCCCTTGCCGCCGATGCCGGCCTGAGCAGCAGCACGAGCCAGGTTGAATTTCGTTAGATTCACGACCATTCCGGAAACCTCGCCTGCCACTCAGCCAGCGCGCGGCGGATGTCATCCGCCTCGCGAGTGGGACTCAATTCCCAGGTGAGCGGGCAGCCGGCAGGGAAAAACCGCAGAATCGCCGGGTAATTCAGCGTGCCCGAAAACGGCACCCGGTGATCGCGCGCCGGCCACTCCACATCATGCACGTGGCCGCCCATCAGATGCGGGGCGATGCGCCCCAGCCATTCGGAGTGATCGAGCAAACCGAGGTTGTGCTTGAGTTGGACATGGCCGAAGTCATGCCAGTAGCCCACCCACGGATTGTCGGCGAAGTGGTCTTGCAGACGCTCCATCTCGCGCTCGTTGGGCATGTCCTCAAAGTGCGAGCGCGATTCGATGGCGAGCTTGACCCCGACCTCGGCAGCCCGCCCGACAATGGCCGCGAGGGCATCAAGCGCCCGATGATAGTACAGCGGCGCGACCTTCTCGCGATTCCTGACAAACGCCAGCTTCGCCTTCACATAGTCCGGGTGGGTCTGGCGGCCTGCCGCCACCATCGCGGTGAGCCGCTGGCTCCACTTCTTCGGGTTGAGCGGCACAGAGCCCATGTGCAGGACCAGGTATTGCGCCTTGAACTCCGCCGCCAGATCCAGCGTGCGGAAACTCAAATCCAATGCCCGTTGACGTTCAAACGGCCGATGCGAGGTGAATTCGTAGGCATCCGGCGCATCAATCATCACCTCCACCGGCGACGGAAAAAAATTGTGGACTCCGGCGCAGGTGAAAATCCCGCGTTGGAACGCCTTGCGGATACCTGGCACCTTCGCCACACTCATGCCGTGCGACAGCTCGATGTGGGAAAACCCCAGCGCGACAATCTCCTCAATCATCGCCTCACCATCCGTATGGCGGCTGTTGTTCCAACATGATGAAAAGGCAAGCATGACGTCAAACCCGCGCGTAGCGAGGCGCGCGCAGCATGCCCCAGCCCACCCGCCAGCACAAGCACCGAGTCGCCGATCATGGGGCCAGCGAATATCGAATATAGGGTCAGAAAAAAATTACGAGCACCGAGTCGCCGATCATGGGGCCAGCGAATATCGAATATAGGGTCATATCGAATATAGGGTCAGAAAAAAAATTACGATTGTGCTTGCGTTGAGTCCGGCATGGGGTAGGTTTCGAGCAGTCGCCACTCAGATCGTTGCGACAACCACACTAAGCCAAATATTAACACGACCATGAGACGCGCGCGCTGGCTGGCCCCGTGGAAGGATTCGACCGAACGCCCGGTGATCTACCACTGCATCACGCGGGTGGTGGAACGCCGTTTGGCATTCGGGCAGGAGGAGAAGGAGCAGTTCCGAACGTATATGAGGATGTATGAGAATTTCTCGGGCTGCCGGGTGCTGTCATATTGCCTCATGGGCAACCACGTGCACCTATTGCTGGAGGTGCCGCCGATGGCGGTGGGGGGCTTGTCGGACAATGAGTTGCTGCACCGCTTGCGAGCCGTTTACAATCGGGCGGTGGTGGATGGGGTGGCGAAGGAATTGGCGGAACTGCGGCAGGGCGTCAAGGACGGATTGGCAGACGAGTCATTGGTGCGGGAGCTTCACGAACGCTACACCTATCGGATGCATGATCTTGGGGAGTTCATGAAAACGTTGCTGCTGCGTTTCAGCCGGTGGTTCAACACCAGGAACGAGCGGACGGGGGCGCTGTGGGAATCGCGCTTCAAGAGCGTGCTGGTGGAGGACGGGTTGGCGGCGCGGACGATGGCGGCTTACATCGACTTGAATCCGGTTAGGGCGGGCATGGTGACGGATCCGGCGGAGTATCGTTGGAGCAGTTATGGGGAGGCGATGTGCGGCGGGCCAAGGGGCAACGGCAAGAAGGCGCGAGCCGGGTTGGTGCGGGCGCTGATGGCGCACAAGGGGTATGAGGCGGATGCAAGGCACTGGGCGGGGAATGTATCGAAGGACTACCGGATGTTTTTGTTAGACGAGGGCGGGGAGAAGTTGAGGGAGGTTGTGGGCGAGAGTGGGAAGCGGGAGGTGAAAGTGGTTAGGAAAGGCATGAAGAAGGAAATCGTGGAGGCGGAGTTGGCGCAGCTCGAGCGGAGCGGGGATGTGGCGCTGGGCAGGATGCTGCGGTGTCGGGTGCGGTATTTTTCGGATGGGGCGGTGATCGGGAGTCGGGCGTTTGTGGACGAGGTGTTTCGAACGTGCCGGGAGCGCTTCGGGGAGAAGCGCAAGGACGGCGCGCGGAAATTGCGGGGCAGCGGCATGGCGGCGGCCGGAAGGTTGTGGAGCGTGCGGGACTTGCGCCGAAAGGTCGGTTAGCAATTGGGGGATTTCCTCGAAATTCGCTGCGCACGTGTCGTCAGGCGAGCGAAACTGGAAAGTTTCTGTCACAATTCCGTTCGTTGGTGGCAATCATGGTTGAAACGCCATGCAAGCCGCCGCCATTCTCCCACCACCAGCCATGGACCGAACGTGCTTTTCTGAGTTGATCCGCCGCCATCACCTCATGTTGCTGTCCTACGCGCGGGCACTGGCCGGGGCCGAGGTGACCGCGCGCGAACTCGTGCAGGATGCGTTTGTCGCCGCCTGGCAAAGCCTCGGCAGGTTCGATGGCACCCGGGATTTCGCGGTGTGGCTGCGCGGCATCGTGCGCAACAAGTGGCGCGAGCATTGCCGCCTGCATGCCCGCGAAGTGAGCCTTGATGAGGCGGCCCTGTCGCGCTTGGAGGAAACGCTCGTTCCTTATGATGCGGGTGATGCCGAGCTGTTTGTCCGCCTCGCCGAATGCCGCAGCAAACTGCCGCCGCCGCTGGCCGAGGCCATCCGCGTGTTCTACGACGAAGAGCGCAGCAGCGAGGACGCCGCCACCGCCCTTGGCATGCATCCCGCCGCCTTGCGCAAACGCCTCGAACGCGCCCGCGCCGCCCTGCGCCATTGCCTGTCAACCCACCACTAACATCTAACCAATCAACCGTCATGAAACCAGCCGAAGATCCTGCCGACCGCCTGGTCGATGCCCTGCTCCGCGAGCAACACCGCAACGCCGCCGATGAGCCGCTGTTGGGGTCTATCGAAACCGCGCTCAATGCCGCCGCGCCCGCGGTGACCTCCACCGCCGCCGTCAAACGCCGCCGCCATCTGCTGCCACCTCTCGCCGCCGCTGCCGCCATGGTCCTCAGCATCGGCGGCGTGGCGTATTGGCAGGCGCGAAAAGCCCCGTCGGCACAATCCAGTCAGGCACCGTCTCAATCAGGTCGAGCAAACGAACAGGCCGATGCGGCCAAGGCGCTCCATGAAAAGAGCATCCACGAGCTTCCGAAAAAGGCGCCGCTTTTCCGATACGCAGATTTGTGGGGGGGGCACAATCAAAGTCCCTTCACGACCAGACCGGGAAGCACACTCCCGCCTCCGGCAGAGGTAGCGATGGATGCCACTCCTGCGGCGCCCGAGGCCAAACCGCAGGATGCCGCTGGCATGCATGGTCCCTTCCCGCCCGTGCCGTCGCTTGCCAAGCTCGACGAGAAGTCACTCCGCAGGGAACCGAGTTCCAGCTACACGATGCCAGATGATACAAGCTCATTTGACAGATTGCCCTCGCCGCCAGGTGCTTTGGCAAGCAACGGCGGAATGAGTGGTGGTATGGGCGGCTCAGGCAGCGGTCTTGGTCTGGGGGCTGGCACTGGTATGGGCCATGGCTTTGGCCGGGGTTCCGCCAGCCGCGATTCTAGCAGCATTGAGGCTTCGGACGCTGAAAAGCCGTCAGCCACGACCCCGCCTTGGAACGGCGGCAATGGCACAACTGCTGACAAAGGGGGTGGCAGACTTTTCGGCAGAATCCCAGGCAACGGATCCGGCGTTGGCGGCGGCGAGTCGCACGACCAATACGGAGCGCTGGTGGACCAGCCGTGGAAGAGCCCGTGGAACGACGCCCTATCCACTTTCTCCATCGATGTCGATGCCGCCTCTTACACCAACGTGCGCAACCTGCTCGCCCACGGCCGGCCGGTGCCGCCGGATGCGGTGCGCATCGAGGAATGCATCAACTACTTCGACTATCATTACGAAGGCCCCAAGGGCGATGGACCGTTTGCCGTGCATGGAACCCTCGCCACCTGTCCTTGGAAGCCGGGACATCTGCTCGCCCGCGTCGCCATCAAGGGCCGCGAAATCGCTAAGAACGCGCGCCCCGCCTCCAACCTGGTGTTTCTCATCGATGTTTCCGGCTCCATGCAGGACCCGAAGAAACTGCCCTTGCTGAAACGCTCGCTGCATTTTTTGTTAGACAAGCTCGACGAGCGCGACCGCCTCGGCATCGTCGTCTATGCCGGCCGCGAAGGTGTGGTGTTGCAGCCCACCATGCTGGATGAGCGCGGTCTATCAAAAGCGATCTCCGCGTTGGAGAAACTCGAGGCCGGTGGCTCTACCAATGGCGGGGCCGGGTTGAAGCGAGCCTATGAGATGGCCTCGCAACACATCGCGGAGGGCGGCGTCAACCGCATCATCCTCGCCACTGATGGCGATTTCAACGTCGGCACCACCGATCAGGGCGAGTTGGTGAAGTTGGTCAAGACCGAGGCGGCCAAAGGGGTGAGTCTCACCGTGCTTGGCTTTGGCTCGGGCAACCTCAATGACTCGATGTTGGAGGCGATCACCGACCATGGGCATGGAAACTATTACTATATCTCCGACGCCGCCGAGGCCAAGCGGGTGTTCTCACACAAGCTAACCGGCACGCTGGTCACCATTGCCAAGGATGTGAAGATCCAGGTCGAGTTTAATCCCGGCAAGGTGAAAGCCTATCGACTCATTGGCTACGCCGACCGGATCCTGCGCCACGAGGATTTCTCTAACGACAAGGTGGAAGCCGGCGACATCGGTGCCGGACACACCGTCACCGCGTTTTATGAAATCGTGCCGCAAGGGGCGGAAGAACCGGACACCGGCGAAGTCGATGGCTTGCGCTATCAACGTCCAGCCGGGCGCGAGGCGGTTCCCAGCGATGATTGGTTCACGCTCAAGCTCCGTCACAAACATCCCGAGGGCGATGTCAGTTCGCTGATAGAAACCGTCGTCAAGGGCGAGCCCCAGGACTGGAAGCAGGCCGGCAATGATTTCCGCTTTGCCTCCGCCGTGGCCCTCTTCGGCATGAAACTGCGGCAAGTGCCCGAAATGACGGATATGTCCTGGTCGGCAGTTGAGGAAATCGCCAGGCCCGCCCTAACAGAAGATTCGCGGGAACAGCGCGCCGGCTTCATCGAGATGGTGAGGAAACTGGCGCGGTAAGCGCCAGACCATGGAGTGCGGCGACTCGTCGCCGCCATGGGAGGGGGCGGACTTGTCCGCCGTGGTGCGGAGCTTCCATGAAGTGCCAATGGCTTGTCACCGCTTTTGGAGCAGGAAAATTTAGGGCAGGTAAATTTTCGAGGATGGAAAGAAGTTGAAGCGTGCGCGGTTGCTTCATGCTCCTATAGGTGTGGCGGTTTGGCGGATGCATGGATGCAGCGGCGAGTCAATGGTGGTCCATCGACGCTGCGCGCCGCGGCGCACAAGTCCGCCCCCTCCAAGGCGGTGGCGAGCCACCGCACTACCCAGGCAAACCATCGGCAAATGGCCAAACTCTAAGGCTGTGGCGAGCCACCGCACTCCGCGCGGTGACGAGGCATTGCGCGCGCCTCAAACTTCGGGCTTGGAAAGCGGCCCGCGTTTGCCGATGCTCCGCGCATGCCCCAACCCCACATCGACGTGCGCTACGTCGCGAACCTCGCCCGGCTGCAACTCAGCGACGGCGAAGTCGCGACGTTTCAGGTCCAGCTAGATGCCATTCTCGGCCACGTCGAGACGCTCTCCCAACTGGACGTCAGCGGCATTGAGGCGACCGCCCATGCGGTGCCGGTGTTCGGACGGATGCGCTCGGACGAGCCACACGAAAGCCTGCCACTGACCGCGGTGCTGCAAAACGCGCCAGACCAGTCCCAAGGCCAATTCCGTGTGCCCAAGGTGGTGGCCGACGCCTGACACTCTAACATTTTTCCGCATGACCCTCAGTTCACTTCGCCAGCAACTCCTCGCCGGGGAAACCACGCCCGCCGCCATTCTAGCCCGGCTCGCCGGGGCCATCGCCGCCCGCGATGGCCGCACCGGCGCATACCTTTCCCACAATTTGGAAATCGCCATGGCCGAGGCGGCGAGTGCCGATCTTTCCCTGCCACTGGGCGGCATCCCAATCGCCATCAAGGACAACATCAACGTGCTGGGCCAACCTTGCACCTGCGGCTCGCGGTTTCTGGCTGAAAACTACCGCTCGCCCTACGACGCCACCGTCATCCGCAAGCTGCGGGCCGCCGGCGCCATCCCTTTCGGGCGCATGAATCTCGATGAATTCGCCATGGGCTCCTCGACGGAAAACTCCGCTTTGCAGACGACCCGCAACCCGCACGATTTTGAGCGGATTCCCGGCGGTTCCTCGGGCGGGTCTGCGGCCGCCGTCGCCGATCTCACGGCCGTCGCAGCGCTCGGGTCGGATACCGGCGGCTCGATCCGCCAGCCCGCATCGCATTGTGGCGTGGTCGGCTTGAAGCCGTCGTACGGCCGCGTGTCGCGCTATGGCTTGGTCGCCTTTGCCTCGTCGCTGGATCAGATCGGCCCGCTCACCCGCTGCGTGGAGGACGCCGCGCGCATCCTGCAAATCATCGCCGGGCCGGATCCGTTGGATTCCACCTGTCTTGAGGCGCCGGTTCCCGACTATCTCAGCGGCCTCGATGACGGCGTGAAAGGACTCAAGCTCGGCCTGCCCAAGGAGTATTTCGGCGGGGGCATCGATCCGGGCGTGCGCCGCCAGGTGGAGGCCGCCGTGCAGGCGCTCGCCGCCCGAGGGGCCGAGGTGGTGGATATTTCCCTGCCGCATACCGAGTACGCCGTGGCCACGTATTATGTCATCGCCCCGGCCGAGGCATCGTCGAACCTCTCGCGCTTCGATGGCATCCGCTACGGCCATCGCGCCAGCAGCCCGGCCGACATTCTCGACCTCTACAAACGCTCACGCGAGGACGGTTTCGGTCCCGAAGTGAAACGCCGCATCATCCTAGGCACCTATGTGCTGTCGTCCGGCTACTACGACGCCTACTATAACCGCGCCCAGAAAGTCCGCACCCTCATCCGCCGCGATTTCGAAGCCGCCTTTGGCCGCGTCGATGCCATCCTCTCCCCTGTGGCACCCACCCCGGCGCGCAAACTCGGTGGCACGACCATCGATCCGCTGCACGAGTATCTATCGGATATTTTCACGCTGGCGCCCAATCTCGCCGGCATTTGTGCCATCTCGGTTCCCTGTGGCGTCACCGCGTTTGATGGCGGCACGGCGCTGCCGGTTGGCTTGCAGATCCTTGGACCGCACCTGGGGGAGGCGATGTTGCTGCGCATCGCCCGCGCTGCCGAGTCGCAGCCGTGAAACATTGCTGGCAAAACCCTCAAACTTGTTGCGTAGTGTATCCCTATCGGGTTGCAATCCGTTTCACAGCCATCTATCGTCAAGACCCGCCCATGAAGCCGCTCCCTCCGCTTGTCCTGCTCACCCTCGTCTGCCTTGCCGGCTCCTGCTCCAAGCGCCCAACCCATGCGGCGGCAAGCGGGCCGGTCGCTGGGGAAACGCCGGCCGCAAGCTATTGCCTGCCAGCGTCCACGGCCTGGTCGGAGGAGGAATACACGCAGTGGATGACCCGCGCGGAGTTACAGTTCTTCCAGGAGCAGACTCCGCGGGGTCAGTACTTCGCACACGTCGAAGGCCGCAACAACGCCGGGCTAAGCGAGTTTCGCGCCGTGCGCAAGCCCTTGCCCACGGATCAATATATCGAGGCCGCCGTTTTCTGGGGCATCGACGACAAGGCCGTCTTCGACACGGAATTGCGCCTGCTCCGCGCCGGCTTTGTCCGCAAGAGCATGCAGGTATTTGTCGATGCCTCAGGCAGCGCCCTGCATCAGCTCGTCTGGCTCAAGCCCGTCGGTAGCTCGCCCGCCCCCACCCAAGAAG
>Ga0073936_10007406_pt1 | contig 14180 bp, 15 predicted proteins | sample AliMusrvi5mmetaG_FD_87041 | JGI IMG/M metagenome (GOLD analysis project Ga0073936, IMG submission 87041) | Freshwater lake bacterial and archeal communities from Alinen Mustajarvi, Finland, to study Microbial Dark Matter (Phase II) - Alinen... | ecosystem: Environmental > Aquatic > Freshwater >... | reverse complement strand
GATAAAAACCGGGTTACGGACGATCGGTGCGGGATGACGGAAGAGAGGATGCAGTTCTCGATTTCCGGATGACGTTGGAGGCAATCCCGGAGGATCTTCACGGAAAGGAATGGGAATTGATGCAACTCAGCAAGCTCGCCATGGCGGAAGAGTGCGAGCTTCTTGTTGGTATTCCCCAGGTCGATGATGAGGTCCATGATGAGAAGTGACGAGTGACGAATGATGAGTGACAGATGACTAATGACAGTATCGTTATAAATGAATAACGGCAGAGAATTCATACTGCAACTCGTCATTCGTCACTCGTCACTCGTAATTCCTTCCAAAGGTATTGGTTTTTTCAAAAACATTCGTACATTTGCAGTCCCGAATTTTACAGGGAGGTCTGGCGTCGTAGCTCAGATGGTAGAGCAGAGGACTGAAAATCCTTGTGTCACTGGTTCAATTCCAGTCGATGCCACAGAAAAAAAAATAGCAGAATAGCAAAATGGCGAAATGGTGAAAACCGGTTCGCCATTTCGCATTTTATGGGTTTGGAAATCACGTTTTTGTAGCAAGCCGCAACGACCAAAGCCGTCACCTTCTCCACTTTATCACGGGTTGTCTTTGAGTAACAATTCTCCCTTGATCAGCCATGATATGCCGAAGGCTATCAGGGCAAGCCATTCTAACCAAAATACCGGTTTTAATTTATTTAATGCGGTTGATGTCTTCAAAAAGGCCATATAAAGTGCAATCAAAGCAATAAAAACCAAAATTAATATCCCACAAACCACATACACTTTGTTCCTCATCCTCTTTTTATCTGTTTTAACTCCTTTGCTTTTCGTGAACTGGAATATGGATAGCCATGCCAATAATATGAAAAAGGAAGCGGCACAAACTAAATGAACGATGTCACGGACATCGCTTAACGGCAGATGAAAAATCGCACAACTGTTTGCACTCGTATCGTTTGTAGGGAAAAAGGCTATGCCCAGTGCACATATTCCTGCCAGCGTTGTTGCAATATTATCTTTTATGTCGTCAGGGTACCCTTTATAAGCAAGTAAGAACATGGCTACAGCACACAGGATGCCCACAAACAAACTGCCCGTAACTGTGTAGTAATAATCACTGTTTGAATCTTGTATGTAGTGGCAATTGCCGAATAAAAAATTCCCAACAAGCATTGCGGCGGGTAATAAGATCCCAAGCCAGCCTATCGTTTTCCGCAACGTCAGAAATGAAATTATTCTTGGGTCAGGTTTAATCAGGTTTGCCATAATGTGCCGTTTAATTTATTGACAAACAAATGTAATAAGTTTTTTCATTTTTTTCTGATAACCGGTGCAGGAGTCTGTTTACGCAACCCGCTGAAAATGTTATCTGTTTTTCTTTGGTCACCATGCGTGCCGGCTGCGTCAATCCATAAGCAGGCACTGCAGGGTATTGTCGCGACAGAGGTGATTTCAGCTTTGAACAGACGATCAAATGCCGATAATTATTCAGGGTAGAATCAAACGTGACAAAGCGCGACATCAGCTTTTGTGCAGCATAACCAAAATCATAGTTTCAGGTTTTCTTAGTTTGTAATTGAAACATTTTTAATGGGGCAAATTAATCTCAAAACTCCACCTTTAATATCCAAAAGGTACATTTTGACCGTCTAAAAGGTACATTTCTAATTTTTTGGGCTATTTTTGCCAACGTATGGTACGAATCGTAATCTTATTGGCACCGGTATTTATGTCATTATTCTGGGCAATCACCCTGATGAGTGATCATAAAGGCCATCATTTATCCCGAAGGTACCTTTCGGTATTCATGCTGGTGCCTGCCCTGGTTTTATTCTGCCACTTTCTGTATTTTGCCCCTTTTCCCGAATGGTATGTCTGTTTTGATCTGCTTCTGCAGTTTTTTGGCATGATGGTTTTTCCGCTGTACCATATTTATTTCAGGCTGCTAACCGTGGATGATAAAATTTCATTCAAAAAACACATACGGTTCCTTCTTCTCCCGCTGGCAATCTTCATTGTTTACACAATTGCCGTTTTCAATGCCCCTTTGCCGGAATACAAGGCATGGCTATTTAATAAAATCATCAATCCGGGGTCGCAGTCCATTAAATTTCTGCATGTTGCACGAATAATGCTGCAAATTGGTTTTCTAATCCAATGTATCTATTGTATAGTCGCCAATCATATCCTTATCAATAAATATGCAGACCGGGCTGTGAAGTTTTATTCGGACATGCGCGATGCCAAAGCAAAGTATGCCCGAATGCTGAATTTGTCCATAATCGTGTCGGGCATGGTTACCCTGGCCCTTGTTGTGGTTGGACGCACATTCTTAATGACAGCGGATGAAATGATTTTTATGGGATGGTCAGTCTTAACGGTTGCCGTGTATCTCATCGGCAGCCTGGGGGCGAAACAGAAGGTGATCAATCCGGACATGGAGCTGCCAATGGAAGATGAACCTGCCCAATTGGTAAAGCAAACGGTTATTGAGCAGGATATTTTTATTAATAAAATCATGTCGGAATTCAGGGAAAACAAGATCTACCTGAATAGCGACCTGACCATCCATGATCTGGCAAAAATTGTCGGGACAAACAGAACGTACCTTTCAGCTGCCATTAACCAGAACTTCAATCAGAACTTCTGTGCCTTTGTTAATGGTTACCGTGTGACGGAACTGGAGCGCATAATGCTTGAAAATCCTGACTATTTGCTGGACCAGTACGTTTTGCTTTGCGGTTTCGGGTCGGTGAATTCGATGAAGCGCTCGGTTTCAGCCAGTAAAGGGATGTCATTTAGTAATTTCAGGTCAACGCTGCTGATGAAAAAGGGGGCCTGAAAACAGGGTGTAACTATGCTATCGAAAAGTGGTTGTTTTTGATAGCCCAAACGATTAATTCGCCAATATTCCTGACATCGGATTTGTGAAAAATATTGGCACGGTGCACTTCGACCGTTTTCACACTGATAAACAGTTTATCTGAAATTTCCTGCGAAGTTAAACCCTTGCAAACCAAATCCAGAACTTCCAGTTCGCGTTGCGTCATCCGATCGGGGCCCGTTGAGAAATTAACTGACCGGAAGGCCATCTTCTGCAATATTTCCTGGCTGAAGTAATTGCCTCCTGCATACACGGTTTGAATGGCCTGCTGAAGCTCGTACTTGTTGGATTTTTTTAATATAAAACCTTTTATCCCTGCATTGATCATGTGCGTGTAGTGGGTCGTATCCGAAAACATCGTAAGGGCGATAACATTCAGGTTTGGGTTGATCCCGATTGCTTTTCGTGTTGTTTCAACCCCGTCGATTACAGGCATGTTAATATCCATTAACACCACATCAGGAAACGAATTTTGAAGAAATTCCAGGAATAACAACCCGTTTGATGTGTCAAATACAACTTCAAAATGCTCGATCTGTCCTAAAACAAGCCTGATGCCTTCCCTGAAAAGGTCGTGGTCATCGATTATTGCTATCTTAATTTGCTTCATCGATGAGAACCTCCTGGTAGGGAATTTTTATTGTTACCTGCATCCCTTTGTTTTGCTGACTTTCAAAAGTAACAATTCCTTCAAAGGAATGAATGCGGCTTTCAATATTTTTCAATCCCATGCCTTGTTTTGCCACAATTTTTTCTTCAACAGCAAACCCAACACCGTTGTCCTTGTAAATAAGATGGAGGAGATCTCCCGATAGGAAAATATCAATGGTAATCAGGGTTGCGTTCGCGTGTTTTATCGTATTGTTGATCAATTCGGAGATTGTACGGTAAATTGTCAGTTCTTTCTTCAGATCGAAACGGCTGAACTTTTCAAAGTTTATATCAAACTTAATATTGTCGCTGATCTTTATCTCGCTTAAAAAATTTTCCAGGGCCGTGATCAGCCCATGTTTTTCAAGAATGTGGGGGCTGATATTGTGAGAAATTCGTGACATGTCGGCTATGGCATTATCCATGATGTCTTTAAGCTTCGATTCAATAGCATTTTTGCCCGCAAGTTCCTTTGCATCAATATAAGCCTGGAAATAAAGCTTTGCGGCCGATAATAATGGTCCAACGCCATCGTGTAAATCGGCAGCTATCCGTTTACGCTCTTTTTCTTCTGTCTGAATAACCGTTTCGATCATTTGCTGCTGAATTTCTTTTTTTTCGGATATTTCATTTTTCAGCGCAATATTCAGATTTTCCAGATCATCAGCCTTGGTCTTCAACTCATTCATGTTTGACTGAAGCCGGGAATAAAAGTTAACCAGGATGTAGTAAATTAAAAAACCTATAAGGAGGAAATGTAAAATGCGAACAGTTACACAGGTGTATTGACAGTTCTCAAAATGGTAATCCAGGGGAATAAATGTGCTTTTTGTAATCATTAAAATACCGACGATCAGGATAGCAATAAATGATATGATAAAAAGCCCGAGGGTTTCTCTTCTCTTCAGGGTAAAAAGAGAATATACGATCGCCAGCACGAACCACAGGCTGGCCATATCAAGAAGACCCAGTATCAGGTTAAAGCAGCCTGAAAGAAAGAGCAGGGCAATGAAACTCCATATTTTTAGTTTGAAATTCATCCTGCTTTTTAAAAATGACAGGATAATGGCAGCCAGGCCCAGAATGGGAGGAATAAATCGTGGCCACTGGTAAACGCTCTCATCCAGTGCAACATAGATGATCGCATTAAATGGCAAAACCATAAAAGCAATAAAAAGAATGCTGGTGTCGGCTATTTTATTGATCAGTTCGTCTTTCATGCCGTGTGATCGTATTTAACCTGAAGAAAGTGTATGCGGAAGAACTTTCAGGTTAAGCAAATCTAAAGAAAAAAATGGCATTGAAATACTATCTTTGCACGATGATCAGTCGGCACCATGCATCACCCTTCTGAAAACCACAAGGAACAAGAATACCATTCGAGAATCAGGAAGGTGCTGGCGCATATCCAGGAGAACCTCATGGGGGAGCTTTCGCTTGAAAAGCTCGCGGAAATAGCCTGCTTTTCGCCCTTCCATTTCCAGAAACTGTTTTCCCTGTATGTCGGCGAATCGCCAAAACAATACATAATGCGGTTGCGGCTTGAACGGATTGCCCATTACCTGAAAATCTATCCCGGGCTGAGCATCGGCGATGCCTCCTTCCAATGCGGGTTTTCCTCGCCCTCCACCTTTGTAAGGGCGTTTAAGAAGTTCTACGGGCATACACCTGAAGCGTTCCGAAAACTGTCATTTGATGAAATCAGCAAGATTGGCACATTGAAACCCCATAAAAGCAAATTATTACCCATTGAACCTGCCGAATTTTGGAGCATGAATCTGGCCATGGATGAAGGGCCGGGTGCAGGGATGAATATTGAGGTTAAAACAATGCGTTCTTTGAAAGTAGCTTTTGTTGATTCGCACCTTGGCGAGGAAGATGCCATTCCGAATACCTTTAAAGCACTCACCCGCTGGGCCGGCCCCAGGGACTTAATCACCGCGGATACGCAGTATATCGGCGTTTTTCTGGATATGCCGTTTTTTACCGAGTTCGCGAAATGCAGGTTCAGGGCATGCATCACATTACCGCAAGGGGTTTCCCTCCCGAAAGACGCCGGTTCCATGTTGATCCCGGAAGGCCGTTATGCCAGTTACCAGTTCAAGGGAACGATCCGGGGTGTTTTCAGAAGCCTGGCTGAGTTCAAACACGGCTGGCTGGATCATTCGGGATACCAGATTGCGGAGGTTACCGGCTTTGAACAATATTCGGAGAATCCGGCGCTGAAACCATACGAAAGCATACAGCGTCAGATATTCATCCCTGTAAAACCCGCCTGACCTTCCCTCTGACCAGGTTCACCCGCTGAATACCTCAGCGGGAGCATCACGTATTTTAATTAAGGAGGATTTCGAAATGAAAAACGGACATTGGTTTTCTATGATGGGTCATACAAAAATTATGGCAGTCGTTGGCATTGCTGCCTCGGTCATGATCCTGGTCTTCATGCCGCAGTTGAAATGGATGGCCGGCATCACCGTTGGCGTGGTGCTGATCCATGTTGCCGTCCTGCTCGTGTTATCGCTTTCCGTCGCGGTGGTATTGCCTGAAAAGGTAAAGGAACACCTTTCGGGGGTATTCCATAAAAAAGGAAAAAAACAAAAGTTTAACGCCGGGTGGAGCATCGGGTGGTTAAACGGGTTCTGGGTCATCTCCGTGCTGTTCCTCGCCGCGGCGGTTCATCTTTACCTCTCCTTTCCCGACTTACGGCTCCTGGCATTTTTCCTGTTTCTCGTATCGATCAATTTTTTCATCGGGAACCTGGTGATTCGTTCGCCAAAGCACACGCGATACCTTACCCTGCCCTGGGTCAATTTGTTGCCGGAAGGCAGTTCGCGCGTAATGGATGCGGGTTGCGGCGCCGGGAGAACAACCATTGCCCTGGCCCGGATCTACCCGGGAAAGATCACCGCGTTCGACCTTTTTAATTCCGATTACATCGCCGGGGGCGGAAATACACTGCTTGAAAAAAACCTGGAGCTGGCAGGTATCAGCGACCGGGTAGAGATCGTTCAGGGCGACATTACAAATACAACCTACGCCGACGGAACATTCGACGCCGTTGTCAGTTCGTTCATGATCGATCACCTGGGCGACCAGAAACTCAATGCCCTGAAGGAGATCAACAGGATCCTCAAACCAGGCGGGAGGATGCTGATGATCGTACTGACCCCCACGCTTTCATCTTTCGCCATCATGAACGTCATGTCATTCATGCTGACTTCAATGAAACAATGGAAGAACCTGTTTGTGAAAGCCGGTCTCACCCTGGTGGAGGATGCTGAGTTGAACGGGGGGACCTATTTCCTCATCAAAAAATGAATTAATCAGCCACTGCAAAACAGAGCCCATGTACCAGATATTTATCGGAAGCGTAATTCTCAGTGTCATACATGCCTGCATCCCCAACCACTGGCTGCCGCTGATTGCCGTTGGCAAGTCAGAGAAATGGACGCAAAGGCAAACCCTGCAGGCTACGGTCATCACGGGATTCGCACATACCCTGAGTACGATCATGATCGGGATACTGGTTGGCCTGGCCGGCTTCAAACTCTCGGCCAGTTATTCCATAATATCGGAAACCATCGCCCCGGCCATCCTCATCGGGTTGGGGATGATCTATCTGATCCTCGGTTTTCGCCATCACAACCATCATCATGAAATGAACCCGGTGGTGGTTGAGCCGGTTCAGAAACAATCAAGATGGCTTGCCATCATCGCCTCCCTCAGCCTGGCCATGTTCCTGACTCCTTGTGTCGAGATTGAGGCCTTCTATTTCCAGGCAGGCACCCTGGGATGGCCGGGGATCTTCATGGTTTCAGTTGTTTACGTGACAACCACCGTGTTGTCCATGTTTTTGCTTGTGTTCCTTGGGATGAAAGGCGTGGGTACCTTCAGGTCCGGTTTCCTGGAACATCATGAAAAACAGGTAACCGGCGCTGTCCTGGTTCTGCTTGGCATATTGGCCCTGCTGGTTAGGTTTTAAGGTAAGTGCGGTTAACCGGGATTCAGTCCGTGGGAATTCAGAACGACCTTGTTTTTATGATGGCCACTCCGGCGCGAATGATTAATTTTACAGAAAAATTAAACCTCAATACCATGGATAGCATGCACAAAACAGCGGCTTCCTTCCTGATTATTATCATGCTGGCCTCAGCCGGAATGGTGAATGCACAATCCCGCATCAGCGAAGGCAGGTTAACTGTTTCAATTACCTGTCCCGACACAATTTCCGCGCAGGGAACCCGGGTAAAGCCCATGCCGCCGAAGGAAGAGGTTGTTTATTTTAAAAACGGAAAAACGCGCACCGAAACCAAATCCGGAACGGGGACACGCGTCATTTTAGCCGACACTGCGACCGGAGATGTTTATTCCTGCATAGAATCACGGGGCAGGAAAATTGCCCTAAAAATCTCGAGGGAGAGCCTGAACCATGCGAAAGAGAGGATAAGCCCCGGTATCCCTGAAATAGTTATCAGCGGCGAAACAAAGCTGATCGCCGGGGTCAAGTGCCGGAGGGCAACGATCATATACAAGGAAAAGGTCCCTCCATACGATGTCTGGTTCACCACAGAAGTGGAAGCCCCCAATTCAACAGAATCCCGGGTGGAGGGACTTGACGGGTATATCATGGAATCCAAAACGCCCGTGAAGGGGGTGACCGTTATGTCGACCTGCACCCGCCTTGAAAAAATCGCCGTTCCCGACAGTTTGTTCAGGGTCCCATTCGGTTACAAGGTAACCGACATGGAGGAGTTGCTGAAGAAAAAGTAGAGAATATTTGATTGCTGAAAGTTTGTTCCTCAACTGAAAACTCTGGCAGGGAGACGGCTAATATACGAAAGGGATCAGCCGTTTCGTTTTGCTGGCATAGTCGGTATAGCGGCTGCCGAACTGTTCGGTAAGCACCTGTTCTTCAAGGCGGATTCGCATCATGAATGTGACCAGCACCGGCACGAACACCACGATCATCGCCAGCCAGTTGTTCAGCGAAAGCCCGAAGCCGATCATCGACAGCAACGAGCCGGAGTAGGAGGGATGCCGCACGTATTTGTAAAATCCGCGCTGCATCAGTTCGTGGTCCTTCCTGATGGTAACATCCACGGTAAAAAACCTGCCCAGTTGTTTAATGGCGATAAACCGGATGAGGATCCCGGCGGCTATGATCCCGATGCCGATGATCCTGAGTTTTTCATCGGCAAAGACAGGGAATGAGAAAAGCATGGCGACCCAGATGGCGATGGCGATGGATGCAATGATCGACAGCCAGATGAACAGCAATGTTTTTTTGTCGGCATTTTGCCTGTCCGATTTGCCTGACCGGGTAAAACGGTTCAGCAGGATCTCGGATAAGATCCACACAAGGTAGGTGATGTTAAAGATATTCATCCAAAAGTTTGTTTAATCGTCATGAACAAGGGTAACGAGCGTTTCCTGAATCGGAACTGCTATGCATGATTTGTCATGCCAACCGGACATACCGCCACACAGATCCCGCAAATTACCTGTAATTTCCGGTTGATCTCTTCGTAATGATTAAAACATTCCAGTGTTGGCGCCTCTCTGAAGCCATCGGCAACCGGGTTTGACATTTACCGGGTTTATTGTACCTTGACGTTGGATTTTATTTCAGCGGAGAACTCCCTGGATGGTTTAAATGCCGGGATCATATGGGCTGGAATTTTAACCGAGGTGTTTTTGGTGATGTTCCTGCCGGTTTTCTCAGCCCTTTTCTTCAGCAGGAATGTGCCGAATCCCCTGAGATAGATGTTTTCACCCTTAGCCATCGACGATTTGATGGTTTCCATGATTGCTTCAACAGTTGCTTCAACGGCAAGCTTTTCAACGCCTGTCTTGTTGACGATTTCGGTTACGATTTCAGCTTTTGTCATTATTTAGCGGGTTTGATGGTTATTGAAAAGTTTTGATATGCAAATATTATTAAAAAATATTAAATAACAATGGGTTTGATGAAATATAGCGGATTTGGGGAGGCAGCAAGGCGCGAGAGCGTGTCAGAGGCTGACTTTGGTGCTGATGGCAGTATCGATGGCGTTGGTAATCTTGAGGAAATACTTGTTAAGGAGCCGTTCATTTGGCTTGTCAATTTCCACCAATTCATCAAACGGCATCAGTTTGTTTTTCTTCAAAGGGTCATTTACACCATATTCGCTTTGATAGGTTTTGACAAACTGGGTGGCTTTCAAAGCACCATTATTTTGAAAATTGCATTCCCGGAGCAGAACCGGAATGATATGATATCTCTCTGATTCCTGTCGATCAAGCATTTGTCTGAACTCGTCACCCGTACAATATTTGGAGCCAAGGAACCTCGGGCTTACCAGTAAGATTCCGATATTCGATGTTTGCAATGCAGACTGAATTTCATTGTGCCAGTTAACTCCTGCAGGAATTTCCACATCCGACCAAACTATTTCATAGTTGAATGTCGCACTTGCAAGATGGACTTTCAAGTGTTCTTCAAATATTTCCCGTAATTCCCTGTCTTTGCTTGAATAAGAGATAAAGATTTTGTTTGGTGAGTTTTTATCAACCATAAAACCATCCGCATTGTTAATTGCCCGCCTGATCACATCCGGATTCATCCCGGTTATGTTTATGGTGTTGTAGTTGTTGATGATGGTTTGACCCTGTTGTTGGATTTCATCAGCCGAATCGATACCATCCAGTAACTGGGAAATCTCAAAGACCTTATCGGTATCCAGATCTTCATAATGAAGATCACCTCTCCTTTCCAGTTTTATTAAGTGGTCATATTTTGCAGTTTTGTTTTGCAACCCGGGCAAGGGCATCAGCAAATTGGGTTTCAGGTTGAACTCTTCGTTAATTTTTTCTACGAAAAACCGGATGTGTGATAAATATTGCCGCTTATCTTTTTTATTGCCGACAAGGGTTATTAAAACCCTGTCGGCAAATGTCCTGATCAAGGCTGTTGCACTTATTGTTTTACTTTCCACGATAATCCCTGTGCGCCAGAATTTTTGAATTTCACCATTTACTTCTACGATTAAACGTGAAATAACCGAATGATGTAAAAAAGGATAATCATAAATAAATTCCAGTTTATCCTCATTGCTCAGGATCTTCTCAACTTCCGTGGCTGGCGTTTCCTTGTCAAAAAGGTCGGGGATAAAGATAATTTTTTTGTTTTCGGCAAAAAAACATAATTTGAACATTGCCATAATGTCGATGAGATACCGGCTTTCATTTGGCGTATATGAAATAGAAGAATATGCGTGATTTTCAGAATTTCCTTTCCCTATAACATTAATAATTTCCGTGAGATTTTCATACAAAATCATCCCTGACTGCTTTGCAGCTGTTTCAGAGGTGATAATCCGGTAAACGCCCGTGGTTACCCAGAGTGGGTCAAGTATGTAATATTCTGCTAAATCCAATTCGTCAAAATGTAAAACGATCCCCAGGTCATTCAGGAATTTCACGCATTCATGTTGTTCTTTCGAATCGGTAAGATTATATTTTTTACAAATGTTGATATAATCAGATTCCGTTAATTTATACGCTTCCCTCGTTTTTTGCTGTAACTCGTTTTTTATTTCAATCCAGCGTTCGTCGATTTCGGTATTAAATAATTCGGCATCCGGGATGCACTTCTCTAATTGAACTTTTAGTTCGTCCAGGTTTTCATTTGTTTCGCAGGATATTTTTATAAAACCGGATATTTGTGGAAAAACCTTAGTTAAATTATAAGTATCAATATCAAATGCGCGGTTTACTTCTATTTTATTTATTACAATAATAATCGGGGATTTACCTCCCTGTGATTGTATGCTTTCCAGCCATTTGGCAATTTGTTTCTCAGAGGATTTGTCATTCCTGGCTTCCAGTACAAGAATATATATACTCCGGTGAGTCAAAAAGAACTGGTGGGTGGATTTCATAATTTCCTGTCCGCCAAAATCCCAGAAATATCCTGTCAGCCCGTGAATTTGTTTTTGTTCTTTGAAAGTGGTTAATTTTTCAAATTCCAGTTTTTGAATTTTAATTCCATCGGTTTGTTTTTCATGTTTGTCGAAGGTGTCAAATTCAAGACGTTTACAAATGGAGGTTTTTCCTGCTTCCGCGTCCCCTATTACCAGAATTTTTATTTCCTTTAATGTTTTCTTTGTTGCTTTAAACCAGTTTATTACAGCCGTTTTGTTCTGTGATGCAATTTCAACAGGTGGCTTTAGCAAATTTGTGTTTTTCTCTATATTGAAATCGAAGTCGTCTTTTAAAAAAAACCTCGACAACCCTGCCAAATCAACCAGGTTGTTTTGATGCAAATACAAATATTTTAGTGAGGGGAAATCCTCAAAAGGCAGGTCTATTCGTGTGAGCGCGTTACGGCTTAAGTCGATGAGTTCGAGGTTGGGGAATGAGCCTTTGAACGTGATCTCTTCAATCTGATTGCCAAACAGGAAGAGTGTTTGCAGGTTGGGGCAGTTTTCGATCGTGATTTTTTTTAAGCCGCAGTTGTTGGCATTCAGGTACCGGAGCTTTGGCTGTATGGTTGCAAAAACCAGTTCAGTGAGTTCTTTGTTGTTTTCATGCTCATCATTGTTGGAATTGCGCAGGTACACAAATTCAAGATCCCGGGTGGTGTCGTCAAAAACAAACCGGTTGTTTTTGATTTTCGTTTTTACCCCGGGGATGGTTTGCTCCAGGGTTTTTAACTCCGCGTAGGTGTATCGCATGGGTGTTGTATGTTATTGTTTGTCATATCCATATCCAAATCAATTTCCGCCCCCGGTTCGTTATGATGGCATGCGGCAAAATTATCCAGGTTGCCAAACCATTCAATAACCTGTTCGCGCTGGAGGTTGCTTGCCGCCAGAGAAAAAAAGCTGGTGTAGGATGAATATTTCCATTCCCTCAAATGTTAAGCAAATCGATGATGAACGGGATTGTTATGAATATAAAGAACGAGCTTTTTGAAATACTGGTCGCTGTTAACCAGCCTCCGGTCAAATTCTGCCAGGTACAGCTTGCCTTTGCGGTGGAACATCTTATTGTATGCCTTGGTGTATGCGTTAAATAAATTGCCGAACGTTCGCGAATTTAATTTGGTGATCGCATCCGACGGGTTTTCACAACCCGTCGGATGTGAATAAAAATAACCACAGCGCTTTCGCCGTCGCTATCCGGCGATGGCTACTAACCCTGCGTTAAGAAGCGCTGCACGAGCGCCATATTTGCCGCAAAAAAAGCGGGCCGGGACAATAATCTGTTCGATGGAAGCTATCCGGCTATTCCTTTGAGCTACGGGACGAAGAGGAGGCGGAAGCCAAAATTATTGTTGGAATTGTCGGGGTTGTTGTTGTTGCGGTTAGCCGACTGGCAGTTTCCAGCATTGTTGATCCACGAGCCTCCGCGTATTACACGGTTCGTACCCACGATTATTGCCCGATATTGCAAAGAACTTGTTTACGAAAATACAAACTATCAGCATGAAAAACAAAGGAATTTAAAGCCATTGCATGCCTCTGGAATTCTGCCTGTGACCATATTTTTTTTTCTAAATTGCCGGTATATATTTTTGTTTTTAGCCGGTAACGTTTCCTGCTTCGGGCTGCAAGATATATTTTTTCGGGAAACACCAGGTAACTTAAAAATGTCAACCCTTTTGAAGTACTATTTAACGCGGCTGTTTTAAGGGTTAGTTCAAGGTTTTCACTTAAAAACGCAGTTATTTTATTTCCTGCCTGCTTAAGCATATCTTTATCATCGTGCCATATGATAAAATCGTCCATATACCTTACGTAGGCGGGCATATGTAAATGCTCCAAAACATAATGATCAAGCATTCCCAGATAATGGTTTGCAAAGTACTGGCTTGTAAGGTTCCCGATCGGAACACCTTTGGCGGGTTGTGTGTTGTAAGAATTAATTATCTGGCCGAAAATATGAAGTAAAACAGGATCCTTGAATTTATTCCGCAGCATTTTTTGAAGAATTGTCTGATCAATACTGTCGAAGTATTTTCGAATATCAAATTTATAGTACCACTGGTACTGTTTTTGAAATTGTGCCGAGCGTTCCAGTGCTTTATAGGTGCCCTTTCCAATGCGTGTGGCATAGCTGTCGAAAATCTGGTACTTTTCAAAAAAAAGATGACAAATATTCATCAGGGCATGATGCATGACACGTTCACCAAATCCTGCCGCACAGATTTGCCTTTTCTTAGGGTCATAAATGGTGAAATAATGATAAGTCCCGGCAATAATGTTCCCTGTCAGCAGCTTTTCTTGCAACTGTGCTAAATTTGACTGTAAATTCTTCCTGTATTCAATTACCTGGAGCTTATCCTCTTTTCCTTTTTTTGCTTTAAAATAGGCGAGTTCCAGGTTATCAAAACAAGTTATCCGGGGCATCAGTAACCCTGCTCGTTTCATCGTTTCCCGTTTTAAACATTTGAAGAAAAGGTGCCCCGTACTTTTCGGTTTTTTTATCCCCGATACCTTTAATTTTTTTCAAACTGGTCATGGTTAATTCCGGTAGTTTTGCTATTTCAGCAAGTTCAGCGTCGGTAAAAACCACGTAAGCAGACACACCGTCATCTGCGGCAATTTTTTTGCGTATTTCACGCAGTCGGGAAAACCTGGCAAACACATCCGGTTCAAGGG